>Ga0115561_1001643_pt1 | contig 15808 bp, 16 predicted proteins | sample COGITO_mtgs_1105_4_FD_87201 | JGI IMG/M metagenome (GOLD analysis project Ga0115561, IMG submission 87201) | Pelagic marine microbial communities from North Sea - COGITO_mtgs_110512 | ecosystem: Environmental > Aquatic > Marine > Epipelagic | place: Germany:Helgoland, sampling site Kabeltonne...
CTGGGCGACGCTAAAACCACCATAGTGCATCCGGCCACCACTACCCATGGTCGCCTCACCGACGAAGCAAGAGCCGCAGCTGGTATTAGCGATGGCTTGGTTCGCGTTGCTGTGGGCCTTGAAGATATTACTGATATTAAAGCCGACCTGGATCTGGGTTTAGGCGCACTATAAAGTAGGTTGATTATGTTTTTTAAAACCCCAGCAATACCCAGTGCCAGCGAGGCTCTACCAGGCCGCAGTCAGTCGATGTCGGTTAACAATGTTAACTATATCAATGGCCAGCCCATACTGGGTCCCTTTGCTGAGGGTTTGGAAACTGCTTATTTCGCTATGGGTTGTTTCTGGGGCGCCGAGCGCCGCTTCTGGGAGCAGCCTGGTGTGGTGACCTCTGCTGTTGGCTATGCCGGCGGCCACACGCCAAACCCAACCTATGAAGAGACCTGCACTGGCATGACTGGCCATACTGAGGTGGTGCTGGTGGTATTTGATCCTGCGCTGACTAGTTATGAGAAATTGCTGGCTGTGTTCTGGGAAGCTCACGACCCCACCCAGGGTATGCGCCAGGGCAATGATCGCGGTTCGCAGTATCGCTCCGCTATTTATTGCTCCAGTACCCAGCAGCTTGAGGCCGCAATGGCGTCAGCGGAGTCTGTGCAATTGCAGCTAACGGGAATGGGTTTTGGTGAGATTACTACGGAGATTATGGCGGCTCCTGAGTTCTTTTATGCCGAAGAATACCATCAGCAGTACCTAGCCAAGAATCCAGCAGGGTACTGCGGTCTCCGCGGCACCGGCATCAGCTGCGGCTAAACCTCCATCAGCCAATAGTCATCTTTAGCGGAAGCAAAGGGTCTCTTTACTTTGGCAGCAATCTGAGGTTAGTGAGAGCGCGCCTGTGCCTTGCAGTGTTTTGTTATTGTTCAAATTTTGGCAGTTTTGCAAATAATGTAGCCGATACGACCATAAAGGCTGCGGCTGTAAATAAAGATGCGGTATAAGTGCCAGTCGCGTCACGAACCGCGCCAAGAATGACTGGACTGAGGCCCGTTGCGATTAGGAAGGTTGAGTATTGTCTGCCGTAAATCTGCCCATAGGCATGTATGCCAAAATATCTAGCCACCAGATAGCCAATCAGATCAACTTCGGCACCCACGGAAAAACCTATAACAAATGCAGCTGGTACCGCGACCGCGGAACCAAATAGTGCCAGAGCCAAAACCCCTGAGATACAGGCGAATAGAATGGCAATGGCCACCCTAGGTGCAAAGATGCGATCGACAGCAAAACCCACTAAGAGACGGCCCAGCACAACGGCTATACCAATAACACCGGCAATTTTGGCCGCGTCACCTGTAGTGAAACCGACTTCCAGTAGAATGGGTACAAAGTGAATCATCAAACCGCCAAGCCCTAGAGACAGACAAAATATGGCCGCCATAATTGTCCAGTAAGTGCGACTTTGCTTTGCGATTTTAAAGCCTCTGCTAGCCGCCTCGGTATCGATCTCGAGCGGAGTTTTGGCGCCATTGAGACGAGATAAGACTGCAACTATGATTAATCCCACGACCAGGGTGAAGGCGGCCATTGCAAAGTAAGCTCCTCGCCAGCCGAAGGATTCGATAGCGTTACTGATCAAAGTGGGTCCAAATGTGGCTGCCACACCTGCACCTGACAGGGCGACGCCAAGGGCCAAGCCTCGTTGTTTGTTTAACACGGTGTTGATTGCGCGGGTATAGGCCAATGGTGATGATGCACTGCCAAGTATGGCCTGCAGCATTGCCAGCATTACAAAGGTAGCAATGGACTGAACAAACATACCCAACAATACATAGGCGAGGGACAGGCCCAGGAGTGAAATCATAACCGGTTTTACAAGGCCGTAGCGATCAACAATTAAACCCACAAATGGCAATGCTGCAGCCAGAGCCAGGGTCGACCCCAAAATTCCTAGGGAAGCTTGAGCTCGGGTCCATCCAAAGTCGGCGATCCAGGCTTCAATAAAAATTCCCTGAGTGTAAAAGGGTAGGGCAGAGACACCCACGCCTATTCCTGCCGCACAAACCAAGACTAGAAGCCAATGGCGAGCAAACTCTCCGCCGGTGTTTTGGTCATTAATGTTCAGAGTTTCTTGATTGCTCATTCAGATTACCGCCTTATAACTTTGTTTGAGATAACGCCAATTTTTTCAACTTCGAGCTCGACAATGTCGCCATCATTTAAAAAGCGCAGATGCTCCAGACCACAGCCCAATCCGACTGTACCCGAGCCAATGACCTCACCGGGGTAGAGGGTTTCGCTCTTACTGATATGGGCGATCATGTCTGAGAACTTCCAGTGACTTGTGTTGCTATTACTATCGCACCAAGTCTCTCCATTGACGCGAGCCTGCATACGCAAGTTGTAAGGATCATCGAGCTCATCCCTGGTGACTATAACTGGCCCAAGAATAATTGAGTCATCAAAATCTTTGCCTTTGGCGGGCCCCAACATGCCTTGGGACTCGACCATTTGAGCGTCTCGTGCTGAGAAGTCGTTGTAAATCGTGTAGCCAAATATATGGTCCTCAGCATTGCGTTTAATAATGTCCTTACCTTTTTTACCAATAACGCAGGCCATTTCTAACTCAAAATCCATTACCTCGGAATAGGCTGGCCAGACAATGTCTTTGCCACTTGGTGCAACAGAAAAACGGTTGCCTTTGTAATAGAGGGGCTGTTGATACCAGACTTCGGGGGCTGTAAATCGACCACTAGCACGAAATTCTTGTTCAGCTTTTACGGGGTCATCCGCAGCCATAGCGCTCAGTTTAATCGCACTTTCAAACGCATTTTTTAGATGCTCTTCAAAACCCAGGCAGTCACGTATCTGAGCTGGTATAGGCAGTGGTGCTAACCAGTCCAGCTGGTCAGATGGGGTGGAGGCTGGGTCAGAAGCTAGCAGTGCATAGGCGCGGTCAAGGGCAGGTTGGCCTGCCTCAATAAACTGTTGCATTGAGGAAAAAGCGATCTCCCCCGGCGCAGCCGCACTCAGGTTGACCACACCGGCATCAGTCAAGGCACCCAGATATTCTGAGCCTTGCAGTTGGAACGTAAGTAATTTCATTTCTTATCTCGCTATATGTTGCGGCTGTACCTGATAAGTCAGGTACGCCTCTCATAGTCTTATTATTAGGCCAGTGATCTTAAATGACTGATGGTCAGTATATAAATGACCGACGGTCATTGCAATGTTGAATTAGTTAAAACACTAGTATAATAAGGTCTGAACAACTGACCGGCTTCTTGCACCAGATCGGCAGTCAAAACTAAAACAATATTAGGAGTTAAACAGGATGTCCGTTTACATAATTGCCAGATTTAAAATTCATGATCGCAGTGAATATGATAAATACTCAGCTGGCTTCGCAGAGGTTTTTCAGAAGTTCGATGGCAAGATGTTGAGTATTGATGAAGATCCCACCGTATTGGCAGGTGAATGGGATGATACAAGATCGGTAATTATTCAGTTCCCATCAAAAGAATCTGCTTTAACCTGGATGACATCTGATGACTATCAAGCCATAGCCAAACACCGCAATGCCGGCAGCACAGTAAACTCGATACTTGTAAAGGCACTATAAGCTCAGAAAACCTAAACCTCGCTCGGTCTTGAGGCTTGCCTGTGGAAGGGGCCACCCAATTAAACGCCCCGCTAATAAAAACCCAACAGCAGCCTAATTAGAAAGCCGAGTCCTCTCCGACTTAGGGTCCGCCAACGGAATCGCCTTCAACAGATTCTTGGTATAAGCCTTCTTAGGCTTGGCCCATAATGTCTCCGTATTTCCCTGCTCAACCAGCACACCATGATGCATCACCATCACCCGGTCAGAGATATAACGCACCACCGACAGATCGTGAGAAATAAACATCATAGTTAGATTATGCCGCTCCACCAGATTCAGAATCAGATCCAGTATCTGCGCCTGAATAGTTACATCCAGCGCCGAGACTGGCTCATCAGCAATAATCAACTCAGGCTTAGTGGCAATGGCACGGCCAATAGCGATACGCTGACGCTGACCCCCAGAGAACTCGTGGGGATACTTGCGCATATGCGCTCGGGCCAGACCCACATCGTCCATCAGCGCCTGTACCTGCTCAGTAACATTGTGCTTGTTGGCAATACCGTGATAGAGCAGAGGCTCAGCCAGAGTCTCAAAAACAGTCATGCGAGGATTGAGCGACGCATAGGGGTCTTGGAAAATCATCTGCATACGACGACGCCAGGGCACCATCTGCTTTGGGCTCAGACTAGTTAAGTCAGTACCGTCAAAAGTCACAGTACCCTCTTGAGTGGGCACTAACTGAAGAATAGAGCGCCCCAGGGTTGATTTACCCGAGCCAGATTCACCCACCAGACCAAGAATCTCACCGCGCTTAATGGTCAACGACATATCATCAACCGCTTTAACAGTGATAGTCTTAGAGCCAGAAAAGTCCTTAAACCAGGTGCGAATATTCTTAGCTTCAACCAGAGGGCTTCCAGCCTGAGCACGATTTTTCATCGTCTTAGCACCTTCCGGAATGGCACTTAAAAGACGCTTGGTATAGTCATCTTTAGTCTTATAGAAAATATTATCAGTGGTGCCAGACTCCATGGCCACACCATTGCACATCACTAAAATCTTATCGGCAATACCAGCAACCACACCCAGATCGTGGCTGATAAAAATGACAGCCACATCGCGAGATTGCTGCAGCTTCTTAATTAACTCCAGAATCTGCGCCTGAATGGTTACATCCAGTGCAGTTGTGGGCTCATCACAGATTAGCAGGCGAGGCTCATTGATCAGAGCCATGGCTATCATCACACGCTGACGCATACCGCCAGAAAATTCATGAGGGTAGCTATCGAAACGTCGCTCGGAATCGACAATACCTACCTCATTGAGCAGCTCGATAGCACGCAATTTAGCGGTGGCGCGATCTTGGCGGCGCTCTTTATCAGGGTGGTAGATCAGAGGCTCAATCAGCTGCTCGCCAACGGTAAGATTGGGGTTCAGCGAAGTCATTGGGTCCTGAAAGATCATCGCAATATCATTGCCGCGGAAATGCCGCATGCGATCCTTGTTGCAGGTCAGCAGATCCTCACCGTCGAACATTGCGGTGCCACCTTCAATTTTAGCCGGTGGTTTGGGCAGCAGATCGAGTAGGCTGTAGCAGGTGACAGACTTGCCAGAACCAGATTCACCCACAATAGCCAGAGTTTCGCCAGGGTTAACCGAAAAGCTAACGTCGTCCACAGCTTTGACCAGACCATTTCTGGTGTGGAAATGGACCTTTAAATTTTTAACATCCAGTAGAGCAGCCATAGTAATTAATCCATTAGTCCTTTGCAGTGCGTGGGTCTAGCGCATCGCGCAGGCCGTCACCCAGGAAGTTAAGGGCAAAGAGGGTTAAAGAGAGGGCAATACCTGGGAAAATTAATAGCCAGGGATACTCCTCCATGGTTTCTACACCGTAGTTAATCAGCAGGCCCCAAGAGCTCTGGGGCGGCTGGATACCCAGACCCAAAAAGCTCAAAAAGGCTTCCAGCAACATAACGCTGGGAATAGTCAGAGTGGTATACACAATCACCGGGCCCAGAGTGTTGGGAATAATATGACGGCGGATAATAATCCACTGGGACAGACCGAGAGAATGAGCCGCCTCAACAAACTCCTGCTTGCGCAGCGACATCACCTGACCGCGCACAATACGCGCCATGGTCAGCCATTCCACTGCACCTATAGCAAAGAACAGCAGGAGCAGGTTGCGACCAAATACCACCATCAACAGAATAATAAAAATCATAAAGGGCAGAGCGTAGAGAATATCCACCAGGCGCATCATTACCGCGTCAACACGACCGCCCACATAGCCAGCCACAGCGCCGTAAATCACGCCAATCGCCAGAGCTACTGCGGTGGCAATAAAGCCCACCATCAGCGAAACCCGGCCGCCCCACATAATGCGAGTGAGCATATCGCGACCAAAAATATCCGTGCCCAGCCAATGTTCCGCAGAGGGCGGTGTGGCACCCATCAGCAGATCCTGCTCCTCGTAGCCGTAGGGGGCAATCCATGGAGTCAGCAGAGAGACCACACAGAGAAAGATCAATAGGCCAAGACCAATCAGGGCCAGGCGGTTCTTCCGTAATTTAATCCAGGCGTCTTCCCACAGAGAAGTGCCTTTTTCGGCGGTTGCGTCTATAGAGTTAGAGTTCATTAGCCTTCCCCTCTAACTTGCTGACGCAGTTTGGGGTTTAGCCAAACAGCCAGCATATCCGACAGCAGATTAAACAGAATAATCAGCGTGGCAAAGAATACAGTGGTGCCCAGAATCATGGTGTAGTCGCGGTTAAACGCGGCCTGCACATAGAAGCGACCCAGGCCGGGAATCTGATAGATGGTTTCCACCACAAAAGACCCGCCCAACAGACCAGCAAAAGCCGGCCCCAGAAAAGCCACCACCGGAATTAGGCCACCGCGCAGAGCATGCTTGCCGATAATTAAAAACTCAGACAGGCCCTTGGCCCTGGCAGTACGAATATAATCCTGAGACAGAACCTCCAGCATACCGCCTCGAGACAGGCGAGCAATATAGGCTGCATAGCCAGTGCCTAGAGTAATTGCCGGTAGAATCTTATCGCCGGGAATCTGATTCCAGCCGGAGACAGGCAGCCATTCCAAATGAATACCAAACACCAGCACCAGCAGTGGTCCCAGCAGGAATGAAGGCATGCAAATGCCAATCATTGCCGCGGTCATGGGCACATAGTCCTGCATGGTATTAGGCCGCATAGAGGCGGTAACCCCAGCGATCACACCGATAAATATGGCTACCAGCATGGCGTAAAAGCCCAGCTCAGCGGTGGTGCCCAGGCCAGAGTAAATCAACTCATTAACACTGCGACCAGGGTATTTAAATGATGGCCCCATATCGCCCTGCACCACATCACCTAGGTAGCTGATATATTGTTGCCACAGAGGCTGATCTAGATTGTACTGAGCCTCAAGGGCCTCAAGCACTTCCGCTGGTACGGCTTTGTCCGCAGAAAAAGGCCCCCCGGGCGCGCTGTGAACCAGCATAAAAGTCATGGTAATCACGACTAATAATACGGGGATCGCTTGCAGCAGGCGACCTAATGCAAATCGAAACATTAGTCTTCAGCTCCTTCGAGATAAATCTCTCTGTAGGATTGCTGATCCATAATATTGTTAGCGATATTTTTCACTGAGGGGTGCACCAGGTGCTTAGTGGTGTAGGTGTAAATAGGTAATACCGGCAGGTCGTCCATCAGCATCTGCTCTGCCTGGGTAAATATCGCCATGCGCTCTTCATGGGTTTTGGCTCTGGGAGCCACATCCAATACCAGGCGATCGTACTCTTGGTTACACCAGCCGGTGCGGTTATTGCCGCCGTCGCAAATAAACATATCCAGGAAGTTGTTGGGGTCCACATAGTCACCAATCCAGCCTGCGCGGGAGATTTGGTAGTCGCCGCTGCTCTCACTGTCCAGATAGACCTTCCACTCCTGATTGAGAAGCTTCACTTCAATATTCAGGTGCTCACGCCACATCTGTTGAATAGCCACAGCCACTTTGCGGTGCCCTTCATTGGTGTTGTAGAGAATCTCAGTTGAAGGAAAACCTTCACCATTGGGGTAGCCCGCCTCAGCCATCAGTTGGCGTGCAACCTCCGGGTCAAAGTTCAGGCTAATCGGAGGGTAGTAACCGCGAGTGTTGGGCGGAGTCATGGCGTAGGCCGGAATCTGGCCCGCCTTGAGCACATGCTCAGTCAGCTGCTCGCGATCAATGGTCATAGCCAGGGCTCGACGAACGCGCTTGTCTTGCAGGTGGGGCTCGCGAACATTAATGCGATAGTAATAGGTACCCAGATAGGGAACCACCTTTAAAGCCGTGTCATTGGCTTCGCGATAGGTTTGCACCTTATCTATGGGTACATCGTTGGTGTAGTGCAGCTGTCCAGCGCGGAACATACGCTCTTCGGTGGTGGCATTCTCTGTAGGGTAAAACACAACCTCATTGAGGCGCACATCATCATTGCCCCAGTAGAAGGTGTTTCTCTCCGCGACAATAGCGCGGTTAATTTCCCAGGACTTCAGCTTAAAGGGACCATTGGCCACCATATTGCCTGCATAGGTCCATCTTGTGCCACGTTCGTCAGCAGCACCAAACTTCTCCACCGTCGCCCTGTGCACTGGGTACATACTGTAGTGATCCAGCAGCTGCAGAAAATAGGGCGTTGGGTTGTCCAGAGTGATCTGCAGAGTGAGATCATCCAGCGCCTTCACGCCCACCTCAGCAAAATCAGTAACTTCGCCCTTGTAATACTCCCGAGCATTGACGATCGGAAAATACATATAGGCGTAGAGGTTACCCAGCGCTGGCTGCAGGGCGCGCCACCAGGACCATACAAAGTCGTGGGCATTGTGCACATCGCCATTGGACCAGCGGGCATTGTCACGAATCTTAAAGGTGTAGACAGTGCCGTCTTCGCTGACTGTCCAGGACTCGGCAACACCAGGGGTTGGCCCCAGGGTTTTGCTGTCCTTGTGCACCAGGCCTTCCATCAGCGCCATAATAATATGATGCTCTGGCACGCCGGTGGCTATATGTGGGTCGAGACTCTGTGGCTCTGTACCGTTGCCCCAGTGCAATGTACCTGTGCGATTACCTGATTCAACATTGCTCTCTGAACTGCCGCAGCCGCTTAACAGCAGGCTTGAAATCAGGACTAGGGCGAGGGCCGAAATTAGGGATGAACTTGAAACTGATGGACACTGTTTCATAAGGTTAGATTCCTTAATTATTATATGATCAGTCAGTGGTCTGACTAGCTGCGACGGAGTGTAAACAAGTTGAGCTAGGAATTGAATAGAAACAACAGAAGAACCCCTCAATGGGGGTGGTCAGGCCGCTTTTTTACCCTGAGTCCAGCATTGAGGGCCCAGACCTGTTGCACTTGCCCGCCAAACCCCGGATAATCCCGCGCTTCGCTTTAATGGTGGCCCCCTCTGGTCCCCTCGCAACAGCCAACCGCGAACCCCGCCAGGCCCGGAAGGGAGCAACGGTAGTGGTGACGCTGTGTGCCGAGGTGTGGCTATTGGGGGTCATCGCCATTAGCCCTTCCAGCGCTAGGTTTATCTCCCTATAATGATCTCTTTAAACCAAAGCAGACTGCGCTATGAGTTATCAGGTCCTCGCCCGTAAATGGCGTCCACGCTCTTTTGCCGAAATGGCAGGGCAGGAACATGTGCTGCAGGCACTGATCAACGCGCTGGACAACGACCGTCTACACCATGCCTATCTATTTACCGGCACCAGAGGTGTGGGCAAAACCACCATAGGTCGCATTCTTTCCAAATGCCTCAACTGTGAAACAGGTATTAGCTCAGTGCCCTGCGGTGAATGCTCCAGCTGCACGGAGATAGCCGAGGGTCGGTTTATTGATTTGATTGAAGTGGATGCCGCCTCGCGCACAGGTGTCGACGATATGCGCGATCTGCTCGACAATGTGCAGTACGCGCCGTCCAGAGGTCGCTTTAAGATCTACCTGATCGACGAAGTGCATATGCTGTCCAAGTCCAGCTTTGCCGCGCTGCTCAAAACACTGGAAGAGCCGCCAGCCCACGTAAAGTTTCTGTTTGCCACCACAGACCCCCAAAAACTACCGATCACCGTGCTGTCGCGCTGCTTGCAGTTTAACCTTAAAAACCTCAGCCCAGAGCGAATTACCCAGCATCTGCAGTTTGTGCTGGGCGAAGAGGCAGTGCCCTTTGAAGAGGCCGCACTCTGGTCCCTGGCCCGCGCCGCCGATGGCAGTATGCGCGATGCCCTCAGTCTGACCGACCAGGCCATTGGCCATGGTGGCGGACAGATTAACGAAGCCGATGTGAGCTCCATGCTCGGCACCATAGAGCGCAGCTACGTGGTGGATATCTGCACTGCACTGACTGGGGGCACAGGCACAGATGTGCTGGCCGCCATCTCAAGAATGGCAGAACAGGCCCCAGACTATGATCAGGCGCTCTCAGATGTACTCTCTATCTGGCATCAGGTCGCCATTTTGCAGACAGTGCCAGAGGCGCTGGATAAAGGGGTAGGCAATTATTCCGAGCTGCTCAATCTGGCCGCAGTAGCCAGCAAAGAGGATGTGCAGCTGTTCTATCAAATTTGCCTGCTCGGGCGCAAAGATCTGCACCTGGCACCAGATTTAAAATCTGGCTTTGAGATGGTGATGTTGCGAGCACTGGCGTTTCGTCCCGATGCCAATCCACCGGTTCGCGAAGCGTCCTCAGCACCTGCTCCCCAGGAGGCGGAGTCTCAGGTAAAAAAGCCTGAAGCAGCGGCCCCAGAGGCTCAGCCTCCGGTCGCTGAACTTGCAGCTGCCGAGGCGCCCGAATCACAGCCCCAACAGTCCAGCGCCGCCGTCGAAATGGACTCGCCTCCCTGGGAGGTCGCAGCTACTGATAAAGCGCAAGTTCCAGAGCAAATTCAAGAACCCAGAGCACAAAAAATATCCCTGCAGGACTTCACCTCAGAGAAATGGATTGAAATCCGCAAGCAGCTCAGCATAGGTGCCTCGCTAGGTGAGATTGCCAGCCACTGCCTGTATAAAGGCCGCGACGGCAGTCAGCTGCAGTTTCTGATCGACAATAACCAGACCAGTCTCTACGATACGGCCCATCAGCAGACTCTGGGCGAAGCCCTGTCCGATTATTTTGCAGAGCCGGTGACTGTGGCAATCACCTTTGGTGTGGCCGAGCAGGAGACGCCGCGAGCCGCAGACACCAGAGAGAAGGCCGAACGCCTAGCCCAGGCCGTAGACAGCCTAAACTCCGACCCCTCGGTAATAAAATTTAAACAGCTATTCGACGGACATCTGAACGAACAGTCTGTGCGACCCATAGATTAACAGCGGCACTAACCAGCTTAAACAGAGGCATTAATGGACATAAACAACCTAATGAAACAGGCTCAGCAGATGCAGGAGAAAATGGCTGCAATGCAAGAGAAGGCCGCCAGCGCCGAAGTGACGGGCGAGTCTGGTGCCGGTATGGTTCAGGTGGTGATGACCGGCCGCCACGATGTGCGCAAGGTCACCTTGGACTCATCCTTAATGGGTGAAGATAAAGAGTTTCTCGAAGACTTGCTGGCCGCCGCAGTCAATGATGCAGTGCGCAAAGTCGAAGCTCAGAGCAAAGATGCCCTGAGCGCCATGACCGGTGGTATGGATTTGCCGCCGGGCTTTAAAATGCCCTTTTAGCGAGGCCGCCCCTTGTACGGAAATCTGATAGACCAATTAATTGATGCACTGCGCGTACTGCCCGGTGTAGGTACCAAGTCTGCCCAGCGCATGGCCCTGCAGCTGCTAGAGCGAGACAAAGTGGGGGCCAGCAGGCTGGCCGAGGCTATTTTAGAGGCCGTTGAACATGTGGGTCGCTGCGCTAGTTGCCGCACCCTGACAGAAAACGAGCAGTGCGGCATCTGCAGCAATAGCAGGCGCAGTGGCACAGAGATATGTGTGGTTGAAAACCCCGCCGATCTCTACGCCATAGAACAGGCGGGCAGCTTCCAGGGTAAATACTTTGTGCTGCTGGGCCATCTCTCGCCCATCGATGGCATAGGCCCGGAACAGTTAGGTATAGACCAGCTGATTCAGCGCCTGCAACAGGACCAGATCAGCGAACTTATTCTAGCCACCAACCTCACAGTTGAAGGTGAGGCCACGGCCCATTTTATTGCCGACAAGGCCAAGGCTCTGGGGGTCAATGTATCGCGCATTGCCTACGGAGTTCCCATGGGTGGTGAACTGGAATATGTGGATGGCGGCACCTTAAATATGGCACTGCAAAGCAGAAAGGCCCTTTAGATGATTGATTGGATTGACAGCGATAGCGCCCTGCAGCAGATGTGCCAGCAACTTAGCCAGGTACCTAAACTGGCGGTGGACACAGAGTTTATTCGCACCGACACCTTCTACCCCAAGATTGCCCTGATACAGATTTCTGATGGAGAGCAGTGCTGGCTGATCGATGTGTTGGCCATAGAGGATTTTGTACCCCTTAAGGCACTATTGGAAAACCCAGATCAACAGCTAATTTTTCATGCCTGTGCCGAAGATTTGGAGGTGCTGGAATATGCTCTGGATATCAGGCCCAGCTCGATCTTTGATACCCAGTTGGCCGCTGGTATTGCCAATATAGGCTACTGTATGGGCTATGCGCGGTTGGTCGATACTATGTTCGACGTCAGCCTGGACAAGCAGGAAACCCGCTCTGACTGGCTGGCCCGGCCACTGACTCAGCGTCAGCTGGACTACGCCGCGGTGGATGTGCAATATCTCCATGCCATGGAAAAAATACTCGCCAAGGCCCTGGCCGAGCAGCAGCGCGAAGACTGGTTTGCCGAAGAAACCCAGGCCCTGTTCTCACTGGTCGAAGGGCGCAAAGATCACAGCCAGTACTATCTGCGACTTAAAGGCGCCTGGCGTCTGGGGGTGAAGTCACTCACAGCCCTAAACCGGCTCTGCGACTGGCGCGAGAACACTGCGCGGGCCAGTAATCGCCCAAGGGCTCATATCATTAAAGATTCGGTATTAATTGAGCTGGCCCGGCGCCTGCCCAGTGCCCAGGAGCAGTTGCACGGCATAGAGGACTGGTATCCGCGCTCGGTAAAACGCCATGGCCAGACAGTGCTCAAGCAAATAGCAGATTCGGCCAATGACAGCCCGGTGCCGGTTATGCCCCAGCCTCTGCCCAAATCTATTTCGGTGCTTATGCGAGAAATGCGTGACTCCATGGGTAGAGTGGCGCAGGATATCCATATTCCCCAGGAATTTTTATGCAACAAAAAGGAACTTGAGAGTATTTTGCGCAGTTCCATGGAGGGCCAGTGTCAATGGCCTGAAAGACTTAACCAGGGCTGGCGACTAGAGCTAGTGCAGCCCGCATTACAGGAAGTGCTAGACAGTACGGAAGCCCTATGACTCTATCCAGCAAAGAAAGCAGCAAGCAAAGCAGCGGTGAAACCAGAGTGCTCTGCGATATTTACAAAGGCAATAAAAAAGAAGAGATGTATCTCTATGTCAATAAAACCGACGGCCTGGACAGAGTGCCAGAGGAGCTGCTATCGAGTTTTGGTGACCTGTCGCCAGTCACCACATTGGTACTGAGCGAAACCCGCAAACTAGCCCGCGCCGATATTCTCAAGGTGTTGCAAGAGTTGCGCGACAAAGGTTTTTACCTGCAGATGCCGCCGCCCAAATATCCAACTTCAGACCAGCCACCGAGCTCAATCAATAAATATGGCTGAATTCTGGCAGACTAAAACCCTGGAGCAGATGAGCACCCAAGAGTGGGAGCTACTCTGCGACGGCTGCGCAAAATGTTGCCTGGTCAAACTCGAAGACCACGAAAGTGGTGAGATCTACCATACCAATGTAACCTGTGAGCTGCTGGACACCCAGAGTTGTCAGTGCATAGATTATGCAGGTCGCCACAATGTAGTAGACGACTGTATCAAGTTGGATAGAGAGAATATTCACAGTCTAGCCTGGTTGCCTAAGAGCTGTTCGTACCGGTTGATTGCCGCAGGCCAGCAGCTGCCAGAATGGCATCATCTGGTCAGTGGTTCAAAAGAGACATTGCACAGCTACGGCGCCTCGCTGCAGGGGCGGGTGATCTCCGAGCTGCATGTGCACGACGAGGATATCGAAGACCATATTGTTCAGTGGGTCGACTAACTTTGATGAGTAGGGATGAATAACAACCATGTATAGCGCCGAAAACTATCTCTGGGGCTGGGTAGCCTACTCAACAGGCGCGCTCTGCCTGCTGTTTTGCCTCTGGTTACTGGTGCGCAAAATTGGCATAGCGGCCATTCGCCACAGTATTTTGCTGCTGGCACTGGTGGCTTTATTTACCCCAGTCACTGCCTATCGCGACGATCCCCACCTGGCTCCGGCCTTCTTTGTTAGTCTCTACGAAGGTCTCTTGGCCTCTGGTGATGATCTGGGCTTTCAGCGTGGGTTGGCACCCATTCTGGCGATAGGTTTTTTTACCCTGTTTTTCTATATATTACTGCGCATTATTATTTGGCGAGTGAAAAAACGGCGCCCCCAGACCAGCCCTGAACCAGAGACTGAATAAGAAACTTAATAAGAAAGGCCCTCCCAATGACCGATCAAACCGCAGCTCCCAGCCAAACCAACAATAAAAAAACCGCCCCAAGCAGATTGCGCATTGGCAAGCGCTTCCGCGCCGAGCGGGTCGATGCCGATTACGATGCCATTGTTATTGGCTCCGGCATAGGTGGGCTGTGCTCAGCTGCACTGCTCTCCCAAATGGGTAAAAAAGTTATAGTGCTAGAACAGCATTACACAGCTGGAGGCTTTACCCATGCCTACGAGCGCAATGGCTATGAATGGGATGTAGGGGTGCACTACATAGGTGATATGGGTCGCAAAGGTGCTGGCCGTGGTCTGTTTGATTTTATCTCCGGCGGCCAGCTGCAATGGGCCGAGATGGACCCAGTTTACGACCGCATTATTCTCGGCGACGAGCAGTTTGATTTTGTTGCTGGCAAAGATAACTTTAAAGCCAGCCTTAAGCAGCAGTTTCCCGATGATGCTGAGGCCATAGATCAGTACGTAGATCTGGTGTTGGCTACCACCAAGTACATGGGCAATATCAGCCAGCTCAAGGCCATGCCCAGCTCAGTAGCTAAGCTGATGTCTATGTCCGCCAAAAATCGCCTGCCCGACTATGCGTTGGACAGCGCTTACAATGTGTTAAAAGGCCTGACTGACAATGAAAAACTGATCGCCGTGCTGTGCGGCCAGTGGGGCGATCATGGCTGCCCGCCCAAAGAATCGGTATTTCTAATGCATGCTTTGATTGCCGGCCATTACTTTAATGGTGGCTTTTACCCTGTGGGTGGGGCATCAAAAATTGCTGAAACCATTATTCCTCAGATTCAGGTATCCGGCGGCGATGTGTTTACCTATGCCGATGTACAGGAAATTCTGGTGGCAGATAACCGCGCAGTGGGGGTTAAAATGGCCGACGGCCACTGTCTCTATGCCTCCAGCATTATCAGCAATGCCGGTGTGGTCAATACCTTCGACAAGCTGCTGCCCAGAGAGGTGAGTACCAAATTAGGCTATCAACAAAAGGCCAGCGAGCTGAGCCGATCTATGTCCCATGCAGGCATGTATATCGGCCTCAAGGGCACAGCAGAGGAGCTGCAGCTACCCAAAACCAATCTGTGGATCTATCTCGATGAACATCATGACGCCAATGTGGAGGCCCTGCGAAAAGACCCCAGCGCGCCATTGCCGCTGGTCTATGTGTCGTTTCCCTCCGCCAAAGATCCAGACTTTCAGCGTCGCTACCCGGGCCGCTCGACCATAGAAATTGTGGTGGGTCCCTGCGACTACGAGCAGTATCGCCAGTGGGCAGACAAAACCTGGGGCAAGCGTGGCGACGACTACGAGGCCCTCAAACAGGATCTCTCCGATCGCATGCTGGCTGCCCTGTTCAGGCAGATGCCCCATCTAGAGGGCAAGATTGATTACTCCGAAGTCTCCACGCCATTATCCACAAGTCATTTTTGTCGCTACGAGCACGGTCAGGCCTATGGTTTGGCCCACCATAAAGATCGCTTTAAGCAGGACTGGCTAAAGCCAAAAACCTCATTGCCCGGCCTCTATTTAACCGGTCAGGATGTGGTGAGCTGCGGCGTTGTTGGCGCATTGATGGC
>Ga0115561_1001644_pt1 | contig 15801 bp, 13 predicted proteins | sample COGITO_mtgs_1105_4_FD_87201 | JGI IMG/M metagenome (GOLD analysis project Ga0115561, IMG submission 87201) | Pelagic marine microbial communities from North Sea - COGITO_mtgs_110512 | ecosystem: Environmental > Aquatic > Marine > Epipelagic | place: Germany:Helgoland, sampling site Kabeltonne...
AGCAGCGGCGTCTGCCGGCTTTGCTGCGTGAGCAAACGTGAAATGTGCCGCTGCGTCACGTGGCTCAACTCGTGCGACATCACCGAGGCCAGCTCGTCGCGCGTGCCCACCACCCCGATCAAGCCCAGCTGCAGCCCTAAATAGCCGCCCGGCAGGGCAAAGGCGTTGACGGTGCGGTCACGCCCCAGCAGCACCTCCCACGCAAAGCGCTCGTCCAGCTCGGGCGACAACTCGCCCCGCGCCCGCGCCGCCGCCATCAACGGCTGCCAGATGCCCTGCACATATTCGCCAATCACCGGGTCATCGATGTAGTCCGGGTCGCGGTACAGCTCGCGGATGATGCGGTCGCCCAGCCGCCGCTCCTCGCTGCTGGTCAGGTCGCTGCCATCCCCCAGGGTGGGAAGCCCCCCCTGTGCCCGAGCAGGCAAGGGACTTGCCGCGCCGAACGCTATCAAAAGAGAAGCTACTAGCGCTTGACTGGCAAGCGCTAGACGCCTTTTTTTACCCAATATCAACACTCATAGTCTCCCTGGCGCCATTGGTGGCGACAGCGCCAACTGCGGCGCACTGCACCGTATGATGCTCCCGACCCGCGAATTGTTTCGCACGTGGTTGCTACCAAGTGCACAGAGAGCCCTCGACCATGACATCCAAAACCCCAGAAACCCCCAGCGCCAGCCCCCTCACCCACTTCGACGCCCAAGGCCAGGCCCACATGGTGGACGTCGGCGCCAAAGCCGCCACGCACCGCATCGCCGTGGCCACCGGCCGCATCGAAATGTTGCCCGCCACGCTGGCGCTCATCGAGGCCGGCAACGCCAAGAAGGGGGATGTGCTGGGCATCGCCCGCATCGCAGGCATCCAGGCTGCCAAGAAGACCAGCGACCTCATTCCCCTGTGCCACCCCTTGGCACTGACCCGCGTGGCCGTGGAGTTCGAACTGCTGCCTTCCGACAGCGCTGTGCAATGCACGGCTACGGTGGAAACGGTGGGGCCTACGGGGGTGGAGATGGAGGCCCTGACCGCCGTGCAGGTGGCGCTGCTCACCGTCTATGACATGTGCAAGGCGGCGGACAAGCGGATGGTGATGACGGGGGTGCGGGTGTTGGAGAAGCGCGGGGGGAAGTCGGGGAGTTTTCTGGCCTGATGCGAGCCACGGACCGAGGAGGCTCAAACCCCCGAGCTATTGCTTAGGTGCGTAAGAGTTGCGTGCATACACACAGCCAAGAATTGCTGATGATTAATAGAGGTGCCCCTTTGGGGATGCATAGATGTCAAAAATCTTTACCAACCATCCAACGGCAAAAAAACCTTGGGTATGCCGTGGTCGCGCTGAACGATGACGACCCAATCCAGGGGATCAGCCTTGGCAGCGTTCAGCGGTAAAAATCCTGCAGATTCTTCGGTTAATCCATGCTGGTTCAGAGCCTGATCGATACGCGTGGCCGCATCTGGGTGCTTGGCTTTGAGGATCGCAACCGGCTGTAGCGCATCGTGCAACTGGGGCAGGAGCGACTCGTATGCAACCCATCGGCTAGGCCGAAAGGCCGGTGGCAGGCCCTGTATCGAGAGCAAGATGCTGTGCTGGAAGGCTGGGTCAGAGGACTCCGTCAACTTGGCCCCCAACAGACGCGGGCCGCCATACCCCGGCGAACGCAATTCGGGCGGCGCCTCACCCAGCTTGCCAGCGTCCACGTCGGCCATGCTGACGAGACGAAATCGATCGCCTTCATAAGCCAGATAGATCGGCCTAGCCTGTGCCACGCTGTAGAGACCGTAGCCAAGCGCTGCCAGTTGCAGTAGCGCGATGAAGCCAATGTCACGCACCAGTTCACCGCGTGGCTTGCTGCGGTCAAAGACGATCAGCGTCAACAAAGGGCCGCACACCACATCCACCACCGCTATCAATGCCCAGAGAAAGAGACCGCCGGCCAGTTCATCATACGGCGCGGGAAACCAGAGACCAAACACCAGCGCGGCCGATAGACCAGCCACCAGCACACTCCCACCCAAGTGAACCAAAGCGGCCTGCAGGGCTGGGACAAGGCGTTCTCGAATTGACATGAATGAATAACTCAAAAAAAAGACCGCGATTGCGGTCTTTTTTGGCGCCTGGCAGGCAACCTATTTTACTTGCACTCAGCCGGTGCGAAGCGTGCAGGCAGCGTACCCGCGGTTTGACCAACAGCCAACGTCGTCACACCCGCGGCGGCACAGCGCCATTTTGCCGAATCAGCAGGCGGAGTGAATGCCGCCGTGCCCACAGGCAAGGCCGTTCCTGGCAGCGCAGCGCCGGTATAGGGCATGATCGTCAGAGTGCCGCCACCAGCGTTTGCCGTCATGGTCACAGTGATTAGACCGGTTGCCGGAGCAATGGCCACAGAGGTGACGTTGCGTGTGGCTGTGGGCGATGTGTAACCCATGCTGTAGCCAGCCGCGTTAGCCGTCGGGTTGCCAGAGGCGAGCACGTCTGCAACGTTGATTTTTGCAGCAGAAGCAGCGACCAGGCCTTCGGATACGCGGGCGCGCACCGTGTAGTCCTGATACGCCGGCAGGGCCACAGCAGCCAGAATACCAATGATGGCCACCACGATCATCAGTTCGATCAGGGTGAAACCTTTTTGCAGGGAACGCTTCATAAATTTCTCCTCGGGGTAAATTGCAAGTGAAACCTGTCGAATGTTCTTCAGGCTGGCTGTAATAAAGCAGATAGCGTGCCAGCTTTTCCAGATGCGTTTTGCGCTATCGCAACCACCGGGATCGTGCCGCTGCACAGCGACAACAGGTCTGGCTTCTGGGTCATTCGCCTCAAATCCAGACCCAGCACTGACATTTTTGTTCACCCATGAATGTCAGCCAACGCGCTTTCGTTACACCTCAAACACCTGCCCCGCCTGCAACCAGCCAATCTCCACATCCCCAGCAATTTCCAACTGGTTGATCTCTCGGAGGATGAGTTCGGTTTCGTTGGGCTTGGTGTGGGTGATGTAGATCGGATAACTAGCGGTAGGCGCTCTCAAGGCCAGTTCAGCGGCCAGCGTGGTGGGCGATAAGTGCTGGCTGCGGCGCGCGAGGTCGCTTTCGCGGTTGCTGAAGGCGGTTTCGATGACCAGCGCAGCGACGGGAAGTTGGGGCGGCGGGGCTTCGGCAAGCTGCTCCAACGCGCTCCACAACGCCGGATTGCGCTCGGTATCTCCGCTGAAGGCCCACCAGCCGTGCTGGCCTCGCAACGCATAGCCCACAGCCGGCACGCTGTGCACGGCTGGCAGCACCCGCACCACCAGCCCTCCGGCAGTGACGGTCTCACCAGCGGCCAGAGGTACGTACCGCAAAAAGGGCGACTGCGCAGAGGGGACACAACTGAAATCCGGCCAAACGATGTTGTTGAAGACATGCGCCTGCAGCGCGGCAATGGTGGCTGCCAGCGCATGCACCTGCACAGGCTGGCTGCGCAGCGATGAGACGGCATCGAGCATCAGCGGCAATGCGGCGATGTGATCGAGGTGGGAGTGCGTGAGGAAGACGTGGTCAATCTGGCGCATTTCTTCCAGCGTCAAATCCCCCACGCCAGTGCCTGCATCGATCAGGATGTTGTGATTGACCAGAAAAGACGTGGTTCGGCAATCGCGGGCGATGGCGCCTGAGCAGCCGAGAACGCGGACTTTCACGGAAGTGTTCCTCTCATGGGCATGCTGAGAACTTTTCCATCCATCATTTGGTATCGAAATGGGTGGCACCATCCCAATCCGAAGGAGGAGGGCGAGACATCATCTCTTCCAGGCGGGACGCATACAGTGCATAGAGCACAGATTGGGGCGCCTGGTGCCGTAAAGCGGCCAAGCTTTGGCCGCATTGTGCCCAGTCTTGCGCCCGGTAGTGTGCAAGCACTTGCTGCCAGCAGACCAATTCCTCAGCGTTCAGCGCAGACGCCTGGGTCTGGTCGGCCAAGGGCGTGTAGATGTTCACACTCTGGGCTTTGCCTTTGACGCGCACCCGATCCAGCTCTTGCCATACGAAGCCCGGTGCCATGCTTTGGGTAGATTCACTGGCGATGATGGCAACGCCGTAGGTCTTGCACAGCCCTTCAAGACGCGAACCCAGGTTGACCGCATCGCCGATGACGGTGTAGCTCAACCGAATGTTGGAGCCCATGTCACCAACGCACATGAGCCCGGTGTTCAGACCAATGCCAACGCCAATTTCCGGCAAGCCTTGCGCGCGATGTTCCTGGTTGAGTTGCTCGACTGCCCGGGCCATGCCCAAAGCCGCACGCACAGCGCACGCAGCGTGGTCTGGGGCGGGCACAGGAGCGCCCCAGAAGGCCATCACGCAGTCGCCCATGTATTTGTCGATGGTGCCCCGCTCACCCTGGATGACTTCCGTCAGCCGCGTGAACACCCGGTTCAAAAGCGCTTGCAGTTGCAGCGGGGGCATGCACTCAGACAGGGCCGTGAAGCCTCGCATGTCGCAGAACATCACCGTGAGTTCCCGACTGTCCGCCTGCATGCTGTAGTGCTCGGGATGCTTGAGCATCTCATCCACCAGTGGGGGCGGAACGTAAGAGCGAAAACGCGAAGCCAGAGCGCGTTTGGCACGGCTTTCAAACAAGTAGCCGTGGGCGATGTTGACCGCTGTGGCTGTGAATACCAGCGCGAGGGCGGTTGCCAGCGGCATTGCCAGCCCGTGCGTCCGATACAACCAGAAATTGAGCAGGGTCAGAGCAAGGAACACCGCCGCGCTCAGCAACAACGCGGGGCCAGCCGGCAGCACTGACAGCCCAAACGCAAGAACCAGCCCCACCATCAAAAGCTGAAGAACATCGAAACCGCGTGCGTAATCCGGGATAGCGATGGTGTTGCCGTCCATCAGTGCCGTCAGCATACTGGCATGGGCTTCTACGCCGGGATACACCGGGCCTACCGGGGTCGTACGCACATCTTGAAGCCCCGGGGCCGAGGTGCCTATCAAGACCGCTTTGTCTGCCAAGGTGCCCTCTGCAATTTTTCCTTCCAGCAAGTCGCTGGCAGAAATGTAGGCATAGGAACCGCCCTCATGGCCGCCGGGGCCTCGGAAAGGGATGAGCATGGCCAGCCGCTCATCCACGGGCAAAGCCATGCGGCGCGCGCCGTCTACCAAGACCACGCTTTCCAGTGTGTCATGGGTGCCGAGAGAAGCCGTCGCCGGAAAGCCGGGCTCCACGGTGGGCCCGCCCATCATGGCGCGAAACATGGCCAGAGCCAGCGACTCGTAATACTGGCCCTGGTATTCAGCCAGCAGTGGCAAGCTGCGAACGACACCATCGCTGTCGCTGATGGTGTTGAAGAACCCTGCCTGGGCGGCAGCCTGATTCAATTCGCTGAGATTGGCTCCGTAACCATTCCAGGTGGTGGCTGCCAGCGGCCTGCCGCGCAGCTGGGCGCCAGTCACCACCGGCAGAGGGAGCGCACCTTGGGTGTGCCCCTGACGATCACTGGTGAAGTAGTAGCCTAGCACCGCCGCATGCCCATGAAGGCTGCGAGCAAACAAGGTATCGTGGTCGAGGGAAGGAGCCAAACGAGCCAGTTGCTCGGCAAAGCCTGGGGTTTTGGCCAAGGGCCCTCGCTCCAAGGCGCGCAGGGATGCCAGCCCGGAGCTGTTGTCGCGCTCGGCAAACACCACATCAAAGCCCACCACGGACACACGCTGGCGTGCGAACAATTCTTGGGTCAGGTCTGCGAGTTTGTCTCGACCCCAGGGCCAGCGCCCGATGCGATCGATGCTCTTTTCATCGATGTCCACAATGACGATGCGCTCGTCAAGGGTTCGCGACATCCCCAAGCGCAGGCGGGCGTCGTAAATGAACTGGTCCAGCCGCTCCAGCAGCGGCAGGGGCATGGCGGCCGAAACATGCAGAAGCGCCAGCGCCAGCGGGATCAACGTGAGCAGCACGCGGCGCCAGCGGCGAAACAACAAGGAGCTGCGCATGGGCTCAACGCACCAAGCCCTAGCGAGCCGCCAGGGCTTGGCGGTCACATCAATCAGGTTTGTTCGAACTGCATTTCCGTGCCCGCGAGTTCCAGCTTGTCGCCGCTCTTGAGCGGGACAGGGCTGGAGCCAATCGCCACACCATTGAGCAGAGGCATGTCCGGGCCTTCCACATGGGCCAGCACGAAGCCCTGAATGCGCTTGGTGATGGACGCCACGGCAACACCGGGTTTGCCGATGGTGGTAACCACCTTGTGCAAGGCGACTTCGCGGCCAGCCGCTGCGCCCGACAGCACCCGGATGACGGCATTCATAGGGGCAGGAGGCGCGGCCACACCACCGGGCCTTGCCGCCGCATTCAGCGCCGGAGCCATCCCCGGCTTGAACACCATGGTCTTCTCGAAGTTCTGGGCGTCTGCATCTTGCAAGAAGCGAATCTTGTATTTGCCCACCTCGATGGTGTCGCCGTTGCGCAGTTCCTGGCGCTTGACCGCCTTGGCATTGACGTAGGTGCCGTTCGTGCTCCCCAGGTCTTCAATCTCGACACCATCAGGCATCATGTGGATGGCCGCGTGTTCACCGCTCACCGCTAGGTTGTCGATCACGATGTCGTTGTACGGGCGGCGGCCCAGCGTCGTGCGCTCTTTGGTGAGTTGCACTTCTTTGATGACGACGCCGTCGATCGAAACGATCATTCTGGGCATGATGATCTACTCCTGATTTGATGATTTGTTATGTTGCTGTCCGTCAGGCTGAGCCCAAAAGACGGGACATGAGGCTGCGTTTTTTCCCCCCGGCAGCCGCCTGCACCAGCAATACGCTGACGTTATCACGACCGCCGTGGGCATTGGCCGTGTCAATGAGCAGCCCTGCTTTTTCTTCCAGAGAGCCAGGCGCGCACAGCAAATCTGCCAGCTCTTCGTCGTTGACCATGTCGGTCAAACCGTCAGAGCACATCACAAACAGGTCGCTGGGCGCCACTTGAAATTCGTTCACTTCCATTTGCACATGCGGCTCTACGCCCAACGCGCGGGTAACCAAGTTGCGGTTGGACGACGCAGCTGCCTGCTCCCGGGTCAATATGCCTGCATCGACCTGTTCCTGCAACCAGGAATGGTCTCGCGTGATTTGCTGCAAAACCCCTGCGCGCAAGCGGTAGCAGCGTGAATCCCCGATATGGCCGAGGATGAGGCGATCGCACTGAAAAACGCCCACCACCAACGTGGTGCCCATGCCGGAGTACTGCGGGTTGGACAGCGAAGCGCCCAAAATGGCATGGTTGGCGTTTTCCACACACAACTCCAGCGCTCGCCGCACATCCGTGGCGGGGGGCGTAGTCCCGGCCTGCGCCAGCCAGCGACCCATTTCCGTGCAAATGTAGGTAATGGCCATTCCGCTGGCAATTTCGCCCGCGTTGTAGCCGCCCATGCCGTCAGCCAAGACGGCCACCTGGGCTTCCCGATCGACAGCCACGGCGTCTTCATTGTTGGCGCGCACGCGCCCCCGGTCGGTTTGGGCGAAAAATTCGTATGTCATGGATTGGGAAGCGCGTCATCCCACAGGGGCAGCCACAGGCCTGGATGCTGGGCTTTGTTGCTGTGGGTGCTCCAGCACCGTGGTTTTTGTCAGCAACATGTTTTGCTCTGCAGGGGAGCGGTCTGGATCATAGACGACTGCCGCAGTTACTTCGCCAATACTTTGTTGCAGAGCGTTGTCCATGGCGTGCGTGAGCGCTTGCGCCAGCTGCGCACCTGTCTGGTAACGGTCCTCGGGCCGCTTGTTCAACGCCTTGGCCACCAGTGTTGCCAAGGCCTCGGGCAAGTCGGGGCGCAGCGCGCGAACATCTGGCGCTGGCACATGAACGATCTTGTGCATGAGTTCTGGCATCGACTCGGCTCGCAGCGGCAATGCGCCCGTGAGCAGCTGGAACAGGGTCACACCCAACGCGTACAGATCTGTTCGCCCATCCACCTTGGCACCACACAGCTGTTCAGGCGACATGAAGCTGGGCGTGCCCAGCACGATGCCCGTGCGCGTCTTGCTCGAATCGGTAATACGGGCTACTCCAAAATCCATCACCTTCACCGTGTCGGTGGCAGGGTCCCACATGATGTTTGCGGGTTTGACATCGCGATGTACGACATGCTTTTCATGGGCATAGTCCAGGGCACTTGCTACACGAGCGCCAACAGCCAACACCTGCGCCACCGGCAATAGGTGGGGGGTTTTAGTGAAAGCGGTCAAGTCCGTGCCGGCCACGAACTCCATCGCGATGTAGGCAAGCCCCTGCGCTTCCCCAGAGCCATCAATGGTCACGATGTTCGGGTGCTCCAACCGCCCTGCGGCTTCTGCCTCTTTGAAAAAACGTTCGTGTGCATCCACCAACGCAGCCCCCTCAAACTCCTGGTGCAGGGCCAAGGTTTTGATCGCCACCATTCGGCCTGAGCGCAAGTCTCGCCCCTGGTAGACGACCCCCATCGCGCCCTTGCCCAACTCGTGCTTGAGCTCATAGTGCGCAAATGCACCGGAGGCCTTTTGGCGCGGCCGCGTTTCTTGCACGGAGGCAGGCAGTGACGAAGCACCTTCGCCAAAGCTACTGCCAGCGCCATGGCCTGGCGAAATGCCAGCCTGGGCCAGCAAGTGGGTCTTGGCATGGCGGTAGCGTGCCCGCGCATCTTTGTATTCGGCATCGCGATGCACCAGATGCTTGAACACCTTCTTGGCCAGAGCAAAGTCTTTTTTGCGCTCAGAGTCCTTGCCCAGGTGGTAGAGGTTTTCCTTTAATGCGTCGCTGGTCGGCAGTAGCTTGAAGCGCTCAAAGGCCTGCAGCAACTCACCACGACCATGCAGGGCCAGCGCCATCATGCGCTCGGCATCGGCAGAGCCTTGCGGCACTTCACCCGGCGTGCGTTTTGGTAATGCAGCCCAAACACTGCACAGCATCTGCCCCCACAGCACCACTGCGGCGGCGGCCAAAAGAGGCACCATATACAAGGCGCGTTGCAGCCACCACCATTGCATGGCAACCAACAACGTGGCCAGCCCCAGTGCAACGCTCCAGGCCACTCTTGTGCGCAAACCGGGCAGCGCCACAACCACCAAAGCCATGGCGACCACCGCACCCCATGCCAGGGTGTGGGCCCAGTTTGGAGCCGTCACGGAGCGGGCCACACGCAATCCGACCAAGGTCTGGGCCACCACATCGGATGCGTGCAAAGACGAGCCCCCCGGTACGGTCCACACAGCGGCTTGCGGCCCTGCCGTCATTCCTACCACCACGGTCTTGTCGCGCAGGGCTGCCGGTGGCACTTGGTTAGCCACCACATCGGCTGCCGCCAACCGAGGCAGGGATACGCCAAACACTGGGCGCATCACCGCACCCGCATCCACCCCCACCGCCAAGCTGCCCAGCAGCAGACCAGGGCTGGAACTGCCGCCTCTCCAAGAAATATCTTCGGCGCTGAGATGCAACACACGCTGGGCAGCCAGCAGCGCAAGCGCAGGCACTCCCACGCTATCGTGGCTGAGTACCAGAGGCACCTGCCGGAGAATGCCATCGCTGTCAGCCCCCCATTGCAAATGCCCCACGCCTGCAGCGGCCTCCGCAAAAGGCCCCATCTGCACGGGCACCATGGCTGGCCCACGGCCGCCAAGGGCTGCCAAGGTACTGCGATGAAAAGCCGGTGGCAGTGAAGCGGCCGGCCCTTTGTCCGCAAAGACCGCTGGCCAGATCACGTTTTGGGCCTGGGCAATGCTGCTCACCAGCGCTTGTGCATCGGTCGGCATGGCAGGCGACGCCAATGGCACGGCATACGCCACGGTGCTGGCGCCCGCCTGGGCCAAGCGGTCAATCAATGCGGCATGGTTGTCATAGGTCCAGTTACCGCCAGCCGCTGCCAAGCTACGGGCATCAATGTCTACCAGTACCGCCTCGCTCATCGCGCCGGGCGAAGCGTGGGACACAGCAGCGTCGGACAAGATCTGCTGGGCCTGGGGCAACACTCCCGCAAGCCACAAGCCTCCCGTCAAAGCCAGGGCCGTGGCGGCGCTGATCCATCCTGTCCACCGCCTTGGTTCTGCCCTGCGCTCCGGTAATTTTCTGGCCACTGCAATCCACGTTCCATTCTGTGAGTGGATGTAAAAAGCAAAAATTAAGCCCGTTCGCCACACGGCGGATAGGTGCTCCCCCACCAGCTTTGCCAGCCCGCCCGACACTCTGGCGGCGCCGCTCTTTGTCGCCTGCCACCCTCGTAGCGACAAATTTGTCACACCAATCTCTCAAGCTTGTCCGAGCATTCCGGTCTGCCTGAACAGCAAAAAAAAGCACCCGCGACCAAACGGTGGCGGGTGCGATCAACGGTACGTGGCAGGCCAACCCATGGGTTGGCCTGGAACCGCTGGATTACTTCAGTTGGGCCTTGAGCAATTTGCCCAGTTCCGAAGGGTTGCGGGTGATGACGAAACCCGACTCTTCCATGATGGCGAGCTTGGCGTCAGCCGTGTCAGCGCCGCCAGAGATCAGCGCGCCTGCGTGGCCCATGCGCTTGCCAGGAGGGGCCGTCACGCCAGCGATGAAGCCCACCACGGGCTTCTTCATGTTGGCCTTGCACCACTGGGCGGCTTCGGCTTCGTCAGGGCCGCCGATTTCGCCGATCATGATCACGGCATCGGTGTCTGGATCGTCGTTGAACGCCTTCATCACGTCGATGTGCTTGAGGCCGTTGATGGGGTCGCCACCAATGCCCACAGCGCTCGACTGGCCGAGGCCCACTTCCGTCAGCATGGCCACGGCCTCATACGTCAGCGTGCCCGAACGAGACACCACGCCGATACGGCCCTTGCGGTGGATGTGACCGGGCATGATGCCGATCTTGATTTCGTCAGGCGTGATCAGGCCAGGGCAGTTGGGGCCCAGCAGCAGGGTCTTCTTGCCGCCAGCAGCTTCCTTGGCTTTCATCTTGTTGCGCACCATCAGCATGTCCTTGACAGGAATGCCTTCGGTAATACAGATGGCCATGTCCAGGTCGGCTTCCACAGCTTCCCAGATGGCATCCGCAGCGCCTGCTGGAGGCACGTAGATCACCGACACGGTGGCGCCGGTTTGCTGGGCGGCTTCCTTGACGGAGGCGTAGATCGGGATGTTGAAGATCGACTCGCCAGCCTTCTTGGGGTTCACGCCCGCGACAAAGCAGTTCTTGCCGTTTGCGTATTCCTGGCACTTTTCGGTGTGGAACTGGCCAGTCTTGCCCGTGATACCCTGGGTGATGACCTTGGTGTCTTTGTTGATGTAGATCGACATGTATGTTCTCCGGGCTTACTTGACGGCAGCAACGATCTTGGTCGCGGCTTCGGCCATGGTGTCTGCAGCGATGATGGGCAGGCCGGACTCGGCCAGCATCTTCTTGCCCAGCTCTTCATTCGTGCCCTTCATGCGCACGACCAGCGGCACGTTCAGGTTCACGGCCTTGCAAGCGGTGATCACGCCGGTGGCGATGGTGTCGCACTTCATGATGCCGCCGAAGATGTTGACCAGAATGCCCTTGACCTTGGGGTTCTTCAGCATGATCTTGAAGGCTTCGGTGACCTTCTCGGGGGTAGCACCGCCGCCCACATCCAGGAAGTTGGCGGGCTCGCCGCCGAACAGCTTGATGGTGTCCATGGTGGCCATGGCCAAGCCAGCGCCGTTCACCAGGCAGCCGATGTTGCCGTCCAGGCTGATGTAGGCCAGATCGAACTTCGAAGCTTCCACTTCGGCGGGATCTTCTTCGTCCAGATCGCGGTAGGCCACGATTTCTGGATGACGGAACAGGGCGTTGGCGTCAAAGTTGAACTTCGCGTCCAGGGCCATCAGGTTGCCCTTGGAGTCGCAGTTCAGCGGGTTGATTTCCACCAGCGACGCATCGGTGTCCATGTAGCACTTGTAGATCTTGGCGAAGATGTCTACGGCTTGGTCGATGGAAGCGCCAGTCAGGCCGATGGCGGCTGCCACCTTCTTGCTCTGCTCGGCAGTGATGCCGACCAGCGGGTCGATCATCTCGGTGACGATCTTCTCGGGAGTGGAGTGAGCCACTTCTTCGATGTCCATGCCGCCTTCGCTCGAAGCGATCAGGGCCACCTTCTGCGTGGCGCGGTCGGTCACCAGGGACACGTACAGTTCGTTCTTGATGTCGGCGCCGTCTTCGATGTACAGGCGGCGAACCTTCTGGCCTTCGGGGCCCGTCTGGTGCGTGACCAGCTGCATGCCCAGGATTTGTTCAGCCAGCTTCTTGACGTCGTCGATGGTCTTGGCAACCTTCACGCCGCCGCCCTTGCCACGGCCACCTGCGTGGATCTGGGCCTTGACCACCCACACGGGGCCGCCGAGCTTTTGTGCAGCTTCCACGGCTTCTTGCACCGTGAAAGCGGGAATGCCGCGCGGAACGGGCACACCAAATTGACGCAAGATTTCCTTGCCTTGGTATTCGTGAATCTTCATGAGGTCTCTCTCAGGGAAGGATGGTAGTTACCCGTTTGCCATGAACAGATTGTCTGGCCGCGGGCTTGGGACATGGCAACCTGCGACTGTATCATGCTGCAACGCACCATCCTTGTGGGAAACTTACGGCCCCCACGCACCCGGGCAAGTCATACAGGGCAGGCGCCTGTCGCAGCCCCCTCTCTTTTTCGCAGGAGCACACCCCCATGTCCAAAGTCTTTATCGATGGCGAAGCCGGCACCACGGGCCTGCAGATCCGTGAACGCCTGCAAGCCATGCCGCAAATCGAGCTGGTGAGCATTGCCCCCGAACTGCGCAAAGACCCCGCCGCCAAGCGCGACCTGATTGCGGGCGTGGACCTGGTGGTGCTGTGCCTGCACGACGACGCAGCCCGCGAGACCGTGGCCATGGTCGATGAGATTGAGCGCAGCACGGGCCGCACGGTGAAAGTGATTGATGCCAGCACCGCGCACCGCACGGCCGATGGCTGGGTGTACGGCTTTCCAGAACTGGCCGCCGCGCAAGCCCAGGCCGTGCGCGGAGCCTCGCGCGTTTCCAACCCTGGCTGCTATGCCACGGGCGCCATCGCACTGCTGCGCCCCTTGGTGGATGCGGGCCTGATTCCTGCCGACTACCCCTTGAGCCTGCCCTCGGTGTCGGGTTACTCGGGTGGCGGCCGCACCATGATCGAAGCGTACGAGGCAGGCACGGCCGCTCCGTACGAAGCCTATGCCCTGGGCCTGGCCCACAAGCACATTCCAGAGATCCTGCGCTACACCGGCCTCACACGCCGCCCTGTGTTCATCCCGGCGGTGGGCAATTTCCGCCAGGGCATGCTGGTGCAACTGCCGCTGCATTTGGACTTGCTGCCCGGCGCGCCCAAGGCCAGCGACCTGCACGACGCGCTCGCCAGCCACTACCGCCGCACCAACACACCCGAGCAGTGGGTGAGCGTGCTGCCCCCCACCGATGATTTGAAGCTGGCCGCCGATACGCTGGCTGACACCAACAAGCTGGAGTTGCGCGTGTTCGCCAACGAGCAGTACCGCCAGGCCGTGGCCGTGGCGCGCCTGGACAATTTGGGCAAAGGCGCCAGCGGCGCTGCCGTGCAAAACCTGCAATTGATGTTGGGCGTTTAAAACGCCCCTTGGCGCCAGGCGTGGATGCGTTGCGCATCCACGGACTCAATCCTCGTCGCCATCCTCAGTGCCCTGCACCGCGCGGCGCACCACGTCGCCAGAAAACCCCCGAGCCAGCAAAAACCGCATGTGCTTGGCGCGGGTTTGCGGGTCTGCGGCAGGCTCGCCAAACTTGCGGCGCCACACCTCGCGGGCACGTTCCAGCTCAGTATCTTGCAGCCGGGCCACGGCTTGCTGCACCGCCTCTGCACCCAAGCCCTTGGCCTGCAGCTCTTGCCGGATGCGCGCCGAGCCCAAGCGGCTGGCGCGCCGGTTCAACACCGATTCGACCACCCGCTCCTCGCTGATGAAGCCCTTGGCCTGCAGGCCATCGAGCACCGCATTCAAATCCTCGCCCTCTTGCACATGGGGGCCGAGCTTGCGCTGCAACTCGGCCCGTGAATGCTCCCGCTGGCTCAGCAAGCGCAGCGCGCGGCCCGTGAGCGATAACGTGGTGAAACCCATGGCAGATGAAATGCTTCTGTTTTGATAGCTGCCAGCGCTTGATCAGCAAGCGCTGGCAGGCTATTTGAATCAAAAACTCAGGCGCAACCGCTCACTCACCGGCAGCAGCAGGGGCCTGCAACGCGCCGGGCAGCAGGGCAATGCCCAAGCCTTCGCGCACCTTGTTCTAGTGAAACTGCGGTCCACTCGGCTTACGCCTCGTCTGCAGCACTGGCTGCCGCCAATGCCGCAGGCAACAGGGCGATGCCCAGTTGCTCACGGACCTTGTTTTCAATCTCATGCGCCAGGTCGGGGTTCTCGCGCAGAAACTCGCGGGCGTTGTCGCGGCCCTGGCCGATCTTCTCGCCGTTGTAGGCATACCAGGCACCGCTCTTTTCGATGATCTTGGCGCTCACGCCCATGTCGATGATCTCGCCCTCGCGGCTGATGCCCTCGCCAAACAGGATGTCGAACTCCGCCGTCTTGAAGGGGGGGCTGACCTTGTTCTTGACCACCTTCACCTTGGTTTCGTTGCCGATGGCTTCGTCGCCCTTCTTGATGGTGCCGGTGCGGCGAATGTCCAGACGCACCGAGGCGTAGAACTTGAGCGCATTGCCGCCCGTGGTGGTTTCGGGGCTGCCGAACATCACGCCGATTTTCATGCGGATCTGGTTGATGAAGATGACCGTGCAGTTAGTCTTCTTGATCGTGGCAGTGAGCTTGCGCAGCGCCTGGCTCATCAGGCGGGCCTGCAGGCCGGGCAGGGCGTCGCCCATTTCGCCTTCGATTTCGGCCTTGGGGGTAAGCGCAGCCACCGAGTCCACCACGATCAAATCGACAGCGCCCGAGCGCACCAGGCTGTCCACAATCTCCAGCGCCTGCTCGCCAGTGTCGGGCTGGCTGATCAGCAGGTCAGACAGTTGCACGCCCAGCTTCTGGGCGTATTGCACATCCAGCGCGTGCTCGGCATCGACAAACGCGCAGGTGCCGCCCTGCTTTTGCATCTCGGCAATCACCTGCAGCGTCAGCGTGGTCTTGCCCGACGACTCAGGGCCATAGATTTCGATCACACGGCCACGGGGCAGGCCACCCACGCCCAGCGCAATGTCCAGGCCCAGCGAGCCAGTGGAAACCACCTGGATGTCCTCAATGGCCTCGCCTTCACCCAGGCGCATGATGGTGCCCTTGCCAAACTGCTTCTCAATCTGCGCCAGCGCTGCGGCCAAGGCCTTGGCCTTTTCGGTGTTCACGGGCAGGGCGGGGTTGGTACCTTTGACGTCCATGGAAGGGCTCCTGAATAAAACGAAGTGATCGGTGGGCCAGTGATCAAAATACTGTTATTAACAACAGCACTGGCTGCTTGACCAGTAATGTAGATGCGCAAAATGACCAAGTAAACAATTTTTTAGTCAGTTTGCCTTACCATTTACCAGACACCCCTTTAGCCCACCATGCACCCCACGCCCCCCGGCACCACCCCACCCGACGATGCCTGGCGCCAGACCCACCTGGGCCGGCTGCTGGGCCACGCCATGCGGCGCTTTGATGCGCGGGTGCTGCAGCTCATGGCGCGCAATGTGGAAGTGCCCCTGGCCCTGTCCAACCTGGCCGCACGCGACCAGGTGGGCGCCGCGCACATCCACCTCACGCGGCACTTGTCCCTGGGGGGCGACCGGCTGACCGACCTGGCCCAGCGCGCGGGCATGACCAAGCAATCCATGGCGCAGCTGGTAGACCAAT
>Ga0115561_1001650_pt1 | contig 15731 bp, 12 predicted proteins | sample COGITO_mtgs_1105_4_FD_87201 | JGI IMG/M metagenome (GOLD analysis project Ga0115561, IMG submission 87201) | Pelagic marine microbial communities from North Sea - COGITO_mtgs_110512 | ecosystem: Environmental > Aquatic > Marine > Epipelagic | place: Germany:Helgoland, sampling site Kabeltonne...
CCTCGCGGCGGGTACCGCACATGAGCTAGGTACCCCTCTGGCAACGATGACAATATTATTGGATGAAATGGAGCAAGAATATTCGCAGCAACCGCTGGGCAACGATTTAAAATTGTTGCAAACACAAGTCAACAACTGCCGGCAAATTTTGCAAGGTCTGGTTTCTACCGCGGAAGCCCATAGTCATGGAACAAAAGAAAACGCCGTGATTGCCGCTTATATGCAACAACTGTTAGATCACTGGCAGGTGATACGACCCGATTCAAACTACGTTGCAGACATTGACGAAAGCTGCCAATCAAACAGCCTCGAGGTTGATCCAACACTGGAACAAACCATCATCAATTTGCTGAACAATGCGGCTGATGCCTGTGCGGACAATATCGAAATAACGGTCAATTGCCAGCACGCCGCGCTCCTTATCACCATCAGGGATCACGGTCCGGGAATTCCTCTCGACATGACAGAGCAGCTCGGCAAACCCTTTGTCACCACCAAAGGCAAAGGGTTGGGTCTGGGACTGTTCTTGACTCATGCGACGATTAATCGGTACAACGGGACTATTGAACTCCATAATCATCCCGACGGAGGAACCGTCGCAAAAATCAGCCTGCCACTGAACACCACCCCTAACAATGACAAACAGTAAATATGATGGATAGATTCCTGTTAATCGATGATGACGAGTCATTTACACTGGTATTAGCACGCGCGCTGCAACGACGAGGGTTCACGACCCAGTCAGCACACAGTGACACTGAAGCCATTGCGCTGGCTAAAGGACAATCCTTTGACAAGGCGATTGTTGACTTGAAAATGCAGGGCGTTTCTGGATTGACATTGATTCCAACCTTGAAACAGCTACAACCGCAGTTGGAAATCGTCATGCTAACCGGCTACTCCAGTGTCGCCACTGCGGTCGAGGCGGTGAAACTCGGAGCGACAAATTATTTATGTAAACCGGCGTCTACAACAGAAATCTTATCAGCCTTTGCCAATACTTCTGGTGACGTTGAAGCTGTTATTCCGGAAAAACGCCCATCTGTTGATCGCTTAGAATGGGAGCATATCCAAAAAGTGCTCAACGAAAACCATGGCAATATTTCAGCGACAGCACGAGCACTGGGTATGCATCGCCGAACCCTGCAAAGAAAGCTCAACAAACACCCGGTTCGAGCATAACCCCAGCGTTATCGCTCTCTCACCACGCTATTCAACAACGGCGCAAACCAACATCTAAACGATAAAGCTCAGCCCGCCGCGGCTATTGCGACCTATTCCGCTTTACGATTCTTGGCTCAGCCGCAGCTTCAAACCCGCCATCAGCAGACGCCCTGATTGCCTGACTGGAACCGCCGTAAGGACGAACATAAAAGGCGTGACCACGACCTTCGAGTTCTGTCTTAATTGCCGGATCAATGCTGCTTTCAATCATGTTGACTGGCGGACGCCATTGGTTGTGAATACGCGGGGTTGCCAGTGCCTGCTCGACCGGCATTGCCAAATCGATCATATTAACCAAACCCTGAACAACTTGGGTAATAATGGTTGGCCCCCCCGCCGCACCAATACTGATAACCGGCTTACCGTCTTTAACCACGATAGTTGGGCTCATGCTAGACAGTGGGCGCTTACCAGGCTGAACACTGTTGGCTTCTTTACCCACCAAGCCAAAGGCGTTAGGAACACCAGGATGAATAGAAAAATCATCCATTTGGTTATTCATAATTACCCCGGTACCAGGGATGATTACCTTGGATCCAAAGCTGGTATTTACAGTCGTGGTAATCGACACCCAATTCCCCCATTTGTCAGCTGCAGAAATGTGCGTGGTGTGTTTACCAAACAAATCAATATCAGCTCTTGGCGGCAGACCATGTTGCACATCCGTACTGGCTGCATCCATAGTAATTTGCGCCGCTAGTTGATCGGCATAGGCCCGATCCATCAAACCTTTTGGCACCGGCACAAAATCTGGATCTCCGAGGAAGTGAGCTCTATCTGCAAAAGCCCTTTTCATACTTTCAGACAGCACATGATAACGGTCTGCATCGCTCAGCGCGGCGACATCGAAGTTAGCTAACATATTAAGAATTTGTGCTACGTGGACACCTCCAGAGCTGGGCGGAGGAAATCCGTAAATCGTGTAGCCCCGGTACTCACTCTTTACCGGCTCACGAATCAGCATTCTATAACCATCAAAATCGTCAAAGGTGACAATACCGCTGTTCGCCGCCATCCAACCGTCAACGGCTTTGGCAAAGTCGCCGCGGTAGAAATAGTCAACACCGTGATTAGCAATATTCTTATAGGTTGTGGCCAGATCTTGCTGGATCATTAGATGGCCGGCGCTCCATGGCTCGCCCTTGTCGTCGAGTAATATAGCCGCCGAAGCGGGAAATAATCGAAGTCTTTCCGCCGTCGATTTCAGTCGATCTGCAGACACCTGACTGAGAACAAAACCCTTATCAGCGATATCCGCAGCAGAGAGCAACAGTTCTTTTAGTGTTAATTTACCGCCATGATCAATCATATACTCGTAGACCGCTAAGGAACCCGGTACGCCAATCGACAAGGCCCCCGTTTTACTCAGAGAGCCGTCAGCTTCACCGTTGCGCATGTACATGTCTCGATGCGCGGCTTTTGCTGCCATCTCGCGACCATCAATGGCCTGCACGGTGCCATCGGCAAAGTGAATTACCGCAAAATTACCACCACCAATGCCCGAGTTATGGCTATCTACAACACCTAGCGTCAATGCCGCAGCCACCGCCGCATCGATGGCATTACCGCCTTTATTCAACACCTTCAGACCCGCCTCAGTTGCCAACGGGTGCACCGTTGCAACGGCCCCGGCATAATTACGACTGGTTCTCGCATAATTTTGCGGCTGGGAGTAATCCGCGACATAACCGTTATTATCTTCACTGGCAATGCTAAAGGAACAAAACAGAGCAAGGCAAAACGCTAATCGCCATTGCTTGGAGTTCTGCAACGCCACTCCAAATACTGAAGAAACAACCATAATCAAACCTCTTAAAAAAACACCATGAACAATCAGCCAGAAGACTACAGCAGCATAGGCTTTTTGTAGATATTTATTTGTCACAAAGCCGATGACTACGTAACGCTAACGTCAAGTTATCGTTTTCAGGCTTGCCTTTTTCCTAAGGTAGATGGGAGGGCGATCACATTTTGAGACCTTAGCTTGGCCATCAAGGCAGCAGGGATATATTTCTTGTCGCGAGGATGACGCATACAACTTGTTGTTTTTGCTAGTTTTTATTATTTCTACGAATAACACTATGCGCCTGAATCAAAAAACTAGCACTTTTTGTTAACTATTACGGATTTAATTATCTTCGACGTTGTCTTATAGTTTAAGCATGAGTTGTTGATCACCGGCGTTACGCTAGTGATTATCGAAGTAAATGTCAGTAAGTAATACTTCGATGTTTTTTGCATCGAATCCATCCGGTCTCCCAGTTAGAACCCCTACTGGCACTCTAAATAGGGTGCCTTTTTTTTGCCCACTCCCGCAGATTTAGTCAATCATCATCTCTAGCCGAAAAGCAAAAAGCCAGGCGCCATGTCTCGATAGCTCGACTGACTCTCTTCTCCAGGCATATGCAGGCTCGACTTCCAAAAACAACCAGGGCCGATAAAAATTACGCCGAAAAAGTAACCCTACACCATAGGATTTTGTCAGGGTTTGCGGGCGGGTTTCTCCATTGACCCATGAAAAGACTGACACCGCTCGCTGCCTGCTCAGGCGCTCCGCCAATGACAAGCGCGTTGACCATTCAACGCCATCAATTTCCTCTGCGACTTTGGCTTGGTTATCCCATCTCACTAACCGATTATCATCGGCCATATAGTCAATCTCGTAGCGTGAACGCAGCCCAAAACCCTCACCATCCACAAAATACAGTGTTTCGGTAACACGGTGGGTGGTTGTCTCACTCCAAGGCACTTGATAACGGTAACGAACTCTCGCCTTTCCCTTCAGAGAAGAGCTCATCCCCAGCCCGTAGTCAACTCGGGTTCGTTTCCCCTTTCGAGCTCTGTATTGCAAGCTCAACTGTGTATCTTCGCTATCGGAGGACAGCGTATTGAGATCAGAACCTACCCCCGACTCGTTATCCTCCTCATCAGTAAAAACCAAACTCAGGCGCTTATTAATTCCGGGCAAACGAATTTTACCTCGAAGCTTAATATTTTCACTACTGCCATCGCCCTCTTGCCACTGGTTTTCATAAGTTAGGCGTAGTGAAGATTTAGCAGATTCAATGTCTGAGCGTGGCTCGCTAAAAAACGTATCAATCCAGATCGCCAAATCATCAGCGGAAGTACCCACATAGTTTCGACTGTCGTCAAACCAGGTGGATTTTTCGACAACTAGGGAAGGTTCGCAGTCGTGATCACTGTTGTTAGTCTCCGCACATTTACCAAGCTCCAGTGCCAAAACAACGGGCACGAAAAACAAATAGCATAGGATGACAATAACAAAATTACTCATTTCAATATTATAGTAGATTTTATCAACTTCTCACTCGCGACCCTATCGACACCGGCGGAGCGCATACTGGTATTTGACGGTTCAAATGTTACAGTGCGGGTTCAACAAACAGCATTTTTATGGAAAGATTGTAAGATTGACGAGGCAGCTATGCAGAAAATACCCATGGCAACCACGCTTACTTCTATGAGCAGGTCTGAAAAGTCAGCAATTGTTGATGATAGCGACGAAACACTGAATTCGACACAGCGGTTCAAACAAGAATTGATCAGGGCCAATAAATCAGTTGTCGACAGCAACCTGCAAACCGAATAATTAGAGCCGCCAACCACACCATCAACGACGCCGACAAACCCCACCGTAGTAGCCTATCCTCCTCATGTTTCTCAACCCACAGCACCACCACCGAATACCACCATCAGCACAAATTCGAAGCAAAAAGGCAAAGAGAAAGAAAAATAGCGAAACCTTTTTTGTTGCTGGAGAAATTGGGGAACGTTGATTGTGTTGTGGCACCGATGCCCGGGCTGGGGGCCGCCGCTTCATGGGCCTGCTCCCTCCGGGATTCCCTCCAAAGTGTCTGAGCCTTGATGCGCTGCGCTGTCTCAGTCGCTTCCTCGGCCAGTCCCTTTAACTTGCGCAACAGCCACCAGCCCAGTCATCTCACCCTGTAGAAATTTCTCTCAGTGGCCTGATCATTTCACCCAACAGTGCGAAAGTAAATGCTTACTACGGCCAGAGGTAACGGGACAAAGCCAGTGCGGAATAATCAGGATGCGTGCTGAGCGAGTGCGTGAGACCGACGGTTTTCCCGCAGGGATGTCGGCCTCAGGCGGAAGTGAAGGTAGCTCGGAGGGCCACCAGCCATGGAGCAATGGCTGCGTCCAGTTACCGTATTCAATCAGCAAAAGCATCTTAAAAGAACCTATAGCAACTTCAATGAAGCCTGCTATTGGCACCAATAGTTAAACCGTCGAACCAGCCGCTCCAAACCAAAGGTTTCTCCTAAGCAAAGGTCTATTATCGCTGCATCTCAACAAACCCTAATTCAGCGGAGATATTGATGCTGGCCCCGAGACTAAGTGTTGACATAGCCACCCGAACAGGGAATAATCTCGCCTCTCAAATTTTAGCTTCCGTTTTTGTTAATCACCTGCGGAACAATCACCTACAGTCGGGATTAAAACAATGGCGAATTCACCACAAGCCAAAAAGCGCGCTCGCCAATCTGAGAAGCGTCGTCAACACAACACCAGCTTACGCTCTGTTGTTCGTACTTCTATAAAGAAAGTTCTCGCTGCCATCGGTACAGGCAACGCAGAAGAAGCCAAGAAAGCCTATGATGCAGCAGTTCCAGTCATCGACCGCATGGCAGACAAAGGTATCCTGCACAAAAATAAGGCCTCTCGGCATAAGAGTCGCCTTAACGCCCAGGTGAAAGCACTGGCTGCATAATCATTAATAAAGCCTCTCGGGGCTTTATATTAAAAAACCGGCTTATAGCCGGTTTTTTTGTCTGGAAATTGCTCTAAAGAACACTACATCAATACCAGATTATCCCGGTGGATCAACTCCTCATCACCCTGATAGCCCAGCAAGCCTTCAATCTGACTACTGCTTTTGCCAATAATTTTATTCACTTCATCGAACTTGTAGTTTACCAGCCCACGGGCAATTTCCTGACCATTGCTATCGATACAACGGATCAAGTCGCCCCGATCAAAATACCCGGTCACCGCACCAACACCAACGGGCAGCAGACTTTTTCCGGCCTGCTGCAGCATTTTAACGGCGCCATCATCCAACTGTACCGTACCTTTAATATTAGACATGCCCGCCAACCACTGTTTACGAGCAATTAGAGGCGCCTGTTCGGCAGTCAACAAGGTCCCTACAGACTGGCCCGCGGCAATACTCAGCAATACATCGTCGACCTTACCGCTGGCAATCACCGTATTAGCGCCAGAGCGCGCAGCCAACTTTGATGCTCTCACCTTGGTTATCATTCCCCCTTGGCCCAGTTCGCCACTGCTGCCACCCGCCATACTCTCAAGGCTAGGATCACTCACCAACGCCTCTGTCACCAGCTTTGCAGTAGGATTGATTCTTGGGTCGGCATCGAATAACCCCTGCTGGTCCGTTAAGATCACCAGTACTTCAGCATCGATAAGGTTGGCGACCAATGCCGCGAGAGTATCGTTGTCGCCAAAGCGTATCTCTTCGGTGACAACGGTATCATTTTCATTCACCACGGGAACAACACCTAACTCCAACAATGTTGTCAGTGTACTACGGGCATTAAGATAACGATCACGAGCTGATATGTCATCGTGACCTAAAAGAACTTGTGCGGTATGCAAGCCAAATTGTTGAAAGCATGATTCATAAGCCTGCACCAACCCCATTTGACCAACGGCAGCGGCAGCCTGAAGATGATGCAAAGCGTGCGGACGGGTACTCCAACCCAACCGGCTCATACCCTCGGCAACAGCGCCAGAAGACACCAATACCAGCTCAATACCACGCCCTCTCAACTCCGCCATTTGGCGCGTCCAATCAGCAATGGCGGACAAGTCAAGACCCTTGCCATCAGCGGTCAGCAAAGCGCTGCCTATTTTCACAACCCATCGTCGGGTTTGTTGCAAATTTTGTCGTGCAGTCATGATTTTTTAGTCACCTGAACTTACTAGGGCTCGTAAACGACCTCAACGTCGTCGTCATCATCTTCCCAGTCGTCATCACTGTCGCCATCGAACTCTTCGCCCCGTTCAGCGGCTAACAATCTTGCCGCTTTTCGGGCGGCGGCAAGCTCTTGAATACGCAATCGCGACTCTTCCTGCATCCTGCTTTGAATATCGGATTCTACCGCAGCCAACTCCGGATCATCGACCTCTCGCTCGCGACGCTCTTCGAGATAATTCATAATGTCGCCGCATATCGGCTCAACACCTTGCCGGCTAATCGCCGCAATGGCGTATACCGGGCCGGTCCAATTCAACGCCTCAACCACCTGCTTGCAACGCTCTTTGCGCTCTTCTTCTGGCAGCAAATCCATTTTGTTCAACACCAGCCAACGGTCTCGCTGATGCAAGGTAGGACTAAATCGCTCGAGTTCGTTAACAATTGATTTAACCGCCGTCGCCGGATCAGTGCCGTCAAAAGGCGCCATATCAACAATATGCAAAAGTAGCCGGGTTCGAGTCAGATGTTTAAGAAACCGCACGCCAAGACCCGCGCCCTCCGACGCCCCCTCGATGAGCCCGGGAATATCTGCAATGACAAAACTGCGATGCGCCTGCACTTTGACCACCCCCAGATTGGGCACCAACGTGGTAAAGGGATAGCCCGCCACTTTGGGCTTGGCAGACGAAACCGCGCGAATAAATGTCGACTTACCGGCGTTAGGTAAACCCAGCAAGCCAACATCGGCCAATACTTTTAGCTCTAACTGAAGGCTGCGAAACTCGCCGTCAGAGCCGGGCGATGTCTGCCGAGGTGCACGATTGGTACTGGACTTAAATCGCGCGTTGCCAAGACCATGGAAACCACCCTGTGCAACTTTTATTCGCTGGCCATGTTTGGCCAGGTCGCCCAACACTTCCTGCGTATCTTCATCAATAATGGTGGTACCAACGGGAACGTTCAACGTCAGATCGTCGCCACCCCTGCCGGTACAATCTCGACCGCGCCCCTGCTTGCCACTTTCGGCCTCATAATGCCGCTGAAAACGGTAGTCGACCATGGTATTTACCGCATAATCCGCCTGCAACCAAACACTGCCACCATCACCACCGTCGCCGCCATCAGGACCACCTTTAGCGATATATTTTTCTCGACGGAAGCTAAGGCTACCGTTACCACCGCGGCCCGCCTGTACCTTAATACTGGCCTCATCTACAAATTTCATGGTGTTCTCTACTTGATTTGCAACACTGCAGCTTCATTTTAGCCGATACCTGCGCTATTCGCAGCGTAAAAAAGCCAGCGGGCTTAAAAATGGGCAGATATAAAAAAGCCCCGTCACATGACGAGGCTTTTAAAAACTCAAAAAACCGACTTATGCGCTAACAATGCTCACATATTTACGGCTATTCGGTCCTTTAATTTCAAATTTAACAACACCGTCCGCTTTAGCGAACAAGGTGTGATCAACACCCAGACCAACATTTATACCGGCGTGAAAACGTGTGCCACGCTGACGAACCAATATATTGCCTGCCAACACTTCCTGACCACCAAACCGCTTAACACCTAAGCGCTTGCTATTGGAATCGCGGCCGTTACGAGTACTACCACCTGCTTTCTTATGAGCCATTACTACTCTCCTCGTTTAACCTTTAATGCTAGTGATTTTCACTTCTGTGAACCACTGACGATGACCGGCCTGTTTCATCGAATGCTTACGACGACGAAACTTCATGATTTTAATTTTCTTATGTCGACCTTGGTCGATAACTTCAGCAGTTACTTTGCTGCCGTCAACATAAGGCGCGCCAATTTTAACGCCCTCACCTTCACCAACCATCAATACATTGTCAAATTCTATTGACTCACCGGTGGCGACTTCAATTTTTTCTAGCTTGAGAGTTTCACCCTCTATAACACGGTGCTGCTTACCACCGCTTTCAATCACAGCGTACATAGTTTTACTCCACTAATAGGCCTGCTTGCAGTTTGGAACGAACGGCCAGCTACTTTTTACAGTGAGCCGGGACAAGTCCAGGCACCAAAACCCTGTCAAAAAAAACACAGAAGGGTTCGGATTTCGGGACGCGCATTCTACGGTAGTTAACTGACGATCACAAGCCTTTTTCATAGGCTTATGACTATAGTGCAATCAGAGTAAACACCCGTCCACAGTGGCTTGACACAGCACAAGGCGAATCATAGCATGTCGTCTCCGACACGATAACGCCACGAAGCGGCCATACAGTTAATCCACCCTGCACTTATCGGACAACACACAGTCAATGCAACAGGTTCGCAATACCGTCGCGACAGAATTTAACGACGTAGACAAGCTAATTATCGAGCAACTGCAATCCAATGTACCGCTGGTCGAAAACATCGGCCATTATATTGTTGATGCAGGCGGCAAGCGCATGCGGCCCATGCTGGCGCTGCTATCAGGCGGTGCCAACGAAAATCTCAATCAACATCACATCACTTTGGCAGCTGTTATCGAGTTTATTCACACAGCCACACTATTACACGACGACGTGGTCGACATATCAGCTCTTCGCCGTGGCCGCCCTACCGTCAATGAAGCCTGGGGCAATGCACCGAGTGTGCTGGTAGGTGATTTTCTCTACAGCCGTGCATTTCAGCTACTCGTATCCATTGGCAACATGCCGGTAATGGGGCTGATGGCGGATGTCACCAATACCATCGCCGAAGGGGAAGTATTACAGCTTACCAAAGCCGGCGACCCCGACACCACCGAGGATCAGTATTTTCAGGTTATCACCAATAAAACAGCGGTGTTATTTGCAGCAGCCACAGCCGGTGGCGCCATTCTAGCGAACCAAGATCAAACGACTGTCGATAACTATTACCAGTATGGCCTTAACCTAGGCATTGCATTTCAGTTAATTGACGACGTTCTTGATTATGACGGTAATGCCGCAGACATGGGCAAAAATGTCGGCGATGACTTGGCTGAGGGGAAACCTACCCTGCCACTGATTTATGCCATGAGAAAAGGCACTGACCAGCAGGCAAAGTTGATTCGCCGTGCTATCGAAAACAAAACTAATGAGGATATCGACGCCGTTATTGACATCGTTAAACACAGTGGCGCTCTGACCTATACCAAAGACAAGGCGAAAACATTCAGCGACAACGCCAAATTCTGCCTTAGCGGCGCCAAAGACACGCCTTACACACAGGGCCTAGCACGCCTGGCAACACTGGCCGTTGACCGAAATGCATAGCTAACGCACCGGCCAGAACGTGAACAAATGCACACATTGCTAAACCGGGCCTTGATCTAGGGACAATAAGCGCTCAAACTAGCTACAAAAATGACAAAACGAGCAGCTTTTCTGCCATGAACAGTTTCTTAAAGCTCATCGCCACACTACTGATTTCATCAACGCTGGTTGCCTGCGGCGGCGGCGGTGGTGGCAGTGGTGGTAATAGTAGTACCAGCAGCTCAGGTTCATCGAACTCAACACCGGTAACCAGCGAAACGCCTAAAACCCTTGAGTCAAACGCGCCTGCCAACAATCAGCTTCCGCCTTTAGATCCACCGGCAGTTGACACGCCGCCCGACAAAACTGTCGATATCACATTGTCGTGGGTGGCCCCAACCACTCGAGAAAACGGCGGGCCACTGCTATTTTCCGATATTGATGGCTATGAAATCTATTATTTTAAAGAAGGCACCAACGAAGATAACGACCAGCTCGTCTCCATAACCGACCCAAATACTGTTGACACGACCATTAGCAATCTGACCGCCGGAACCTACTATTTTGCTATTGCAACGTTGGACTCTGAAGGCTTGTATAGCGAAACCTCCGACTATGTCGAGCTGGTTATCGACTGATCTCTTCGACTTCGTCACTCGAACAACTTTACAGTCGCCAAAAATTCTTTTAGATTGAGATGCCTATGTCTTTTAAAACTTGGGAGTCACTAGCGACTCATCCGATGCATGTTATTTTATCCTTTAATAATCATCCACTTAAGTCGACAACAACTGATGTCGGCAGAGCATCATGCAAGGAATAATCATTATACCGTTGAATCGATTAGCCGCTTAACGATGCAGCAGTCAACATAGTTCTATTTAACGGTATGATTTAAGCAGGCTATACTAGGCGAAGTTGCGTCATTAAACGTACCACTGGGCTACAATGAAAAAAGAATCGGATCTTATAAAAGCAGTGCCTAAAGACGGCCGACAAAGGAATTTACCGGTGTTATTACGGCAAACCAAGGACAGTACAATTTCCATTTTGCTAGCGCACTTAGAAGATCTTTTTAGCGCCTGTGACGACCTATTTTTTGACCTCTCGAGCCGCTCGAGCAGTAATACCGAGCAAAACCTTTATTTTGAATCCATGCGAGAGATGCGTTTACAAAAAGAGGGCGTTATTGCCGCTTTTCGCGCTGAAATTGAAAGTGGATTTCACGATTTATTGGCCAATGTGACACCCCAAAAAAAATCCACCGATGACGATGGCCAAAATAGTAGCCTCAGTTTGGTTAAACATGATGTATTGGAGCAAGATGTTGCGGTCACCAGCATGGTCAACAAAGCGAGAATTAACTGCCAGGAAAGCCTTTACCATCTGATCTTGCGACTGGACTATTTGTTACCGGGAATTACTGTCACTGAAAAAAATAATCCTCTTGACCCCTATCAGATCTGCAACTATTTCGCCGATGCTTGTCAATCCCTTGACCTTAATATCAAAGCTAGAATCATCGTCCTCAAACAGTTTGATCGGTTGGTTGTCTCAACGCTCACAACAGTTTATAACACGGCTAACGCGGTGCTAATTGAAGCCGACATCCTTCCGGACACCAGGGAATACGCCAAGTCAAAGTCGGGCGAGCAAAATCAAGCGCCGTCACCAGCGCCAAATAAAGTGGTTAGCGACGTTTTATCTCCGCAAATACAGCAGAATGTTGTAGTCGAGTTTGCCGAGCTCGGCAGGTTATTTGCCTCTATTCGACAACATTCTCCCGACGTTCTTGCGAACGTTATTCCCAACTACACACCCTATGCCTCCAATCCAGGACCCGTGCTGCAAAACCAGGAGCTGCTGCAACGACTTAACTCCAACCAGCACATGCCGACACCGCAATTGTCCGACGCAGAACTTAAACTCAATGGTATACGAAACATTATCGACGATATATTGTCGAGCCATGGTCAAGAACCCGAGCGCGCACTCCATCAACCTGATGATGATGTCATCAATCTGGTAGCTATGTTCTTTGATTTTGTGCTTGACGATAAAAATTTACCACTGCCGGTACAGGCATTAATAAGCCGCTTGCAAATCCCTGTGTTAAAAATAGCTCTGCACGACGAAACTTTTTTTAGCGACGGTTCTCACCCAACACGAAAACTGATCAATGCCATTGCCAATGCCAGTATCGGCTGGGATGACTCATCGCAGCTGGAAAAAGACAGTTTGTATGCTGTGATTACAAAAATTACCCACGACATTAACGATCAATATGAAGACGACGATAAGATTTTTGCGGCTAAATACAACGAGTTGCAGCTCTTCATTGAGCAAACAGAGCGCCGCTCCTCTGTTGTAGAAAAGCGCACAGAACAGATAGCCGAGGGGCAGGCTAAAACCAATCAAGCAAAGCGCACGGCCCAGAGAGCGATGTTTGGCAAACTAAAGTCAACTTCGCTACCAGAGGTGATCAGTCAGTTTCTGACGGAGCATTGGCTCAGCTACCTGGTGATAACCCACCTTAAACATGGCGATGAAAGTACCGAATGGATTGATGCAACGCAATTGATCGACGACCTATCTTGGGCAAGCCAAAAACAAACCGATGCAAAATCACTGGAGCGACTGGAAAAAATCAGGCCCGTCCTGCTCTCCCGAATTGGCGCCAGTCTGGAAACGATCTCTGCCACCCCAGAAGAAGCCACAGACACCCTCGCTGAGATCGAGCAAACCCTTAGACTACTTCACGGCGCGTCAAGCGACACACCAGAGATCCGCCCACTGACCGCTGAGCAAGCAAAAAATCTCGGTCACACACCGGGCAGCGGCGACAAGTCTTGGAAGGATATGACCGGGGTTGAACGCCAACAAGCGCACTACAAACAACTGACTTATGACTTTATTCGCAAAGCCGAAGAGCTTCCGTTGCAAACGTGGTTGTCTTATGTAGACAATAAAACCGGGAAAATAAATCGCTGTAAACTGACCTCAAGAATTGAACAAACTGACACCTATGTTTTCGTCAATCGCTTTGGCTTGAGAGCATTAGAAAAACAACGGAAAGACTTCGCAGCTGATTTGCAAGCGGGGCGAGCCGCCATTTTAGATAGCGGCCAACTATTTGATCGCGCGCTGAGCAATGTTCTTAACCGCCTTGGCAGCACTAATAAATTACCCACCGAGAAATAATTCAATTTTGTCAAGAATACCAATAAAAGAGATCGGAACCCTTGACCAAACAGCCTATTATCGTGCTAACTGACTCACGCTGATTTTTAATCAAACCAGCCAATATTAGAACACAGACTTTATGGATGAAAACTATATTGCCTTCATGAGCTATTCAGTTGGTAGCGGCTGTTTTGCGACGTTAATCCTACTGCTGGTTTATCTGCGCAAACAGAAACTTGTTCATCCGTTCTTGGTCTTCGCCGCCTGCTGCTCATTATTATGGAGCACTGCAATTGCCGCCAACTATCAGCATTTTACACTGCCCCGCGAAGGGTTGTTGTTATTGGAAACACTTCGGTGTGCCACTTGGATCGTGGCACTTATCGTATCGGTTCAATTTGTCACTGGCCAACGACTACCTAGGATTTTTCGGGCCATGCTGCACAGTTTATGGATGATAAGTTTCATACTGATCGGCACGCTGATAGTTCTGAAAAATCCTATGCTCGACGACGGCGATTTATTGATATGGAATAGTCTGATCTTAGCAATCGCCGGTCTGGTGGCAGTGGAACAACTTTACCGCAATGCACGACATCAGCGGATGATGAAATTACTCAGTATCTGCATCGGCGCTTTGTTTGCCTACGACCTCTATTTATTTTCCTCAAGCCTGATTTTTAGTGAAATTGATAAGGGGCTTTGGCAGTCAAGGGGTGCAGTTAATGGCCTGGCGGCGCTATTATTGACGATAGGCGCGGTTACCGTGGTGCGTCAAAATCCAGAGAGGGCTGTCTTTTCTGTATCACGACCGGTTGCCTTTTATACCACTAGCATATCTGCCGCGGGGGGCTTTCTAGCGCTGATTGCTCTGGGAGGCTATTATGTGCAACTGTACGGAGGACGCTGGGGGCATGTTGTTCAAACAGCCATTCTGTTTAGCGCCTTTGTCTCACTACTCGCGCTATTCGGCTCCACTACAATTCGATCAAAGGTTAATGTATGGATTAATAAAAACTTTTTCCGCCACAAGTATGATTATCGCAAAGAGTGGTTACAATTGATCAATTCACTGACCCATAACGACACTGATGAAGACTTCAATGGGCGAGCCGTTACCGTTGTCGCTTCAATCTTTAAAAGTCAAAGTGGCTGTTTGTGGCTGGAAGACAGCGGCTTTTACCGCCCGATCAAAGCACTGGGTATGCCACTACCCGACGCCAGTCACTGTGAGCAGATAAAAAGCCCCTTCTGCAGGGCTATGCAGCAACAGGAGTGGGTATTCTCAACCCACACTAGGCTCCCTAAATTTCCAGAAGACATTAATAAACGTCTGCCCGATTGGGTAAAATCGATTCCTAATCTGTGGCTAGTGCTTCCGTTATTGACCGAAAAACGACTATTGGGCTTTATTATCTTGACCGAACCCAGCACCGACGCTTCTCTCACCTGGGAGGACTTGGATCTACTAAAGACCGTCGGCCGACAGGTGGCTAGCTATCTGGATCGCCACGAGGCGTCTGAACTACTGGCGCGAGCGCAACAATTTGATGCCTTTAACAAATTGACGGCTTTTATTATGCACGACCTGAAGAACCTGATTGCCCAACAGGCCTTGGTGGTGGAAAACGCCGCCAAACACAAAGAGAACCCGGCGTTTGTTGAAGATGCCATCAAGACCATCGACAACTCAGTAGGCCGCATGAGTAACTTACTGAGAAAGCTCCAGCAACAGGAAACCATCGATGTTGAGCGGCTGCAGCTGCACAAAATATTGATTGATGCGGTGAAAAAATGCCAGTCAAACCGACCGCCACCCTCACTTCGCCTTGAAACCCAATCGTTAAAAGTCGAGGCTGACCGTGATCACCTAACTATGATTCTGGCAAATATTATCAAGAATGCTCAGGAAGCCACGGCCGCTAGCGGATTTGTTGACGTCACTTTACGTGAAGACGGGAAAAATGCCACTATCACAGTGGAGGATAACGGCGCGGGTATGGATAGTGAGTTTGTCCAAAATCGACTTTTTAAGCCCTTCGACACCACCAAATCGGGTAAAGGGATGGGGATAGGCGTTTATCAAACTAGAGAATTTATCGCTGGCCTAGGCGGAC
>Ga0115561_1001669_pt1 | contig 15644 bp, 13 predicted proteins | sample COGITO_mtgs_1105_4_FD_87201 | JGI IMG/M metagenome (GOLD analysis project Ga0115561, IMG submission 87201) | Pelagic marine microbial communities from North Sea - COGITO_mtgs_110512 | ecosystem: Environmental > Aquatic > Marine > Epipelagic | place: Germany:Helgoland, sampling site Kabeltonne...
CACACCTCGGCCACCTATGCCTTCCCGGACGTTGCCTATGGCGCGCGCTGCTTTGCTGGCGAGGAACCCGGCTACTTCTACACCCGCATTGCCAACCCCACGCTGGCGCTGCTGGAAGGGCGACTGGCGGCTCTGGAAGAGGGCGCGGGCGCAGTGGTGTTCGGCTCAGGTATGGGCGCCATCACCGCCACGCTATGGTCCATGCTGGAGCCGGGCGACGAGATCCTGGCCGATCTCACCCTCTATGGCTGCACCTTCTCGTTCCTGCACCACGGCCTGGGCCGCTTTGGCGTGACGGTGCGCCATGTGGACATGACCGACCCCGCGCGCGTGGCCGAGGCGCTGACTGCCAAGACGCGCGTGCTTTACCTGGAAACCCCCGCCAACCCCAACATGCGTCTGGTGGACATCGCTGCGGTATCAGCTTTGGCCCACGCCCAGGGCGTGAAGGTGGTGGTGGACAACACCTACTGCACGCCCTACCTGCAGCAGCCATTGCTGCTGGGTGCCGATGTGAGCGTGCATTCCATGACCAAGTACCTCGGCGGCCATGGCGACCTGACGGCGGGCGCAGCCGTGTTTGCCGATGCCGAGCTGGCCCAGCGCGTGCGCCTCTACGGACTCAAAGACATGACGGGCGCGGTGATGTCGGCGCAAGACGCACACCTGGTGATGCGCGGCCTGAAAACGCTGGCGCTGCGCATGGACCGCCACTGCCAGAGCGCGCAGAAGGTGGCCGAATTCATCGCCGCCCACCCGGCTGCGGCGGCCGTGCACTACCCCGGCCTGCCCAACTTTGCGCAGCACGCGCTGGCCCAGCGGCAGATGCGCCAGATGGGCGGGATGATTGCTTTTGAGCTGCGCGGTGGCCTGCAGGCGGGTGTGCGCTTCATGGACGCACTGAAGCTCGTCACCCGCGCCGTGAGCTTGGGCGACGCTGAAACCCTGGCCCAGCACCCGGCCAGCATGACGCATTCCACCTACACGCCCGAGCAGCGTGCCGCCCACGGCATTGCCGAAGGGCTGGTGCGCCTGTCGGTGGGGCTGGAAGACCTGGACGACCTGCTCGCCGACATCGGGCAGGCGCTGGACCTGGCCCATGCCATGGACCTGAGCGCAGGCATCAACGCTGCTATCAGCCCCGAGCGTGCGGCAGCGGCAGCGCCGTTTTGTAGCGCACCTGCTTGAGCGCAAAGCTGGAGCGGATCTTCTCGATGCCCGGAATCGGCGTGAGCTGCTCCAGGATGAACCGCTCCAGCGCCGCAATATCGGGCAGTGCCACGCGGATGAGGTAGTCGGAGTCGCCGCTCATCAGGTAGCACTCCATCACCTCGTCGTGCTCGGCGATGCGCCGCTCAAAGTCGGCCAGCGCCTCCTTGCTCTGCGTCTTCAGGCTGATGTTGATGAACACATTCAGCCCCAGGCCCAGCGCCGCCGCATTGGCCAGCGCCACATAGCGGGCAATCACGCCCGCCGCCTCCAGCGCCTTCACCCGCGCCAGGCAGGGCGAGGGCGACAGATGCACGCGGCGCGCCAGCTCCACGTTGGAGAGCGAGCCATCGGCCTGCAACTCGGCCAGAATGCGCAGATCGGTTGCGTCAAGCTTCATATGCTGTCATTTCATTGTGGTGCAGCATATTGTGCTTTTGAAGTGGCGAATTCTGCGCACTTCGGCATCCTATTTTTGGAAAACTTTTCTACAGTGTGCTCCCATGAACGCCCCACTGCCCACCCATCTCCTCAGCCCTCAGGACACTGTGGCTGACATCGACCCCCAAGAAACCGCCGAATGGCGCGACGCCTTTGTGGCCCTGGTGGCCACCGAGGGGCCCGAGCGCGCTCGCCTCATCCTGGCCGAGCTGGTGCACCTGGCGCGCACCCAGCAGATTGGCTGGCAGCCGCAGCTCAACACGCCCTACGTGAACACGGTTGCGGTGCAGAACCAGCCCGTGTTCCCGGGCGATTTGGCGGTGGAAGAGCGGCTCGCGTCCATCATGCGCTGGAACGCGCTCGCCATGGTGGTGCGCGCCAACCAGGCGTATGGCGAGCTGGGCGGGCACATCGCCAGCTATGCCAGTGCTGCGGATTTGTTTGAGAGCGGCTTCAACCACTTCTTCCGCGCCCGCGAGGGCCTGGGCGCGGGGCAACACCGGGGCGACCTGGTGTTCTTCCAGCCGCACAGCGCGCCGGGCGTGTATGCGCGGGCGTTTCTGGAAGGGCGCTTGTCCGAGCAAGACCTGATGCACTACCGCCAGGAGCTGACAGCGCCCGCCGCCGGGGCGCAGGGCCTGTGCAGCTACCCGCATCCGTGGCTGATGCCTGATTTTTGGCAGTTCCCCACCGGCTCGATGGGCATTGGGCCCATCAGCAGCATCTACCACGCACGCTTTATGCGCTACCTCACGCACCGCAACTTGCTCAACTGCGAGGGGCGCAAGGTGTGGGGCGTGTTTGGCGATGGCGAGATGGACGAGCCCGAAAGCATGAGCGCCCTGACGCTGGCCGCGCGCGAGGGTTTGGACAACCTGGTCAGGGTCGTCAACTGCAACCTGCAGCGCCTGGACGGCCCCGTGCGCGGCAATGGCCGCATCATTGACGAGCTGGAGCGGCTGTTTGCCGGCGCGGGCTGGAACGTGGTCAAACTGGTGTGGGGCAGTGACTGGGACGGCCTGTTTGCCCGCGACCTGACAGGCGCGCTGGTGCGCACGCTGCAAGGCACGGTGGACGGGCAAATGCAGACCTTTGCTGCGAAAGACGGGCGCTTCAACCGCGACAACTTCTTCGGCCAAAGCCCCGAGCTGGCCGCGCTGGCCCAGGGCATGACGGACGAGCAGATTGATCGCCTCAAGCGCGGCGGGCACGACCTGGTGAAGATCCACGCCGCATATGCCGCCGCTGCTGCCCACAAGGGCCAGCCCACCGTCATCCTGGCCCACACCAAGAAGGGCTACGGCATGGGCACGGCGGGGCAGGGCAAGATGACCACGCACAGCCAGAAAAAGCTGGACGACACGGACCTCATCGAATTCCGCAACCGTTTTAACCTGCCGCTCACCGACGCGCAGGCCACGGGCCTGGCCTTCTACAAGCCTGCTGAAGACAGCCCTGAGATGCAGTACCTGCGCCGCCACCGCCAACAACTGGGTGGCTACTTGCCGCGGCGCGAGACCGTGTGCGATGCGCTGCCCGTGCCCGCCATCGAAAGCTACGCCCAGTTCGCGCTGCAGGCCGATGGCAAGGAGATGAGCACCACCATGGCCTTTGTGCGCATGCTGGGCACGCTGCTCAAAGATGCGCAACTCGGCCCCCGCATCGTGCCCATCGTGGCCGACGAGGCGCGCACCTTTGGCATGGCCAACCTGTTCAAACAGGTGGGCATCTACAGCAGCGTGGGCCAGCGCTACGCACCCGAAGACATCGGCTCGGTGCTGAGCTACCGCGAGGCGCTGGACGGGCAGATTCTGGAAGAAGGCATCAGCGAGGCCGGTGCGATTGCGAGCTGGACGGCCGCAGCCACCAGCTACAGCGTGCACGGCCTGGCCATGCTGCCGTTCTACATCTACTACTCGATGTTCGGCTTTCAGCGCGTGGGCGATGCCATCTGGGCCGCTGCGGACCAGCGGGCGCGGGGCTTTTTGCTGGGCGCCACCTCGGGCCGCACCACGCTGGGCGGCGAGGGGCTGCAGCACCAGGACGGCACCAGCCATCTGGTGGCCGCCACCATCCCCAACTGCAAGGCATACGACCCTGCCTATGCGGGCGAGATGGCCGTCATCATTGACGCCGGCATGCGCGAGATGGTGACCGAGCAACGCGACGTTTTCTATTACGTGACGCTGATGAACGAGAACTACGCCCAGCCCGATTTGCCAGCGGGTGCCACCGAAGGTGTGCTGCGTGGCTGCTATGTTTTCAAGAGCTACCAGCGCTTGATGGACGGGCGTGAGAGCCCGATTTCATCTAAATCTGTCACTCTGCTGGGTTCGGGCGCCATCCTGACCGAGGTGGTCAAGGCCGCTGAGTTGCTGGCGGCTGAAGGCGTGGAGGTGACCGTGCTGAGCGTGACCAGCTGGAGCGAGCTGGCCCGCGATGGCGTGGCCTGCGAACAGCGTGCTTTGAGTGGCGAGGCCGAGCACGGCACGCCTTGGCTCACGCAACAACTGGCAGGCACCGCCGGGCCGGTGATCGCAGCCACCGACTATGTGCGCGCCGTGCCGGAAACCGTGCGCGCCTTCGTGCCCGAAGGCCGCCGCTACATCACCCTGGGCACCGACGGCTTTGGCCGCAGCGACACGCGCGCGGCGCTGCGCCAGTTCTTTGGGGTGGATGCACAGGCCGTGGCGAAGGCGGCGCGGTTCGCGTTGGGTTTGTAGCCAAAATGGCTGCTGGCGCTTGATGGATAAGCGCCAGCAGCTATTGAAAATATAGCATTCACGCTGCGCAACCCAAGGTACTTCGGGCCATCGCTGGCGCACAGCTTGTGGGCCATGGCCTTCAGTCGGCCATCGCCTCACGCCGGAAGAACGCATCCAGCACCGGCACCAGGCTGGCAAACTCTTGCGCAAACCGGGCTCGGTTCACAAAGTAGGCCTCGCAGGCCACGGCAAAAAACTCGGATTGCGATGTGGCGCCGTACGCATCAAGCCAGGGCTTTTCAGCGCCAAACCGTTCGGCCAGGATCACGCGCTCGCGAAAGTCCTGGTAGGCGGGCTCCCACGCATTCCACCAGGCTTCATACGCCCCGCGGCCCGTGCGCGCGCCCATGAAACCTGCAGGCAGGGGCGGGCAGCCGTTGGCGTTGCCGCTGCGCATGTCCAGCTTGTGCACAAATTCGTGCACCACCACGTTGTGGCCGCGTGCGGTGTTTTCGTGGGCATTGGCAATGTGCTGCCAGCTCAGCATCACCGGGCCGCGCTCCATGGCTTCGCCCAGCAGCACCTGTGCGTGTTCGTGCACCACGCCCGCCTCGTCCACCATCTGCCGCCGGGCCACGGCTTCACCGGGGTGGACCACGATGGTCACGAAATCGTCGTACCAGTCCAGGGCCTTGGCAGCATCGCCCAGGTGCAGCAGGGGCAGGCAGGCCTGCGCCGCAATGTCGATGGCCATGGCATCGGTCACTTCCAGGCCATGGGCGCCGTGGAACTGCTTTTGGTCCATGAACAGTGCGCTGAGCGCGCGCAGCTTGCCCTGCTCGGGCAGCGACAGGCGGGCCAGGAAGGGGTAGCGCTGCAGGGTTTGCAGCCAAAGCTCTGCCGAAATGTCGGGCACGGGGGCCACGGTGGCACGCACACTGCGCCAGAGCCGGTTGAGAAAAGGGGGCATGGTGGGCTGGATCGGGGCCTGCCGTGGGCACGCCCCTGAGTTCAAGACACCCGCTACATGGGGCTCAGCACCACGCGTTCCAAGCCCGTGGCCGACAAACGCAGTGTTTCCAGGCGCGGGGGTAATGCGGCCGCGTCCCAGTCGCTCAGCACCACGCGCTGCAAGCCGGGTGCCAGGGCATGGTCTGCCGGGCGGTGGGTGTGGCCGTGGATGAGGGTGTGCGCGCCTGCGGCCTGCAGCCAGGCGATGGCGCTCGCGTGGTCCACATCGGCATAGACCGTGCCCGACTGCTTGCGCGCTTCACTCTCTTGCCGAATACCGCGCGCCTGTGCGCGGCGCGTAGCGAGCGGTTGCGACAGAAACTGTTGCTGCCAGGCGGGGCTTCGGGCCTGCACGCGAAAGCGCTGGTAGTCCACATCGTCCACGCACAGCAGATCGCCATGGCTGAGCAGGTAGCGCTGGCCTGCGAAGCTCAGCACGGTCGGGTCTTGCAGGCCGGTGATGCCGCAGTGCTTCAAGAAAGCGCCGCCCGCCAGAAAATCGCGGTTGCCGTGCATGAAGTACAACGCGGTGCGTTGTGCAGCGGCCTGGAGCTGAGCGCACACCTGGCCCTCAAAACTGCCAGGGTCGTGGATGGCATCGTCGCCCACCCACACTTCAAAAATGTCGCCCAGCAAAAAGACGGCGTCGGCCGGCGTGGTTTGCAGATACCGCTGCCATGCGGCCACGGTGGCGGGCTCGCTGGCCTGCAGGTGCAGGTCAGAAATGAAATCGACCGTGCGCCAGTGTGAGGGAGCAGCAAGCTCCTCCAACGGGGGCACGGTCGGGGTCACGGAGTTCGTTTCTCTCAGAGCTTCATGCGCACAGCCATGAGCGCGGCGCATGAAACCGGCGCGATGCAAGCCAGTGGCCGCCGCGCAAGGGCCGCCCCGCCGCGCTGGCGGCGTCTCCCTTCCCGAATTGCGCAGCAATTCGAGAGAAGGGGGAAGGCGCGCAGCGCCTCAGGGGGATGAGGCTCAAAGCGCCACAGCCTTGTCGATGACCACCGGGTCAAAAGGCACGTCGTCGTGGAAGCCCTTGCGGGTGGTGCGCACGGCCTTGATGGCATCGACCACTTCCTGGCCCTTCACTACTTTGCCAAACACGGCGTAGCCCCAGCCTTGAGGGGTGGGCGAGCTGTGGTTCAGGAAGCCGTTGTCCACGGTGTTGATGAAGAACTGGGCGGTGGCGCTGTGGGGGTCGCCCGTGCGGGCCATGGCCACGGTGTACTTGTCGTTCTTCAGGCCGTTCTTGGCTTCGTTTTCGATGGGGGCCTGGGTTTCCTTTTGCTTCATGTCAGCAGTCATGCCGCCGCCCTGGACCATGAAGTTCTTGATCACGCGGTGGAACACGGTGCCGTTGTAGAAGCCGCTGTTCACGTAGGCCAGGAAGTTGGCGGTGGACTTGGGCGCGTTCACGGCGTCCAGTTCCAGGGTGATGACGCCTTGGGTTGCGGTTTCAGCCACGTTGATGGTGACGTGGAGTTCAACTTGTGGATTGCTCATTGCAGTGCTTTCTTCAAAAAATCACTTCACCACGGTGGCAGAGGTGATGGTGACGGGGGTGTTGGGAACGTTCTGGTGGGGGCCCTTGTTGCCCGTGGCCACGGCCTTGATCTTGTCGACCACCGCTGTGCCTTCCACCACCTTGCCGAACACGGCGTAACCGTGGCCGTCAGGGTTGGGGGCGTTGAGCATGGCGTTGTCCTTCACGTTGATGAAGAACTGCGAGGTGGCCGAGTTGGGGTTGCCCGTGCGCGCCATGGCGATGGTGTAGGTGTCGTTCTTGAGGCCGTTGTTGGCTTCAAGCGGGATGGGTGACTTGGTGGGCTTTTGCACCATGTCGGCAGTGAAGCCGCCGCCCTGGATCATGAAGCCGTCGATCACGCGGTGGAACACCGTGCCGTCGTAGTGCTTGTCGTTCACGTAGGCGAGGAAGTTCTCCACCGTCTTGGGAGCCTTGGCAGGGTCGAGCTGCACCACGATGTCGCCCAGGGAGGTAGCCAGCTTGACCTTGGGGGCAGTCTGGGCGTGGGCAGGTGCTACGGAAAACATAGCTGCCAGCGCAAATCCAGCAAGCGCCAGCACCGATTTTCTTTTGGAAATCATCCAATCACTCCTTCAAAAAAGATTTGCCATTGCTGGCCGCGTCGCGTCCAGTACTGGCGTTTGATGGGGCCGGTGCGCGCACCTTCGGCCACTTCGCCGAACGTTACCACCATGGTGTCGGCCGAGTCCGTCCAGCGCAGGTAAGCCTTGTCCTTGAGGTGGACAGGGCGGCCCTTGAGCGCCTGGGATTCAGCCTGCAGCACGGTGGCCCATTCAGACAGGGGCATTTTCTTGTGGCTCTGGAAGTCAGGCGCGTAAAAGCCGAGCAGACGGTTCATGTTGCCTTCGGACTTGGCGGCGCTCCAGGCGTTGAGCACGGCTTCGAACGAATTGCGCTCGGCCTGCACGCTGTGGGCTTGCACCCATTGCAGTTGCTTGGCAATCACCACGGGGGTGGAGCGGGGCTCTACCGTGCGCAGAATGCGCTCCAGGTCCGGGTTGGCCAGCGCCACACAGCCATCCGTGGCCAGCGGCGCGCGAGAAAACTGGTCGGGCGGCGTGCCGTGCAGCCAGATACCGCTGCCGGTCTTGCCCCGCACCTGGTCCAGCGGGTTGGGGTAATTGATGGGGAGGGCACCCGCACCGTAAAAGTCCTTGAGCGTGGCGGGGTCCAGCCGGCTGGTGATGAAGTACACGCCCAGCGGGGTGCGCTGGTCGCCTTCGGTCGCCTTTTCAATGCCCAGCTTGCCTACCGAGGCGTAGTAATCCGCCACCAGCTTCAGGCCCTTGTCGGTGTTCTCGAACAGGTACAGCCGCGAACGCGAGGCATCCACGGCAATCGCATGCTTGTAGCGCGGCGCCAGTTCCACAAACTGCGCCGGGATGTGGGTGGACGCCGGGCGGTTGCGCTGCGCCTGCACACGCTGGCGCGATTCGGTGCGCAGTTCGTCCAGCGTGGCAATCACCTCGGGCGGGTAGGGCAGGGGGGGCTCCGGGACATCGCCCATTTGCTTGACGGGGCGCACGCGGGCCGCCAGCAGGTCGCCCACGGCCAGTTGCGCCAGTTGAAAGTTGGGGTGCTCGCGCGCCAGGCTTTCGGCCTGCGCCAGTGCTTCGCGCCCCCGGCCTTCGCTGGCCAGCTGGTACACCTTCAGCAAACGCGCCTCGGCCTGCCCGTCTCGCAGTGCGGCGGGGGCCACCGGGGCTGCCGGTTTGGCTGCAGCGCGCTTGGAGGGGGCCGCTGAGCGCTGGTTTTTTGCAGCGGCTTGCGGTGCCTGGGCCGATGTGCGCTTGGGCGGCTGGGATGGCTGTGCGTAGGCGCTGGCCTGCACGGCCATGGCAAGCAGGGTCAGGGTACTGGCGGTGTGACGAATCCAGGTGGGCATTCCCACCCTGTGGCGCTGTGTCAAGGGGCTGTCAAGATAAAGGAAAGAGGGCAAGTCAAGGTCAGGCGCCCGCCGCACACATCACTGCCCGTGGGCAGGGTGGGTGCAGCGCAGGCGGTTTGCAGGTCAGCCGCCAGTGGCTTCGCGCACGATGAGCCAGCGGCCGTTGCTCTCGACCAGATCCAGCGTCTTGCGGCTGGAGACGTTCAGCGAGTCAGCGCTGTAGGCTTGGCGGAAGCGCGCGGTGGCCTTGTTGCCGTTCACCGAAACGTTCAGGTCGGACACCTGCACGGTGATCTTGGATTTGCCCACGATCCGGGCCTCGCGTTCTTTCTCCCACGCGGCGCGGGTCATGCGGCCTGGTGGGTCAAAGTCTTTGCCGTATGCGGCCAGGTAGGCCTTCATGTCTTTGGCTGCCCAAGCGGCAGCCCAGGCTTGCACGGCTGCGGTGACTTCCTTGGCATCCTTCGCGGCCTCTTGCTTGGCTGCGTCTGGCGCGGCGGGTGCCGGGGCTGGTGTGGCAGCCGGTGCAGCCGCTGTGGCGGCAGGGGCGGTTGTTGGGGCAGGGGCCGCAGCAGGTGCTGGGGCCGCAGCAGGTGCAGGGGCCGGTGCCGGCCGCTGGGTAGCCACCACGGCCGGGGCAGGCGCTGCCGCTGCAGGCTTGGCACCCTTGGCAATGTCGGCCGAGAACAATTCGCGGATCAGGGCCAGCTTGGGCTTGACCGATGTGGCGTTGGCCGCATCCAGCTGCAGTGCCTTGTTGTAGGCCTGGCTGGCCAGCTTGGCGTAAATGTCGCCCAGGTTTTCGTGCGCGGTGGCGTAGCTGGGGTTGGTGCGGATGGCCATTTCCAGCGCGGTGCGGGCCTTGTCCAGCTGGTTCTGGTTGGCATACAGCACAGCCAGGTTGTTGTAGGGCTCGGGCAGCTCTGGGTAATCTTCAGTCAACTTGGTGAACGTGGCCACGGCGTCTGCCGGCTTGCCCGAGTCGGCCTGGGCCACACCCTTGAGAAAGCGCAATTGCGGATCGCGGGGCGTGGCAGACAATCGCTGGTCCGCCTTGGTCAGGGCTTCGGCCGCTTTGCCAGCCTTGAGCAGCTGCGTGATTTCGGCATAGTCGTTGGCCTGCGCCTGGGCAGCACCGGTACCGACAAGGGCCGTCAGTGCCAACAGGCGCAGTAGTCGGGGAAGGGTGCGGCGGACTTGCTTCATGGGGGTTCTGGAGGGGTTGAACGGCGTGAAACCCGGGCCGGGCTTATACTGCGGCGGATTGTAGCTGAGGGGGTTGTCATGACGGAGCACTGTTGCCGCTGGTGATTTCATCGGTCGCCCACTTGAGGCGCCGTCCCCCGCGAGGGACCGATTCCTCGCGCTACAGGGCGATCCGCATCGCCCATCCACACCCCCGATCCCGACCCTGACATCCCATGAGCTTGCGCATCTACAACACGCTGTCGCGTGCATTGGAAGACTTTTCTCCGCTCGAACCTGGCCACGTCCGCATGTACGTCTGCGGCATGACCATTTATGACCTGTGCCACATTGGCCACGCCCGCATGATGATGGCGTTTGATGTAGTGCAGCGCTGGCTCAAGGCCAGCGGCATGCGCGTGACCTATGTGCGCAACATCACCGACATTGACGACAAGATCATCAAACGTGCGCTGGAGCGTGGCATCACCATCCGCCAGCTCACCGACGAAATGATCGCTGCCATGCACCAGGACATTGGCGCGCTCGGCATCGAGCCGCCCTCGGTGGAACCCCGCGCCACGGAATACGTGCCGCAGATGCTTTCGCTGATTGGCCAACTCGAAGGCAAAGGGCTGGCCTATCGCGCCAGCAATGGCGATGTGAATTACTCCGTGCGCAAGTTTGCGGGTTACGGCAAGTTGTCGGGCAAGTCGCTCGACGAACTGCGCGCGGGCGAGCGCGTGGCCGTGCAAGACGGCAAGGAAGACCCGCTCGACTTCGTGCTGTGGAAGTCTGCCAAGGCCGATGAGCCGGACGACGCCAAGTGGGCCAGCGAATTCGGCACCGGCCGCCCCGGCTGGCACATCGAGTGCTCGGCCATGAGCTGCGCCACGCTGGGTGAGACGTTCGACATCCACGGCGGCGGTGCGGACCTGCAATTCCCCCACCACGAGAACGAAATCGCCCAGAGCGAAGGTGCTACGGGCAAGCCGCTGGCCAAGTTCTGGGTGCATAACGGCTTTGTGCGCGTGGACAACGAGAAGATGTCCAAGAGCCTGGGCAACTTCTTCACCATCCGCGATGTGCTCCAGCAATACGACGCTGAAACGGTCCGCTTTTTCATCGTGCGCGCGCATTACCGCAGCGCACTCAATTACAGCGATGCCCACCTGGACGACGCGCGCCAGGCCCTCAAACGCCTGTACACCGCGCTGAGCCTGGTGGAGCCTGCGACTGTGTCTGTGGATTGGAGCAACCCCTACGCCGCCCGCTTCAAGGCCGCCATGGACGAAGACTTTGGGACGCCCGAAGCCGTGGCAGTGCTGTTTGACTTGGCCAGCGAAGTCAACAAGACCCGATCTGCCGAACTGGCTGGTCTGCTCAAGGCCCTGGCCCAATGCCTGGGCTTGCTGCAGGGCGACCCCAAGGCGTTTTTGCAGGCGGGTGCTGGACTCGACGAAGCCGCCATTCAGGCGCAAATTGCCGCCCGCGCAGCAGCCAAGGCTGCCAAGGACTTTGCTGAGGCCGACCGCATCCGTCAGGCCCTGCTGGCCCAGGGCATCGTGCTCAAGGACTCTGCAGCCGGTACGACCTGGGAAGCTGCACAGTGATTCTTTTTATGAAGAAAACCGCCATTAAGGCAGACTGGATGAGCGGTGGCAGCTACTAAAAAAATAGCATCTGCGGATGCAGTCCAGGCATCGCCTGATCTGGCGACGCCGGCCTACTGGGCCGAGGCCTGCAAACACCTGGTCAAGAAAGACCGGGTGATGAAGCGCCTGATTCCTCAGTTTGGGGATGCAGCGCTGCAAACCCGGCGCGATGCATTCACCACGCTGGCGCGCAGCATCGTGGGCCAGCAGTCGTCGGTCAAAGCCGCACAAGCCGTGTGGGAACGCTTTGCCGCGTTGTCGCGAACCCTGAGCCCGGCCCATGTGCTCAAGCTCAAGGTGGACGATATGCGCGCCGCAGGCTTGTCGGCCCGCAAGATCGACTATCTGGTGGATTTGGCCCTGCACTTTGACAACGGCAAGCTGCACGTCAAGGACTGGGAGTCCATGGACGACGAGGCCATCATTGCCGAGCTGGTGGACATCCGTGGCATTGGCCGCTGGACGGCCGAAATGTTCCTCATCTTCTATCTGCAGCGCCCCAATGTGCTGCCGCTGGATGACCCTGGACTGATCACCGGTATCAGCCAGAACTAGTTTTCGGGCGAGCAGGTCAGCCGCAGCGATGCGCGTGAAGTGGCCGAGGCCTGGAAGCCCTGGTGCAGTGTGGCGACTTGGTATATTTGGAGGTCGCTGGACCCCGCACCCACCGCCGATTGACGGCGGACAACCGACCCTTGTTTGACATCGGTTACATTGCGTGCCGTTCGCGGCTGCCCCGCAGTGCGCGACCTAAGGAGAAAAACGTTGGCGAAAAAAACCTTTCTGGATTTCGAACAGCCGATTGCTGAACTCGAATCCAAAATCGAAGAACTGCGCTACGTGCAGACTGAAAGCGCTGTCGATATTTCTGAAGAAATCGATCAGCTCAGCAAGAAGAGCCAGCAGCTCACCAAAGACATCTACAGCGAGCTGAGCCCCTGGCAGATCACCAAGATTGCCCGCCATCCCGAGCGTCCCTACACGCTCGACTACGTGCGCGACATCTTTACTGATTTTGTGGAACTGCACGGCGACCGTCACTATGCGGACGACCTCTCCATCGTAGGTGGCTTGGCCCGCTTCAACGGCCACGCCTGTATGGTGATGGGCCACCAAAAGGGCCGCGACACCAAAGAACGCGCCATGCGCAACTTTGGCATGAGCAAGCCCGAGGGCTACCGCAAGGCGCTGCGCCTGATGAAAACGGCCGAGAAGTTCAAGCTGCCCGTGTTCACCTTTGTGGACACGCCCGGCGCCTACCCCGGCATCGACGCCGAAGAGCGCGGCCAGTCCGAGGCCATTGGCCGCAACATCTTCGAGATGGCGCAGCTCGAAGTGCCCATCATCACCACCATCATTGGTGAAGGCGGCTCGGGCGGCGCGCTGGCCATCAGCGTGGCTGATCAGGTCGTGATGCTGCAATACGCCATCTATTCCGTTATCAGCCCAGAAGGCTGCGCGTCTATCCTCTGGAAGACGAGCGACAAGGCCCAGGAAGCGGCCGATGCCTTGGGCATTACTGCCCACCGCCTCAAGGCTCTGGGCTTGGTGGACAAGATCGTGAGCGAGCCCGTGGGCGGCGCCCACCGCGACCACAAGCAAATGGCGGCTTTCCTCAAGCGCGCTTTGGGCGATGCCTTCCGCCAGGTGGCTGACCTCAAGACCAAAGATCTGCTGGATCGTCGTTATGAGCGTCTGCAAAGCTATGGCCGCTTCAGTGACACCAAGGCAGACAGCCGCTGAACGCCTGACTGTGGCCGCGAGTTTCGCGCTACGTAGCACCGCTGCAAAGGCCCCGGAAGGGGCTTTTGCATTTGTGCCGATGGCAGGGCTTCTCTCTCGCCTTCGGTGGTTTGCTCAATGGTGCCAGTGCGGGGCAGGGCATGCGGAGGTCTGGGCATGACCATCTCCGTGGATGCCGCCATGGCGGCGTTTTCGCCCAAGCTACCTTTGGCGGTGGGGCTCAGTGGGGGCGCAGACTCCACGGCGCTGTTGTTCGCTGCGTCACGAAAGTACCCGGGACAAGTCAGCGCCATCCATGTGAACCATGGCCTGCAAGCGGCTGCAGCGTCTTTCGAGCGGCATTGCGTGCAGCTGTGTAACGCTCTCGGTGTTCCCTTGTTCGTGCAGCGTGTGGACGGTCGCCACGCCAGCGGCCAGAGCCCGGAAGACGCTGCACGCCAGGCACGATACCAGGCATTTGATGCTGCACTGGCCTCTGAGCCTGCGCTAGCTGCTATCAAGACTGTAGCGCTGGCGCAGCACGCGGACGATCAGGTGGAAACCATGCTCCTTGCCTTGTCGCGCGGCGCAGGGGTCGCAGGCATCGCGGCCATGCCCGCCCACTGGCAACGGCAAGGGCGCGTTTGGTGCAGGCCACTGCTCCAGGTATCCAGTCATGACGTGCGCGACTGGTTGCGCCAAGGTGGGCATGCGTGGATAGAAGACCCCAGCAACACAGACCAGCGTTTCACCCGCAATCGCATTCGCGCCCAGCTACTGCCTGCGCTTCAGGCAGTTTTCCCCTCGTATCGGGAAACGTTTGGACGAACCGCGGCCAACGCAGCCCAGGCAGACGAGTTGCTGCAAGAGATCGCAGAGCAAGACCTCGCTGCCACGGGCTTGCCTCCCACGATACAGCGCCTACAGACGCTGACCCGCTCAAGGCAGGCCAACGTCTTGCGCTACTGGCTGCGGATCCATCACCAAACCACCCCATCCGCCGCCCAGCTGGCGGAGCTGCTGGATCAGGTAGCTGCGTGCACGATCCGAGGACACCGTTTGCGCCTGAAAGTGGGGCGTGGCTTTGCGCTGAGGCAAGGGGCTGTACTTGAATGGAGTGCGGCCTGAAACCTCTCCGGCAAGCCTCCAGGTTTTCCTAGAAAGCCTCAAAAATGAGGCATAATAGCGGGATTGGAAACGTGACCGAGTGGCCGAAGGTGCTCCCCTGCTAAGGGAGTATGGGGTGTAGAGCCTCATCGAGGGTTCGAATCCCTCCGTTTCCGCCAATCAGAAGGAAAAGCTGCAAGCATGGCCTTAAAACCATCTGCAGCTTTTTTTTCGTCCGCGTTTTCCGACGCGGCCAAGTCTTCGGCCATAGCAGCCACAAAAGCGTGAGTCGGGTCTTCACCCAAGATCACACGCAATTTGCCACGAACGCGCCAGTTCGCAGGGCGTTCCCCCTTCTTGATTTTTGCAAGGTTCGCATGCTCCATGTCCATCATGGCGGCCAGCTTTCTTTGGCTTCCTGCTATCGCTGCGGCGGATTCGATTAAAGAAATCAATTCGTCATTGGTATACATGTGACTCCATTCCGGCTTAAGATTTTGGTGTCTAAATGACTCCGGTGTCGTTTCGACAATCTTACTGGAGCGGCCTCATGTTCACCGAAACCCCCGAAGCCCAGGCAATCATTGCCTGGCACGACAGCCAAACAGAAGAGTTCCTCGCAAGCCTGCCAGGCTATGAGGACGGATTGACCCCCCGGCAAGCCTGGGAAGCCTTCTGCTCGCTCCCTGCCGAAAAACAGCCCGGTCAAGGCCTGGCCGCTCCAGCCGACGCTGGGCAGGGGGCGGGCACCTTACTGCGCCCTTCCGTTCATCCTGGGTTCGCGCTCATGCTGGGCATGTGTGCCTGTGGTAGCTGGCGTTCGTTTTGCGACCACGGGATAGGCACTTATGCCATGTGGGGCGTAATCAGGACACGCTCGGAGCGCCGCACATGACCGCCCGCCAGCTCGTCCAATCCGGTGCCGGGATGCTCTCCATGTACAGCGCCCCACGTAGCACCGCCCCGCGTTGCTTCAACTGCAATACCTTCATTGGTGAGGGTGCTTGCAAATGCCGCGTTTACGTCGTGCACTGCCTCCCCGGCATGCTGGCTAACGGCCAAAAGACGCGCAGCTATACGAACCCCAAAGCGTTTGACGACTACATCGCCGCAATCCGCAAGCTCGGCCTGGTCGTGTCCTTTGACTCTCCCCAAGTGGCTCGCATCAGCAAGCC
>Ga0115561_1001711_pt1 | contig 15410 bp, 14 predicted proteins | sample COGITO_mtgs_1105_4_FD_87201 | JGI IMG/M metagenome (GOLD analysis project Ga0115561, IMG submission 87201) | Pelagic marine microbial communities from North Sea - COGITO_mtgs_110512 | ecosystem: Environmental > Aquatic > Marine > Epipelagic | place: Germany:Helgoland, sampling site Kabeltonne...
AAGTAATCCTTGGTCTCGGACTGAGTGAGCTCGGTGAGGTATTCACGCATTTCAGAGGGCGAGTTGCGCCAAGTGAAATAGGTGTAGCCGTGGGTGAACCCTGCTTTGGCCAGATTGTAGGTGCGCTTCGGGCGAGTGAACGCCTCGGCCAGGAACATGACCTCGGGGTGCGCGGCTTTAATCTCAAGAATGCACCAGTTCCAAAATGGGAAGGATTTGGTGTGTGGGTTATCGATGCGGAAGACTTTAATGCCGACGCTGATCCAGTAATCGAATACGGATTTGAGCTCGAGCCAGAGGGCTTCCCAGTCGTCGCTCTCGAAGTTGATCGGGAGGATGTCTTGATACTTCTTTGGCGGGTTTTCTGCGTATTGGCAGGTGCCGTCTGGACGCCACTTGAACCATTGCGGATGCTCTTTGACCCACGGGTGATCGGGGGAGCATTGGAACGCGATGTCCATGGCGACTTCGATCTCGTAGTCGGCCGCGGCGGTGATGAACGACTTGAAATCCTCGAGTGTGCCGAGCTCTGGCAGGATGTCCTTGTGCCCGCCAGTGGCAGCGCCGATTGCCCAGGGGCTGCCGACGTCGGTATCGGTGGGAGTCAGCGTGTTATTCTTACCCTTGCGGAAGGCATGGCCGATCGGGTGGATCGGTGGGAAGTAAACGATGTTAAAGCCCATCCGGTCGATTTCGAAGAGGCGGTTCTTGGCGTCTTCGAAGGTGCCGTGGGTGTTGGCATCGGGGCCGCAGGAGCGTGGAAAATATTCATACCACGTGCTGAATGCGGCGAGCTCGCGCTCGACTAAGAGCAGGTGAATGGGCGTCTGACTGGCGAGTGAGTCGTCGAAGCAACGGGAGACGAGCCAGCGCAATTCTTCGCTGTGTGCGGCATCGATACGCTCGCGGAGGTTGCGCTCAGGATTTTTGAGAGCGTTGCCGAACCCTTTGAGGCGCACTTTTTCGTCGCCATTCGCGCGTTTGGCGGCTTCGAGCACGATGTCGCCACCGATCTGGAGTTCGATTTCGGGTGCTTGGCCGTCGGCTAGCTTACGATTGAATCCGTGTTTCCAAGATGCAAAGTGATCGACTGCGGAGATGACGCAGTATTCATACAGCCCGATTTCCCATGGCTGAAGCGTGTGTGTCCATTCATCATTGCCTGCATCGTGCATCGGGGTCTTTATCCACTCTGTCGCGCCTTTACGACGGTGGCAGAAGTCGACGGTGATGAGGTCGTGACTGTCGGTGAATGCGTGCACGCGGAACTCCTGCGCGTCGCCGATCACTCGTTTGAGTGGATATTTTTCTGCTTCAAGGGCAGGGGTGAGTGTGTCGACGATGACGCGGTTGCGTCCGTTGAATTGTTTCATGGTTAAGTTTGAAGGTGGGAAGGTGGAAGGTATGAAGGTGGCAAGGGCTGAGTCTTATTTTTGGTCGATTAGCTCTTGGTAGAGCGCTTGGGTTTGCTTGGCGATAGACGCCCAGCTGAAGTGCTCGATTGCGCGTTGACGGCCGGCTTTGCCGAAGGCTTCGCGGCGTTCGGGGTTTTCCATCAAGCGGTTGACTTGGTGTGCCAAGTCCTTGGCAAAGACCTCAGGCTTGAGCGGGCTGAAGGGACTCTCGTGGCTTTGAGCGAGTGGCACGAGGTAGCCTGTTTCGTTGTGCACGACGACTTCGGGGATGCCGCCCACGGCGGAGCCGACGACTGGAGTTTCGCAGGCCATGGCCTCGAGGTTGATGATGCCGAATGGCTCATAAACGGATGGGCAGCAGAAGACGGCGGCGCCGGAGTAGAGTTTGATGACGGTGGGCTTATCCACCATTTCGTCGATCCAGAAGATGCCCTCGCGTGTCTTCTTGGCTTCGTTGATCGCGACTTTCATTTCTTCTGCGATCTCAGGTGTGTCGGGCGCACCGGCGCAGAGCACGATCTGGTAGCCTGGGTGCATGTGCTTGATGGCTTCGACGAGGTGGATGATGCCCTTTTGGCGAGTGATGCGGCCGACGAACAGGACGTAAGGCTGCTCCTTGTCGATGCCGAAGCGCTCAAGTGCTTCGGTCGCGTCCTGCTTGTAATATTCGTTGGGATCGATGCCGTTATAAATGATATGGAGCTTGGCGGGATCGACGTTGAAGTGCTGCATGACGTCGGCCTTGGTGCCTTCAGAGACGCAGACGACGGCGTCGGCCATTTCGATTGCGGTCTTTTCGACCCAGCTGCTGCAGTCGTAGCCACCGCCGAGTTGCTCGCGCTTCCATGGGCGCAGTGGTTCGAGAGAGTGGGCGGTGAGAACGAGGGGGATGCCGTAGTTCAGTTTTGAGAGGATGCCGGCCATGTGGGTATACCAGGTGTGGCAGTGCACGATGTCGGCGTCGTTGCCGTCGGTGTTGAAGTCGAGGCCTTGTTGGAGGCAGCTAAAGACACCTTTCAGTTTGTCGGGGCAGGTGTAACCGCTTTTGTCGACTTGGTAGCCTTTGGCGGTTAGGTTGGGTTGCTGGATGTCTTGCTCCCCGAAGCAGCGCACATCGACATTAACCAGCTTGGCGAGCTCGCGGGTGAGGTAGTCGACATGGACGCCAGCGCCGCCGTAAATATTGGGAGGAAATTCGTTGGTATAGATCAGGGACTTCATAAGTAAGGAGAGTTAATGGTCGTTATAGGAGTTTGGGGCAATTCAAATCAGCAGGGGGTATGTTCTAGGCTGGCCTTCCCTTGCCAGGTGTCTCTTTCGGCGAGCTGCTTTTCTAGGAGGTTGAGCATTTGGTCGTTGCGCAGGTTCCATTGGATCGGAGTCAGGTTGTCTGCGGGCGGGGCTTCGCTAAAGAAGCGCTCGATGACGAAGTTCGGGTTGAGGCGCTCGATGAAGCGGATCATCAGGTCGATATATGCGTCGAGTTCGTAGAATTTAAAGTCCTGCGGGTTGCGCTCGTAGTCGGTGACCATTGCGGTGCCGCGGATCAGTTGTAGTTGATGAAATTTGATCGTATTGAGGGGGAGCTTCGAGAGCAGTTCAGCTTCGTCCAGTAGCATGGCTTCGGATTCGCCCGGGAGGCCGAAGATCATATGGCTGCCGACTTTGATGCCATAGGAGGCAGTGAGTTCGATGGCGTCGACGGCTTGCTGGTAGTTGTGTCCGCGATTGATGCGCTTCAGCGTCGCGTCGTAGCAACTCTCGATGCCGATCTCTAGGATCACGTAATGCGACTCAGCGAGTTCCCTGAAGTATTTGAGTTTTTCCTCGTCGATGCAGTCGGGGCGGGTGCCGATGACGAGACCGATGACGCCGGGGGCGCTGAGTGCTTCGCTAAAAAGTTCTTTCAGTTTTGCCAGCGGCGCGTGTGTGTTGGTGAACGCCTGAAAGTAGGCGAGGTATTTGCCAGGGTTGTGGTAGCGCTTGCGGTGAAACTGGGTGCCTTCGTCAATTTGCTGCGTGATCGATTTTGCGGGATCGCAGTAAGAGGGGTTGAAAGAGCGGTTATCGCAAAAGGTGCAGCCGCCGTAGGCGACGGTGCCGTCGCGATTCGGACAACTGAAGCCTGCATCAATGGAGACTTTCTGGACGCGTTGACCGAAAGTCTTTTTAAAATATTGAGGGTAAGCGTTGAAGCGCCGTTCGTGGTTCCACGGATACATGGCGGCGGAGCGTTGAACGTCGAACGGTGAACGTCGAACTTTGAACATTGAACTGCGTGGATATGATCGCGGCTTGCCGGAGGTATTAGCCGTGATGAACGTTCGACGTTCCCCGCTAGTTCTCGTCGTCGCTGATGCCGAGGTTGTGTCGTGTTTCGGGGAATTCGTTGAGCTCGGCGAGAAACTCATCGACCGAGAAGTCGGCGACCACGAAGTCGTCATACTCGAAGGTGGGTGCTTTAGTTTGGCCGCTGATTGCAACCATCGCGTCCATATCTTTGGCATTTTCAGACACATCGCGGATGTCAAGATCGACTCCTTGAGCGTTGAAGAACGAGAGCGCTTCCCGGCACCATGGGCAGCCGGATTTCACGTAGAGGATGGGCTTTTTTATACGACTCATAATTAAGTTCAAATATTAGGCTGTTAGGCCGCGCTGACAACGTAATTTGCGACTTTTAGATACTTTAATTTAACATTATTGCCTTCACTGACAAAACCTTATATAAGCGCCACTCGCGCGCTGCATAGATGCATGGTGGTAGATGCTTGACGGTTGTTTTGTCGGCCGCTGGCGGAGTTGGTTTCATTGCGCTCACAACGGCATCGCGGCCGTGCTATACGAGAGTGCTGAATTCCACTCTGTTCATCGTGCTCTGCCAGCACTACTGGGTGTTTGGCGCGTGTGAATTATACTGGCTGGAGCTCGGTTCTATCGGCCTGATTGAAAAGAAGATGGGTAGATCTGCTTCTTTTCATTGCAATTCGAGGAAGGTGAGATTTAGTGCTCCGCTTTCCTATGAAAATTCTAGTCGCAGACCGTATCTCTCCCATTGGTGTTGATTTGTTCAAAGCTGAAGCAGGCTTTGAAGTAATTGAGGCTTATGGCTCCACTCCTGAGCAGCTCCTTGAACTCGTTAAGGACGTTGATGCGATTGCATTGCGCTCCGACACACGTGTGACTGCTGAGGTCGTCGCCGCTGCGCCGAAGCTCAAGGTCGTCGGTCGTGCCGGTGTCGGTGTCGATAATATCGACATCGAAGCAGCCACAGACGGCGGTGTGATCGTCATGAATACGCCAACTGGCAACACGCTGGCCACCGCTGAGCTGACCTTCACGCACATGCTCGCTGGCACACGTCCGATCGTGCAAGCTGCAGCCAGCATGACGGCTGGCCGCTGGGATCGTAAACTTTACACTGGTTCCGAGTTGAACGGCAAGACGCTCGGCATCCTCGGAATGGGGCGCATCGGAGCGGAAGTCGCTAAGCGCGCACAAGCGTTTAACATGACCGTGCTCGGCTATGACCCGTATTTGACAGAGTCGCGAGCGAAGACGCTCGGCGTGAAGCAGGCCACGCTCGACGAAGTGATCGAGCAGGCAGACTACATCACTGTGCACATGCCGCTCACTAAGGACACGAAGCACATGCTCGATGCAGATGCCTTCGGTCGCATGAAGGATGGCGTTCGTGTTTTCAATTGTGCGCGTGGTGGTATCATCGACGAAGCAGCTTTGATCGAAGCGTTGAACTCTGGTAAAGTTGCAGCCGCTGGCCTCGACGTTTATGAAGACGAGCCGCCAGCTGAAGATAGCCCGCTACGTCAGATCGATAATTTGGTGCTCACGCCACACCTCGGTGCATCGACTCAAGAAGCGCAGGAAAATGTCGGTATCGACGTAGCGAAGCAAATGATCGAAGCCCTCAAGGGTGAGATGGTGCGCAATGCACTCAACATGCCATCGCTCGATCCGAAGGCGCTTGAGCAACTCGCTCCTTACATGACATTGGGTGAAAAGCTCGGCACATTTTCGCAGCAAATGGCTCCAGAGGCTGTTGAGAAGATTACGATCCGCTACTTCGGTAAGATCACTGAACTCGACACACTGCCACTCACCTACGCGATCCAGCGCGGTTACCTGCGTGACATCTCTGAGAATGTGAACGACGTCAATGCGCCGAAGAAGATCGCGCGTCTTGGTATCGAGACGGAGCAGGTCAAGAGTTCTGCGCACGCTGAATTCACTGAACTGGTCGAAGTCGAAGTTACCTGCAAGGGTGGCAAGACACGCACGATCGGTGGCACATTGGTCGGTAAGAACCAGACACCACGTATCGTCACACTCGACGGCCATGGTGTTGAGGTTAGCACGGACGCAACTTTGCTAGTTCTCAAGAACAAGGACGTTCCAGGTATCGTTGGTTTTATTGGGGTAACACTCGGCGAGGACAATGTGAACATCGCCAACATGTCGCTTAGCCGCGATCAGGGCGAAGGTTACGCAGTGAGTGTCTTTGAGTTGGATAGTGCACCTTCTGAGGTTGCTGCCAAGAAGATCACTGAAAATCCTGCGATTGAGAAGTATCGCGTGATCCGCCTGTAGTGGTATTGCTTGTTAGTTGCTTGTTGCTTGTTGCTTGTTGCTTGTTGTTTGTTGTTGGTTGCTCGTTGTTAGAAAGATAACCACGGGCAGCCAACAACACGCAACCAACAACAAAGATCCCTCCTCATGACTAGTTTCAATATCGCACTCGTTTCCATTGTCGGCTATCTGCTCGGCGCTATCAGTTTTGCCGTGATCGTCGCTCGCAGTCAGGGAGTTGACATCTTGAAATATGGTAGCGGCAATCCAGGTGCGACGAATGTGACGCGTGCGCTCGGGTCGAAATTTGGCAACATCGTCTTTGCCTGTGACGCGCTTAAAGGGTTCATCGCAGCGGGATGGCCGTTACTGTGCATGGGCGATGCGGGGCTGAAGCTCGGTATCATTGGCCTGATTGCATCGATCATTGGCCATAGTTTCTCGGTCTTTTTGAAATTCAAAGGTGGCAAAGGGGTTGCCACTACGATGGGTGGTTTGGTTGCGATTATGCCAGTCGTGTTGTTGATCGGCGTGGCGGTGTGGGCGGCGATTTTCTTTACGACAAAATTAGTGGCAGTCGCCTCTATGTTGTTTGCGGTGAGCCTTGCGGTGAGTGCTTACTTTCTTTACGGGGCGAGTGACCCTCGCTTTACGCTTGGGTTAGTATTGGCGGTCTTGATTGTCGTGCGTCACCGCTCGAATATTGCTCGGATGATTCAGGGCACCGAAAATAGCTTTAAAAAGTAGTCCAGCCGGCGCAATCAGTTGACGAACTTCGCAGGGTTAGCTCTCATGCGAGGCGTCATGTTGTCACGTCTGTTATTTGTTTCGTCGGCTTTTGTTAGCCTGTTTCTTTTCACCGCGTGTTCGGATCAGCCTTCTGGGCCAGTCGCTGCGCCCAAGCCTACAGCGCCGGGAACAGAAGTTGCGAAGCCAGTTGCTAAAACTGCGGGGGTGCTGACGTTCGATGGCCTGCCGCCTGAAAGTATCAGTGGGGCTGAAGTGATTGTTGTCTCTGAGTTGAGCGATGACGCGATGAAACGTCTGCTGCGCCAGCGCGAGTTGTTTGAATACAAAATTACAGGTCGCACGGAAGGAGGGCCTGCGGTGAGTGCGCTCCCAGAGGTTGCGCCAGCAGATGCCGTGAAGCTCGAGGCTGCCCTGCGTGCGTTAAGGGAGCGTTTTCCTGAGGTGTTGGTGATGGATGTCGACCTGGGGAATAATCGATTGCGTAAATACCAGAGCGATGGTGAGCTGTATAAAGAGTATCAATACCTGTTTAGTTCCCTGACGTGGGAGAACTTGGAGCGCGGTCTGAAGTTTATCAGCGAGAAGATCGAAGCGAATGGCCGTGAGATTGAAGTTGTAGGGGAAGAGGTAGAGGGTGACGGCTACCGTCAGGCTGAGGCGAATATGGCTTGGTTGAGGTCCTTGCGGGAGCATTTCAACGCGTATGTTTCGCTCGGGCATGACTATTTTGACGCGAAGAATCGCTACGTTCAGTCGCAAGCAGTCGGTCAGGCAGTTACTGAGCCGACAGACTGGGATGCATACGCGGCCATCTATGGGAATATGCTGATCATGGATACCTCTGAGCATATCTTGGGTTCTGGATTTGCAGCAGAAGACGGCTCGTTTGAAGTTGAGGGGCACGGCACCGTCATTGTCCGCGTGGAATTAGGAGTTGTCTCGGCATATTTTTTGCCTGGTTCGGACAATGAAGATCGCGTGCGGATTGACGGCTTAAGGCAGTTCTAGTGCTACGCCTCCTATTTGGAGGGACCCCTAATGCGACCTGCAGGAATGTCTGTTTCGCTCTTGAAACTTTGCAGGCCTCATATTGTGTGGATCGTTTCGCGCGTGGCGGATCGAGTGCTCTGGTTCTTCTGACTCGTTACTTCACTCACATTCTCACTTTCACTCTCACTTGTAGTATGTCTCAAAAACGCATCATTCGTATTGGTCTTCTTGGTTTCGGCGTCGTCGGCCAAGGCGTCTGGAAAAACATCGAAAAGAACCGCCTGGCTTTGGAGTTTCGCTTGGGCGCTCAACTCGATATCACTCAGGTGGTGGTCAACAATCTCTCGAAGGAGCGTGAGGTCGCGGTGCCGGCTGAGTGTTATTCCGATGATCCCTCGCGCGTGGTGGACAATCCGGAGATTGATATCGTCTGTGAACTGATGGGCGGCACGGGGGAGGCGTTGGAGCTGACGCGTCGCGCATTGCAGCAGGGCAAGATCGTGGTGACGGCCAACAAAGCGCTGATCTGCGAGCATGGCGAAGAGTTGTTCAAGATCGCACATGAGAATGGTGGACACTATTTCTACGAGGCATCGGTTGCGGGCGGCATTCCGATCATTAAGACAATCCGTGAGGCCTTGGTGGCGAATCGCTTTAAGTTGATTTTTGGTATTCTCAACGGCACTTCCAATTACATCCACACACGCATGGAGCGTGAGGGCTTGAGCTTTGACGAGACGCTCGGCGATGCGCGCAAGCTGGGTTATGTTGAAGCGGATGAGGCGCTGGACCTCGACGGTATGATGCCGCGCATAAGGCGGTGATCCTTGCCTACTTAGCGCATGGCAAGTGGGTAAAGCTCGATGAGATCATTTGCGAAGGCATCCGTGAGATTTCCGGTATCGATATCGAGATCGCAGGTCAGCTGGGCTATAAGATCAAATTGCTCGCAGTGATCGCGCGTGATTTTGAGGCAAACAAATTATCTGTCCGCCTGCATCCTGCGTTGATTTCGAAACAGGAAGTGATCGCTGGTGTGGACGAAGTTTATAATGGAGTCAGTGTGACAGGCGATGTCGTCGGCACGACGGTGCTGATCGGTCGTGGCGCGGGGCAAGATGCGACTTCCAGTTCTGTGATTAGCGACATTGCGGATGCGGTCTTTATGTTGCAGGGTGCGCCGAAACCGGTGATCTCGGAGGAAGATGACGAAGTGTATCGCAAACTCGCCGATGGGCTTCAATTGGCGTCTCCTGAGGATTTAGGTGGTCGCTATTATCTACGTATTCACGTAAAAGACGAGCAAGGCGTGTTGGCGAAGATTTCCAATATTTTGGCAACGCACCACATCAGCTTTGCGACGGTCAACCAGAAGGAACTCTCAGATGGAACTGCGCTGATTATGTTGACGACACATAAGAGCAACGAGGCAGCGATCGCGACAGCGAAGGCAGCCTTGGCTGCAGAGGCAGTCGTGATTGAGCCACCCGTGAGTTTCCGAATCTTCGATCCGAGTTGCTAGCGGTCTGACTGCGGTGCCTATTTCGACCGTGCATGATGGCGCGGGATCTGCTTGTTTGACGCTATGTTTGATTTGAATGCTGCCTTGGCTGAATTGCCCGTTGTGGAGTTTCAGGATGGGGATGTGATTGTTGCTGAAGGCAAGAAGGTGAATGCTATCTACTTTTTGAAGTCAGGGCAGGTCGCGGTGGATCGCGATGGTGAGCGGGTGGCAGATATCAATGAATACGGCTTCGCGTTTGGCGATGTGTCGTTTTTAATGGATCATCCAGCATTGACGGAAACAAGGGCGGACGGCCAGGTCAGCGCTTATGTCGTGCACGATGCCGAAGCCTTTTTGCTCGAGCGCCCCGAGTTGTTGTTGCACCTCGCTCGCGGCTTGGCTCGTAAGGTAAACTTCATTGCGAGCTATTTGACCGACATTAAGAAGCAATATGCCGATGAGGGGAGTCATCTTGGCATGGTGAATGAGGTGCTGAACTCGTTCTTGAATACGAAGCATTAGCCCAGCGGCTGGCGTAGCAAGGGTAGGGTCAGCTCTGCTTGTTCGGCTTCGGCGGCCGACATCCACATGGCTTTGTTGTTTTCGGTGTCGATCACGGTGAAGCAGGGGACACTGCCAATTTGTTTGCCGCCGTTAAACACCCACGTGCCGTGGATGTTGTCGATCCAGGAGCCGTCGGCGTAGAAGGGTGCGTTATGAATGTGTCCGCCGAGCACGAGTTCGGGCTCAAAGCGTTCGATCCATTCGGGAAGGGCGTCGTCGCCAAAGTCGCGTTTGCCACTCCATGCCACCTTCGTGCCTTTGGGCGGTGCGTGATAGACCCAGATCCAACGTTTACCAGCTGCCTCCTCCCGTTGGGTGACGAGTTGCTGCTCGATTTGTTCCCGCTGTGCGTCGTCTTCCCACCAAGGAAGCATGCTGAAATAGAAGTTTCCCTGCTCGAAGTGATCGCCGTCGGCCAGATAGTGATCGCCCTTTTTGTCGCGTAGCCATGCGGCATCGCGTGTCTGCGTCTCGTCTTCGCTTCGTATGTCGTGATTGCCAGAGCAGACGAGAATGGGAGCCTGTGGTGTGAGACGCTGCAGGTATTTACGAACGACGATGATTTGCGCTTCCAAGGGCACGATCGAGGCGATGTCGAGCAGGTCACCAGCGACGACGACGAGGTCGAAGCGATCAGCCGTGTCGTTGAGCCAGTCCCATTGGCGTAGGGAGTAGTGCAGGTCGGCAACGAGCAGGATTTTCATTAACAATTCGGGCGGCAGAGGGGGCGATGCGATCAGTGCGAGCCTTCAATAAGCTGAATTGCTTGCGATAGGTCAAAGGGCTTTTGTTTAAAGTTGAGCGGTTGTGAGTTTTTTTTAGTGTCTTGACGGACGGTGTTTGGGTGAGGCATCGTGGTGAGCGGTTATGACGTTTAGAATTTTATTATTAGGTATTTTGCTCGGTAGTGGGCAGGTCTTTGCAGCGGAAACGTGGACTTTAACAGATCGACAGGGGCGAGAGATCGTAGTCGATGAGCTCTTTTATGATGGGGTGGAACTCTCGGTGCGCCGTGTCGGTGACTATCATAAGATAAAGATCGCGCCAGAGTTGCTGTCGAAGAAGTGTTGGGCTGAATTGAATAAGAGTATGGCGAAGGATGCGATGATTACCCTTGAGGTGGTGCGGCGCACTAAGACCTCGACGGACACTGAGCGGAATACCAGCACGGGATACTATACTTATACCGATGAGGAAAAGGAGGTGATGAAGGTGAATTATTTCGAGATGAGTCTGGGGTCCTCCTCTCATTTTGTGAGTGATCTACAGATCGACTATTTCATCATCTCAGATGACGAGGTGGATTGTGGGAGTCTGTCGGAGCAGGTGTCTTTTGCTGAGCCGGTAGAGACTCAGGTCTCGAAGGCGATTTCGCATACCGAAAGGAGTTTTAAATCTTCGTATGGTTATAAGTATGAGAGTAAGTCTGGCGACAGTAAGGCGGGCGTCGTAGTGCTCGTTCGTAATGCGGCGGGCGATCTCGTCGCAGAGTATGCGAGTTCGAATAAGCTCTTGGATGAGTTTCGCGGAATGGAGCGTGCACTGCGGGCTCAGTGGGAAGCGGATGAGAGCTCAGGAGGGGGGCAAGTCACCCTCTTGAAGCGGCGTTTGTAGGCTCTAGCGGCGTCAGCGTTTTTTGCGGTATGATTTCTTTGAGGTCGCTTGGTTGGATTGGAGTTCTATGCCTTCCGCAGTTCCAGTTTTTGTTTCCCAGTAAATTTCGATAGAGGGCAGCAGGGTAGCTATTATCTCTGTCTATGTTCGGAGGGCGGGCTTGCCCAGTCGGCTGACTGCTCTCGATTTGCACTCTTGCACTCTTGAAGGTTTCGCGAAGTCTGTTCTTGAAACTTGCCTGACCTAGTATTCCTTTCTGCTCTCTCTCTGCTTGTTCCGGTCTGCTTCGTGCCCGGTCTTGTCGTCACTTCATTGCTCGGAACAGCGTTTACGTTTTTTCAAATTTTTAGTTTTTCAAATCATGGCACTCATCGTTCAAAAATATGGCGGCACATCGGTTGGTGATGTCGATCGCATCAAGAATGTAGCTCGTCGAGTGAAAGAAACACGAGACGCGGGTAACCAGGTGGTGGTCGTGGTGTCGGCGCGTTCGGGTGTGACGAATGATTTAATCGCTCGTGCAAAGGCGCTGAACCCTCATCCAGATGAGCGTGAGATGGACATGCTGCTCACCGTCGGCGAGCAAGAAACGATCGCTTTGACGGCGATGGCGCTGCATGCTTTAGACGTGCCTGCGGTTTCTCGCACGGGTGGACAAGCGGGAATCTTGACCGATATTGCGCACACACGTGCGCGTATCACCAGTATTTCCGGTGGCGACATTCAAGAGCAACTGGATGCAGGCAAGGTGGTGATTCTCGCAGGCTTCCAAGGTCATTCGCCAGAGGGACAGATCACCACGCTCGGTCGTGGTGGTTCGGATCTGAGTGCGATCGCGATCGCTGCGGCGCTCAAGGCAGACCTTTGCCAGATTTGCACGGATGTGGATGGTGTGTATACCGCAGACCCGCGTATCGTGCCAAATGCAACAAAGCTCGATGAGATTTCCTACGAGGAAATGCTCGAACTCGCCAGCAGCGGGTCGAAGGTCATGCAAAATCGGGCGGTCGAGTTTGCGCAAAAGTTTAATGTAGTATTTGAAGTTCGCTCCAGTTTTAACAACAACCCCGGAACTATCGTGAAAGAAGAAGTAGCCTCTATGGAAGACGTCGTGGTGAGCGGCGTCGCACTTGATAAGAACCAGGCAAAGATCGTTGCAAGCGATTTGCCAGATCGCCCCGGAACTGCTGCGAAGCTGTTTAAGGCATTGGCGGATGCAAATATTAGCGTCGATATGATCGTCCAGAATGTCGGTCGCGATGGTAAGGCGAACATGACGTTTACCGTGCCGCGTGAGGATATTTACCGTGCCGAAAAGGTCGTGACTGAGTCGTTTCCGGGCGAAGGCAGTGGCAAGCTCTTCGAAGCCAATGATATCGCCAAGGTATCCGTCGTTGGTGTTGGCATGCGCTCGCACTCCGGTGTGGCGGCGAAGCTGTTCGATGCACTCGCGGATGCCAGCATCAACATTCAACTCGTCAGCACGTCTGAGATTAAGATATCGGTGGGGATTGACCCGAAGGATGCCGAAGAGGCGACCCGCGTTGTGCATGCGGCCTTTGGTTTAGGTCAGTAGTTGCTCATTACAGTTTAATCTTTTCGAGAAATCGCCGCGCGTAAGCCGGCGATTTCTTTGTTGAGTCAGGGCGACACTTTCTCAGTAATGGGAGCCTTGTCCTATTCTGTTTTATTCGCCTGTTCTATTGTGAAGGTGTGCCGTTCGATACGCCGTGTGTTGCTGTTGTGCGGTGTATGTCTGGTGACGAGTTCATCGATGGTTGCGAATAATGTGACTTTTCCGTCGTTTCAGTCGGAGGCGGGGTATTTGGCGACGCTCTTGGTCAATGAGGTGTCTTTTCCTGGGGAGCGCGGCTACATTAGCGAGGCCGACGCCAAGCGCGCGATGGCGAATATACTGTTGGTCTTGGATGCGCGGATTAAATATGTGCCTGTGCCTTACAAGCGTGTGGAGATCGCCCAGACCAGTTCGGCGAAGTTGTTGGATGTGATGACGGCAGGGGGAGTGCATGGTCAGATCGAAGGATTTTATCGTGACGGTAGCGGAGCGGCGGTGGTGGTGCCGCGGATACAGCAGCGAATGACCTACTTGATGAAGATTGCTGAGGATGGGGCTCCGGGGCGATTCGCGAGTTTGCTCAATTATGCGGGCAGCATTGCGTCGGGGTATGTTGCGCAGCTTAATCGGCCAGAGAATTTGTTTATCGATCTTCGGCAGGTGCATGGCACGCCAGTGACGGGACGCGCGTATTCATGGATGACGGATCGGCACAACCTCCATTCTGGTGGCAACTTTGTTCGTATTCCGAATAACTTACATGGTTCGCTTGCAGGGAACCGCTTCTTCACCTTGAAAGACTTGACTCGCTAATGAAAACTTTCGTTGCATTTTTCCTGCTCTCTTGTTGCAGCATCGCAAGCCTCTCTGCGGCTAAGGCCGCACCGTTTGATCAGACCTATGGCTATGAGTTGGTTCGCTATCTCTACCGCTGGCATATGGACGACGCCGTGTTAGCCGAGACTTTGGAGCGGACGGATACGATTGATTTGCACTATCGCTACTTAGCGCCAGAGCGTGACGCGGGCGATGTGTCCGAATATTTGGAAATTGTGTTTCCGCTGACTAAGATGGTGGTGCTGTTGAAGCGCTCCGAATATACGATCGAGAAGCTGGATATTGAGCTAAAGGATCCTCATTTCAAGGTGCAGTCCGCGCAGCATTATCGTAACCTAGAGTGGGATGCGTCGCACTACGAGTGTCTTAGTTACGACTACGATGCGATGATGGCGTATCTGTTTCGAACGCGTAATGAACAGCAGTTTCCCGATGAAGCGACCTTGAATCGTTTGCGTGATGAAGCCCGGCGCGTGTTTGAGGCCGAGGGGCATCATACCGATGCGGCGGGCGCTGGTGGCGTCATACAGATCGCGTATGTGGCACCCATTTCAATCGTTTCAAATGACCTATGGTTCTATTGGGTGAATGGACGGAAGTTCATTTGCTTCAGCGCGGATCTACACCACTCGCATGCACGTTTTTGGGAGTTTGCGAATATGAATGTGGAGATTATTGATGCGGATGAGCAAATCGTCGTCTCACCGGTGGAGAAGGAGTCGCACGGTTATTTCACCAAAGACTATGTCGGGCGCATTTTGTTTAACTGTATTATCCACGGGAAGCAGGTGCGATACTCCCAAGGGCGGGTGCTCGATTGGGCGGATCCAGATTGATTGGGCGCTATGGCTGCGAGGCTGCTCGCGGTGGGCGTTCACTTACGTGCATTCTTTGATCTGTGTGCGGGGGGTGTCTTCTCGCTGGGGTGATTACTCTAGGCCTTGTAGGGTATTTTACTTTTGGGGCTTGCGTTTTTTTTGGGTCGTGCGCAAGGTTGTTGGGTTGCTGCTAATGTTATTGAGTAGCGACGCTTATGAAGTTATATCATCTACTCCCCTTGTTCACATTGCTTGCTGCTCCATCCGCATGGGCGGTGATATCATTAGGAGGTAGCACCTCTGATTGGACGGCGGTAGTTTACCCATCGACTTCCCGCTCTGATTATGAAGAAGATCAGCAGACAGGGCACCTCGCTTCTGATATCGTGGGGGATATTGTAGGCAATCAGGTAGGGTTCTACAAAAAGTATGATGATGGGGGTGGCTCAGCGACATTAGATGATGACTACATTGGATTTCGTGTGCGTATGTCGGCACAGGATGGCAATCAAAGTGCGTCTTGGGATGCGAATCTGCTGGTTGGTATTGATGTTGGCGGTGAAGGGGCGGTGGATGTCTTTCTTATCGCGTCTCAGAAAAATGGTGGGATCGGTTTTTATTCCGTTGATTCCACTCTTCCTGGTGCAAACTCATCACCTTCGACCACGAGTGTCACTCAAATCATGGATGCGACGGGGACTCCAGGATTTGATTGGGAGCGTAGCACCACAGCTACGGATCCGTTAGATCCAGAT
>Ga0115561_1001723_pt1 | contig 15332 bp, 13 predicted proteins | sample COGITO_mtgs_1105_4_FD_87201 | JGI IMG/M metagenome (GOLD analysis project Ga0115561, IMG submission 87201) | Pelagic marine microbial communities from North Sea - COGITO_mtgs_110512 | ecosystem: Environmental > Aquatic > Marine > Epipelagic | place: Germany:Helgoland, sampling site Kabeltonne...
GCAGGTAGGCCGAGTAGCGGCCCAGCGCCGCGTGGTACGGCGCGATGCAGCGGCTGGTGAAGCCGTGGAAGTTGCGGTACCAGACATCGAGCAGGCCCAGGCGCACGGGCAGGTTCTGCGCCAGCGGCGCGGTGCGGAAATGCTCGTCCATGGCATGCGCGCCCGCGAGGAAGTCGCGGAACCCCTGCGCACCAATCGCGATGGCAATCGGCAGGCCAATGGCCGACCACAGCGAGTAGCGGCCGCCCACCCAGTCCCAGAAACCGAAGGTGGTGGTGATGCCCAAGGCGCCAGCGGCTTCGATGTTGGTGGTGAGCGCTGCAAAGTGGCGGGCCACATCGCGACCGCCCTGGGCAGCAAACCACGCGAGCGCCGAGCGCGCGTTGGTCATGGTCTCGGCCGTGGTGAAGGTTTTGGACGCGATGAGGAACAGCGTGCTCTCGGGCCGCAAACCCTTGAGCACATGGTGCAGCTCGTGCCCATCCACGTTGGAGACAAAGTGAAAGCGCTTGCCGGGGATGCGGAACTCTTCGAGCGCACGCACGGCCATGTGCGGGCCCAGGTCCGACCCGCCGATGCCAATGTTCACCACGTCGGTGATGGCGGCATCGCTGCGCACCTGCTCGGCGTACTGCAGCATGGCATCAAGCGTGTGGTGCACGTCGGTCAGGCGCTGTGCGGTCTCAGGCACATCACCGGGCAGGGCCAGGCCTGCAGGGCGGCGCAGCAGCGTGTGCAGCACGGCGCGGTTTTCGGTGTTGTTGATGGCCTCGCCGGCAAACATCGCATCCCGGTGTTGCACCAGGCCGCAGTCGCGGGCCAGGTCCAGCAGCAACGCTTCGGTATCGCGGTCCCACAGGTTCTTGGACAGGTCGGCAAACACATGCGGGGCCGACTGGCTGAAGGCGGCAAACCGCTGGGCGTCCTGCGCAAACGCCTGGCGCATGTCCAGGTGCTGGCCATGGGAGGCGTAGTGGGCGGCCAACTGGGGCCACAGCGCAGACTGGTCGCAACGGAGGGGCATGGTCATCAAACAGGTAGGGTGAAAAGCGCCGAAATAGTAACTTGATTACACAATCAAATGGCTTGTTGGCAGGTTCTTTTGAGTTACACGCAGTAGTAACAAGGCAGCATTCTTTGGAAAATCATGTAACGTGATTACAATCCCACGCAACAAAACGAACCACCCCATCACGGAGACACCATGAGTTTTGACCTCGTCCTGTTCGGCGGCACCGGCGACCTTGCCTGGCGCAAGCTCATGCCCGCATTGTTTCAGGCCTTTCGGCATGGCACGCTGCCTGAGGGGGGGCGCATCATCGCGGTCGCACGCGACGACCTGAGCGACGAACAATACCGCAGCCTGATCCAGTCGCGGTTCGACAGCGTGGAACTGGCCAAGCGCCCCAGCCCGGACGAGTTTGCACGCTTTGCGGCACTGCTGCACTACCTGCGCATGGACCTGTCCAAAACCCAGGACTACGAGCGCCTGGCCGAGACGCTGAAGGCGCGCGGCGCTGACTCGGTGGTGATGTACGTGGCCACCGCGCCCAGCCTGTTCACCAACGTGTGCGAGCAGATCGCCGCCGTGGGCCTGAACGGGCCCACCACCCGCGTGGTGCTGGAAAAGCCCCTGGGACATGACCTGCAGTCCAACCAGGCCATCAACGACACGCTGCGTCGCGTGCTCAAGGAAGAACAGGTCTTCCGCATCGACCACTATCTGGGCAAGCCCTCGGTGCAGAACCTGTTTGCACTGCGCTTTGGCAATGCGCTGTTCGAGCCCCTGTGGCGCCGCGAGACCATTGCCAACATCCAGATCACGATTGCCGAAGAGCTGGGCGTGGAATCGCGCGGCGCGTTTTATGACCAGACCGGCGCGCTGCGCGACATGGTGCAAAACCATGCGCTGCAGCTGCTGTGCGCGATCGGCATGGAACCGCCCATCAACTCCAGCGCCAACGCCATCCGCGACGAAAAGCTCAAGGTGCTGCAGTCGCTCAAGCCCTGGACGCTGGAGACCATCGGCCAGCATGTGATCCGTGGGCAGTACGCCGCCGGCAACCACCAGGGCCAGCCCGTGCCCGGCTACGCGCAAGAAAAGGGCGTGGCCGCCAGCAGCACCACCGAGACCTTTGTCGCGCTGCGCACCGAGATCAGCAACTGGCGCTGGGCGGGTGTGCCGTTCTACATCCGTACCGGCAAGCGGCTGGCGGGGCGAGATGCTCACATCGTCATCAACTTCCGCCCCGTGCCTCACCCCATCTTCAAGACGCCTGCAGGCGCCGCCAACCGGCTGGTGATCAATTTGCAGCCCAAGGACGGGCTGGAGCTGCACCTGATGGCGCAGGGCGCCGCCCAGCACCAGACCGAACCCGCGCTGTCGCAGGTGCACCTGAACCTGGACTTTGACCAGCGCTTTGGCACCGAGCGCGTGGGCGCCTACGAACGCTTGCTGCTCGACGTGATTGCGGGCCGCCTGAACCTGTTTGTGCGCAGCGACGAGCAGGAAGAAGCCTGGCGCTGGGTAGAGCCCATCCTGCAATACTGGAAGAACGACCCGGCAGGCCCCCGCCCCTACCCTGCGGGCAGCTGGGGCCCACGTGCGGCCAGCGCGATGATTGCGCGCGACGGGTATTGCTGGAGCGAGGAGATGTGATTCGGGACGGAGGCGACGCAAGCATCGCCTCTTCCGATTCACCAGGCCAGCGATCGGCAGCTGCAGCGCACGACTGCAGCAGATGGAATCAAGCAGATGTAAACGCCTTCGCATGCTCCGCAAGGTGCATCGCGTGGGCCTGCTCGTAGTCGCGGCGCTCCAAGGCACCGTAAGCAAAGTGCGGACGCAGCGGGTCGGAATGCTGCAGAAAAGCCTGAGCTGCGGCCTCCACGCGCTGAAGTGCCGAAGCTGCGTCCTGCGCTGGCGCCGGCAGCGGGGCGGCCGATGGAATGGGCTCGTTGATGTCGTGCTGCATGTAGCCGCGCGCACGGAACACAGCAAACGCAGCCGCACCGGCCGTCTGCTGGAACAGAGGTGAATACAGCTGCGGATAGCCCTGCAGCGAATATTCAATGCTCTGCGCACAGTGCTCCAGCGTTTGGGACCACGACCACCGCGCAGCGGCCGACGACGGCTGCACTTGGGAATGCGCCTGCAACTGCCGCATGCCTTGCAGGGCCTGCTCCAGTGAATGCCATGGTGGCGGATGTTGGCCTGCCGTCAAGCGGGACACGCCCCACCCGATGGCAGCGGCGCCGCCCGCTGAAGCCACCAGCACGGATCGCCGCCGCCAGCGGACTGGACTGGGGCGTGGGTTGGAAGCAGAGCCAGAGGGTGCGGGCTGGTGAGACATGGGCGCAGTCGCAGTGATGGCAACTGGCGCATTGTGCGCAGCGGTGGGCCCTTCGGCCATGCCCACCAACAGCTGAAGGTCAGCCAGCCGACACGCCCGGCGCGGCAGAGTTCGAGGGCGCGACCAGCTCGATGGGCAAGTCGTCCGGGTCCGCAAAAAAAGTGAACAGATCGCCCGTGACCGGATCGGTGCGCACGGGTTCCACGGCCACACCATGCGCCGCGAGCCATGCCACGCTCGCGCCCATGTCGGCCACGCGCAGGGCCAGGTGGCGCAGGCCGCACGCCTCGGGGTACGAAGCGCGCGGTGGCGGCGAGGGAAACGAAAACAGCTCCAGCTGCGTGCCGTTGGGCAGCTGCAGGTCAAGCTTGTGCGACTGGCGCTCAGCGCGGTACATCTCATGGACCACCGGCAGGCCCAGCACCTGGGTGTAGAAGTGCCGGGAGCGGGCGTAGTCCGACGCGATGATCGCGACATGGTGCAGGCCCGTGATCTGCAACGGCCGGGGTGAGGAATCTGCCACGGCGTTCATTCGGTGCCCGCAATGTCCAGCGCGCGTGCGGCGCCGTGCAATGCGGGGGTGGCGGTGGGGTCGATGACCCAGCACGGAATACCGGCCAGATACGACTGAAAGCGCCCCTTGGACTCGAACCGCGCGCGGAACGAGGATTGGTCAAACCAAGTACCCAGGCGCGGCACGATGCCGCCGCCCAGGTACACGCCGCCCCGCGCGCCCAGCGTGAGGGCCAGGTTACCCGCCACGCTGCCCAGAAAGCCGCAGAACAAGTCAAGCGCCTCCAGCGCCAAGGCGTCGTTGGATTGCAGCGCCAGATCGGTCACCTGGGCGGCAGAGCTGACTTCTTTGCCGCCGCGCTGCGCCAGCCTGCGCAGCGCGTGGTACAGGTCTACCAGCCCGGCGCCACACACCGCGCGCTCGGCAGACACATGGCCGTAGCGCTCTTGCAAGATGGCCAGCACATCAAATTCGCGCTGGGTCTGCGCGGCCAGCGTCACGTGCCCGCCCTCGCCCGACAGCGGCACGCCGTGGCTGGCCCCTGGTGGGAATACCAGGCCCGAGACCCCGAGCCCCGTGCCCGGCCCCACCAGCGCAATGGCGCTGCCGGCCACAGCCGCACCGCCGCCCACCTGGCGCAGTTGCGCTGGCGCCAGCGTGGGCAAGGCCAGCGCCAGCGCGGTGAAGTCATTGATGACCACCAGGCGCTGCAGGCCCAGCGACGCTTTGAGTGCGCTTTGCGAGAAACACCAGCTGTGGTTGGTCATGCGCACCTCGTCGCCCGTGACCGGGTTGGCAATGCCAAAGGCAGCCTCACGCGGCGTGGCGATGTTCACCTCGGCCAGATAGGCGGCAATGGCCGCGTCTACCGTGGGGAACTGGGCGCAGGGCAGCACGCGGGTGTCGTGCAGGGGGCCATCAGGCTGATCTTGCCAGGCCAGGCGAATGTTGGTGCCGCCGATGTCGGCCAGCAGGCGCAGGGGGGTCATGCGGTACTTTAAATAAAAACGGCCTCCAGCGCTTATTCAACAAGCGCCAGCAGCTATTATTTTCATAGCATTTGATCGACTGGTTTGCCACGACGGAGAACGCACCCGCAGGCGGGCTCCCTCTGTCACGCCAGACGATTTTCGCTGCTGGCGTCAAACCAGTGGGCGTTGGCGGGCTCTACGGCCAGGCCCACGGCGTCGCCGGGCTGCACGCGGGTCTGCGCATCCGTGCGCAGCGTCACGCTGCCTGCGGCAGTGTCCACCACCACGTAAGTGTCGGGGCCCGTGGGCTCCACCACACTGACCTTGCCGCGCCATGGGGCGCTGTCCTGCATTACCAAATGCTCGGGTCGCACGCCCAGCAGCACCTCGTTGGCACTGGCGGGGGCTGCCAGGTTCAGCGCCGCGCCCTGGATGCCAAACTGCCCGCCCGTGGGCGCACCGCGCAGCAGGTTCATGGTCGGCGAGCCGATGAAGGTGGCCACGTAGGTGTTGGCCGGGCGGTTGTAGATGTCGTCCGGCGTGCCCAGTTGCTGCACCACGCCGCCCTTCATCACCGCAATGCGCGAGCCCAGCGTCATCGCCTCGACCTGGTCGTGCGTGACGTACACGCTGGTGATGCCGCTGGCCTGGTGCAGGCGCTTGATTTCGGCGCGCATCTCCACGCGCAGCTTGGCATCCAGGTTGGACAGCGGCTCGTCAAACAAGAAGAGTTGCGGCTGGCGCGCGAGTGCCCGCCCCATGGCCACGCGCTGGCGCTGCCCGCCCGAGAGCTGGCTGGGCCGGCGGTCCAGCAGGTGGCTGATCTGCAGCATGGCGGCCACTTCATCGATGCGCTTTTGGCGCTCGGCCTTGGGCATCTTGCGCATCTCTAGCGCAAAGCCGATGTTGTCGGCCACGCTCATCGTGGGGTACAGCGCGTAGCTCTGGAACACCATGGCAATGTCGCGGTCGCGCGGGGGCATGCCCACCACGTTCTTGCCGCCAATGCGCACCTCACCTTCGGTCGGGTCGTCCAGACCCGCAATGATGTTGAGCAAAGTGGATTTGCCGCAGCCCGAGGGGCCCACCAGGATGAGGAACTCGCCCGGCGCGACGTGGATGTCCACGCGGCGCAGAACCTCCACGCTCTTGTCGCCGTTGCCAAAGCGCTTGTTGATGCCTGCAATTTCGAGTGATGACGCCATGATCTTCCCTTACCCTCTTAACCCTTAACTGCGCCAGCCGTCAGCCCGCGCACAAAAAACTTTCCGGCCAACACATAGATGGCCATGGTGGGCAGGCCCGCGATGATGGCGGCAGCCATGTCCACGTTGTAGGCCTTCACACTGCTGCTGGTGTTGGCCAGGTTGTTCAGGCCCACGGTGATGGGCTTGGACTCGGTGCCCGAGAACACCACGCCGAACAGGAAGTCGTTCCAGATGTTGGTGAACTGCCAGATGAGCGTGACCATGAAGATGGGCGTGGACAGCGGCAGCACGATGCGCCAGAAGATCTGCCAGAAGTTCGCCCCGTCCATGCGCGCCGCATTCACCAGCTCCTTCGGAATGGCGGCGTAGTAGTTGCGAAAGAACAGCGTGGTGCCCGCCAGCCCCGCCAGGCAGTGCACCAGCACCAGCCCGGTGATGGAGCTGGACAGCCCCAGCATGCCCAGCACCTGGCTCATGGGCAGCAGCACCACCTGGAAGGGCATGAAGACGCCGAACAGCAGCAGGCCAAACAGCACATCGCTGCCGCGAAACTTCCACAGGCTCAGCACGTAGCCGTTGAGCGCCCCCCACAGCGTGGAGATCAGCACGGCTGGCACGGCCATGGTCACGGAGTTCCAGAAGAACGGCCGCAGGCCATTGCAGTCCACGCCCGTGCAGGCACTGGACCACGCGGTGGACCAGGCCGACCAGTTCAGCCCACCGGGCAGGGCCAGCAGCGAGGTGGTGCGAATTTCTTCCGCATCCTTGAACGAGGTGACCAGCATGGCGTACAGCGGCAGCAGGAAGAACGCTGCCGCCAGCAGCAGCACGCCATACACCAGCACGCGGCCGACGGAAGGGAAAAGTGAGGGCTTAGCGGTCATGGGGCTTGGAGCGCAATTCGCTGTAGAGATAGGGAACCACCAGTGCCGCCACGGTGGCCAGCATCATGGTGGCGCTGGCCGCGCCCAGGCCGATCTGCCCGCGCGAGAACGACATGGTGTACATGAAGGTGGCGGGCACGTCGGTGGCAAAACCGGGGCCGCCTGCCGTGAGCGCCATCACCAGGTCAAAGCTCTTGATGGCCAGGTGCGACAGCACCATGAGCGTGGAGAAGAACACCGGGCGCAGGGCCGGCAGCACGATGCGCCAGTAAATGCGCGGCAGCGAGGCACCATCGACCTGCGCGGCCTTGATGATGCTGTCGTCAATGCCGCGCAGCCCGGCCAGAAACAGCGCCATGGCAAAGCCCGCGCTTTGCCAGATGCCAGCAATGACAACGCAGTAGATCGCCATGTCGGTGTCTACCAGCCAGCCAAATTCAAAATTGGGAAAGCCCCAGTCCCGCACCATTTTTTCAATGCCAAGGCCGGGGTTCAGCAGCCACTTCCAGGCGGTGCCCGTCACCACGAACGACAAGGCCATGGGGTATAGATAAATGGTGCGCAGCGCGCCCTCGGTGCGGATCTTCTGGTCCAACAGCACGGCCAGCAGCACACCGATGGCCAGCGAGCCACCCACGTAGCCCACGCCAAAGATGCCCAGATTCTTGAGCGCCACCCACCAGCGATCCATGGTCCACAGCTTCTCGTACTGCGCCAGGCCCACCCATTCGTAGTTGGGCAGCATGCGCGAGGCGGAGAAGCTCAACACCCCGTTCCACACCATCAGCCCATAGATAAATGCGAATCCCAGCACAAAGGCTGGCGCCACCACCAGCTTGGGAAGCCAGGTTTCAAAAGAATTCTTCATGGAAGTCTCGGTTGCATCACCAAACGTGGTCCTGTCCAGTCACCACGAGTCATGTTGTGCACATGAAAAAAGGGGGGAGCGCCCAGAGCTCCCCCAAACGAACAAAGTAACTACCTCAGACTCACTCGCTCTTTCACACTCTCACCACCACACCTCGTACTGCACGCCCACCAACGTGCGCGAGGTCTTGCCATTGGCACCAAACGTGGCGGCGTTGGCCACCGCGGCTGCCTGGTTCCAGTTGGCCTTGGTCACATACAGCCGCAGCTCGGGGCGCGACCAGAAGTCTTCGTTCAGTGCCAAGGCTCCCGCCAGGGTGACCTTGGACAAGCGCTGGTCCGCGCCCGCGCCCTTGCGCGTGGTGGTGGACAGTTCTGCCAGGCCCTTGAAGTGCTTGGTGAAGGCGTAAGAACCGCGCGCACCCAGCGAGAAGTCCTTGGTCTCCACGTTGGTCAAATCGGCCTTGTTGGTCTGATAACCAATCAAGGCCTGCCCGCCGAAGCGGCCCATTTGCCAGCCAATCGAGTCGGCGATGCGGAAGACGCGCTTGCCCGCGCTCTTGCCATCAATCGACTCAAACTGCCCATCAATGCGGGCATGCCCACGGGAACCCTGCAGGAACAGCGCATTGCTCATGCCAGGCATGAGGAAGTCTTTCTGGTTGTGCGAGATAGAAATCCCGGAGCCAGAGCCCCCATTGACCTGCCCTGTGCCGTTCACAGCCGTCAGCAACACCCGCAGCGTGCCGCCCGGATTCACATTGATCTCGGAGATGTCGGCATTGATGCGGCGAGCCTTCACATTGGCCGGCTGGTTGTTGTCGAACTTGTCGCCGGTGAACACGCCCAGACCCAACTTGGCGCCGCCCAGGGGGATGTCGGTGACACCGGCGCCCTGGTTTTCTCCATAGTTCATCAGGAAGTTGTCCACGATGTGCACGTCCTGAATGCGCAGGCGACGCTGGCCCGCCCAGAACTTGGCCTCGGGCGCAAAGTCAAAGCCACCCATTTCCACATAGGCCTGCTGGGTGGTGATGTCGCCACTGCCCCACTTGGCGGGCATGTAGTGGACCTTCCACTTGATGCCACTGGTCTCGAACCGTTTGATCAGGTCGATTTCAATGCCGTTGTCTCCCTCGTTACCCAGGCGGTACTTTTGCAGCTCACCACCCAGGGCCAGGTTGCCCTTGACACCGTCGGTTTGGTTGAACACGGGGCCACCCCGTGAATAACCGGTGAACTCAAAGCCTGCTACATCCATAGCAAAGGCACCATTCGCGCATGTAGCGGCCAAAGCCACCGCCGTGCGGCGGTTTCTTGTCTGCATTGGGTTGTCTCCTCGTTACTTGTTTTTCGCGGCGGTCGCGATCTTCTTCATGGCATCGGCGACGCTGACCTTGTCGTCGTTCCAGAACTGGCTCACAGCGTCCTTGATGGCGCCTTCCGTGGCAGGGGCAATGGCCATGCCATGGGCCACGCTGGGCACCAGGCCACCGGACTTGGCGGTGTCGGCAAAGTCTTTGGCAGATGCCTTGGCACAGTCGTCAAACTTGTCCATGGACTGGCCTGCACGCACCGGGATGGAGCCCTTGTTCAGGTTGAAGACCTCCTGGAAGCCTGGGCTCATGATGGCGCTGGCCAGGTCGCTCTGCGCTTTTTGCGCAGCAGCATCTTTCAGCTTGAACAGAATGAACGAGTCCACGTTGAAGGTGAACGCATTGGCCGTGCCGGGCGCTGCGGCGCACATGAAGTCCTTGCCAGGAGCCTTGCCTGCGGCAATGAACTCACCCTTGGCCCAGTCACCCATCAGCTGAAAGCCGGCCTTGCCCTGGATGAGCATGGCCGTGGCCAGGTTCCAGTCGCGGCCTGGGGCGCCAGGGTCGGTATAAGTCTTGATGCGGCGGAAGGTCTCCAGCGATTTCTTCATGGTGTCGCTGGTCAGGGCCTTGTCGTCCAGCTTCACCAGCGCGTCCTGGTAAAACTTGGGGCCACCCACGCCCAGCACCACGGATTCGAAGGTGGTGAAGTCCTGCCAGTTCTGGCCGCCGTGTGCGACTGGGATCAGGCCCGCAGCCTTGAGCTTGTCGGCAGCGGCAAAGAACTCGTCCCAGGTCTTGGGCATGGCGGCAACGCCGGCCTTCTTCAGCGCATCAGAGCTGGCCCAGATCCAGTTCACGCGGTGCACGTTGACCGGGGCGGCCACATAGTTGCCCTTGTACTTCATCACATCGGCCACGACCTTGGGCAGCGCCTCGTCCCATTTCTCAGACTTGGCCAGGGCGTCCATGTTGCCCAGCACACCTTCCGATGCCCATTCCTGAATGGCAGGACCCTTGACCTGTGCGGCCGATGGGGGGTTGCCCGAAATCACGCGGCTCTTGAGCACCGTCATGGCGCTGTCGCCGCCGCCGCCGGCCACGGCAAAGTCACGCCAGGTGTGGCCCTTGGCCTGCATCATCTTCTTGAGCTCCGCAGCCGACTTGGCTTCCCCGCCGGAAGTCCAGTAGTGCAGCACCTCCACCTCACCCGCATGTGCAGCCACTGCTGCTGCCAGGGCAGCCGCCACAGCGGCGACTTTTGTCAGTTTCCACATATCCCTTGTCTCCTCGTTGTTTGCCTGCGGCGGTGCACCACAGGATTGTTGCGTTCAGCGCAGTCCGTACTTTAATTACAATAATTAAAGAAATGCTCAGGGCTTTCCCTGAGGTGTGAGCGGCCTCATTCACAAAGCGCTCGCAGGGGCTTTGCTATGCTCAAACCCATGGCCACGATACTGATCGTCGAAGACGACGCACTGCTGCAAGACGCCCTCACCGGGCAACTCAAGCAACTGAATTACGGCGTTTGCACGGCAACCAGCGTGGCGCAAGGCATGGCGGTTTTGCAGGACCAGGCCGTGGACGGCATCATTCTGGACCTGGGCCTGCCCGATGCCGACGGACTCGACCTGCTGACCTGGGCGCGCACCCGCATTGTGGGCTTGCCCGTGCTCATCCTCACCGCCCGAGATGGCATTGACGACCGCGTGCGCGGCCTCAACGCCGGGGCGGACGACTACCTCACCAAGCCCTTCAACATGCAGGAACTGCAGGCCCGCCTGCAGGCCATGCTGCGGCGCGCGCGCCAGCCAGCCTTCACCCAGGCCACCAGTGCCCAGGGTGGGCCCAGCACCACCATTGGCAACCTGCAACTCGACCACCAAGGCCGCGTTGCCGCCCTGGATGGCCAGCCCCTGGAGCTGACACAGCGCGAGTGGGAACTGCTGGAATTGCTGGTAAACCGCTGCGGCGAGGTGGTGACGCGCGACGACGTGCTGGCCGCATGGCGCGCCAGCCCCCCCGAGCCTGGCCAGACCGCCGCCCCGCTCAATTCCAACGCCCTGGAGGTGTACGTACACCGCCTGCGCAAAAAGCTCGATCAGTCCAGCCTCAACATCCGCAACATCCGCGGCCTGGGGTACATGCTCGAAAAGCCATGAGGCTGTTGCTGTGGCCCTGCAGCCATCGCCAGGGTAGTGGCGTTTTCATGGCGGGCGCAACCCCCTCCTGAGGCCCATCCCATGCGCCAGGTTCCCGGTGTTTCTCTCCAGCGCAAGCTGTTGCTATGGCTGCTGCTGCCCCAGCTGGTGCTGTGGCTGTCGGGTGGCTTTCTGGCGTGGCGCATTGCGCTGCAAAACGGCGAAAAAGGCATTGACCAGACGCTGACCCAGTCGGTGCGCGCGCTCGCACGGCAGATCAAGCCGGTGGGCGATGGACTGCTGGTGGACTTTCCCAAAGCCGCACAAGACATCCTGGAGCAAGACCCCGCCGACCGCATCACCTACATGGTGTCGTCCCCCCCAGGTCGCTTTCTGCTGGGCAACGCTCAGCTGCCTGCGCCGCCCGCACAGCCCATCACGCTGGGCGAGCCGTTGCTGTACCACGCACAGGTGGACAGCCGCACCGTGCGCGTGGCCTTGCTGGAGGTGGACTACGGCAGCGAGCCCGCCCGCCAGCGCCTGCGGGTGCAGGTGGCGCAGAGCCTGACGGTGCGCGAGCGCATCGCGCAGGAGCTGCTGGAACAGCTGCTGCTGCCCATGGGCCTGATGGGCCTGGTGCTGAGCGCACTGGTGTATGCCGGTGTGCTGCGCGGCCTGCAACCCCTCAAGCGGCTGGAAGCGCAGATTGAACGGGCCGGCAAGCGCAGCCACAACGCGGCAGACCCGCTACCGCCCATTGAACTGACCTCGGCCCCGCAAGAGGTGTATTCCCTTGCCAGCACCATCAACCGCTTGCTGGAAGCCGTGGCCCGCGGGCAACAAAAGGAAAAGCGCTTCCTCAACGATGCAGCCCATCAGCTGCGTACGCCGCTGGCAGGCCTGATTGGCCAGACCGAACTGGCCCTGCACGAAAGCCATGAGCCCCAGGTGCGTGAGCGGCTGCACAAAGTGCTGTCGGCCGCCCAGCGCAGTGCCCACCTGGTTCACCAGCTGCTGCAACTGGCACGGTCCGAAAGCAACGTGCCCATGCAGCCGTTGGACCTGCCGCAACTGGCCTGCGAAGTGGCACGCGAATGGACCGCCAAGGCCCTGGCCGCGGGCATTGACCTGGGGTACGAAGGCGAGGAGCAACTCCGCGTGCTGGGCCACCCCCTGCTGCTGCGCGAAGCGCTGAACAACCTGATTGACAACGCACTGCACTACGCTGGCACCGGCGCCACGGTCACTGTGCGGGTACACATCACCGCCCCTGGCATGGCTGCGCTGGCAGTGGAAGATGATGGCCCCGGGGTGCCCGCAGAGCATCTGGGCGACCTGTTCGCGCGGTTCTGGCGCGGGTCAGACAAGGCCGGCGGTTGCGGCCTGGGCTTGTCCATCGTGGACGAGATTGCCCTGCGCCATGCTGGGCAAACCTTTGCAGAGCCTGTGGCGCCCCACGGCTTGCGCGTGGGGATCTCGCTGCCAGCCCTGCCGCCCTAAGAACCTGTCAAAGGCTGGCAGGAACCCTGCTCAGATGGCCTGAATCAGCTTTTCGAGTTTGACGGCATCCACAGCAAAAGCGCGAATCCCTTCTGCCAGCTTTTCCGTCGCCATCGCGTCTTCGTTCAAGGCATAACGGAAGCCTGGCTCGTCGTAGGTCACGAAGGGCAGATCCATCGCCTTGGCGGCATCGGCGCTCAAGGCAGGCTGCAGGGGGGCTTCGGTGGCGGCCAGTTGGGCCAGCAGCTCGGGGGCAATGGTCAGCAAATCGCAGCCTGCCAGCGCCGTGATCTGACCCACGTTGCGGAAGCTCGCGCCCATCACCTCGGTGGCAATGCCAAAGCGCTTGTAGTGGTTGTAGATCTGCGTGACCGACTGCACGCCAGGGTCGTTGGCACCGGCACGCGCGGCTTCTTCCCAGCTCGCGCCCGCCTGCTTCTTGTACCAGTCGTAGATGCGGCCCACAAAGGGCGAGATCAGCTGCACCTTGGCCTGGCCGCAAGCCACGGCCTGGGCGAACGAGAACAGCAGCGTGAGGTTGGTGTGGATGCCCTTGCGCTCCAGCTGGGCAGCGGCCTGAATGCCTTCCCAGGTGGCGGCGATCTTGATGAGCACACGGTTGATGTGGATGCCTTCGGCCTGGTACAGCTCAATGATGCGCTCAGCGCGCGTGACGGTGGCGCTGGTGTCAAAGCTCAGGCGGGCATCCACTTCGGTGGAAACGCGGCCCGGCACATGCTGGAGGATTTCGCAGCCAAAGCGCACCAGCAGGCGGTCAATCACCTCGTCCATCGCACGCCCTTGCCACTTGGCCACGGTGTCCTTGAGCAGAGGTGCGTACTCAGGCTTTTGCACCGCCTTGAGGATCAGCGAAGGGTTGGTGGTGGCGTCTTGCGGACGGAACTGGGCCAGTTGCAGAAAGTCGCCAGTGTCGGCAACCACGGTAGTGAACTGTTTGAGGGCGTCGAGTTGGTTCATGGCTATGGTCTCAAAAGTGGACAGCGAACAGGGCAAGGCATCGCGAATGACCGGGGGCACAGGCGGGCCAGCGCTGATAGCAAGTGTAGACGCGCACCGTTACCGGTAGCCCCCGCTGCATGAAACCAAGTTACATTGCAGTTACCTCGTTTCGTTTTCTGTGGATCTCCCATGCTTGAACGCATCACCGCATCCTTGAGTTCCCTGGCCCCGGCAGAGCAGCGCGTGGCCAAGCTGGTGCTGACCGACCCCCGCGCCTTTGCCCGCCTGCCCGTACGCGAGCTGGCCGAGCGCGCCCATGTGAGCAAGCCCACCGTGGTGCGCTTTTGCCGCAGCATGGGCTACGACGGGCTGGCCGACTTCAAGCTCAAGCTGGCTGGCAGCGTGAGCGAGGGCGTGCCCTTCATCCACCGCAGTGTGGACGTGGACGACAAGACAGGTGATGTGCTGGTGAAGGTGGTGGACAACGCCGTGGCGGCCTTCCTGCAATACCGCAACGCGGCCAGCACCGTGGCGCTGGAGCGTGCGGCGCAGGCCATCTCTGACACCTGGAAGAAGGGCAAGCGCATCGAGTTCTACGGCGTGGGCAACTCGGGCATCGTGGCGCAGGATGCGCAGCACAAGTTCTTCCGTCTGGGCGTCACCTCCATCTCCAGCAGCGACGGCCACATGCAGGTGATGAGCGCCACCCTGCTCGGCCCTGGCGACTGCGCGGTGATCATCTCCAACTCGGGCCGCACGCGCGACCTGATGGACGCTGCCGACATTGCCCGCAAGAACGGCGCCGTCACCATTGCCATCACCGCCAGCGGTTCGCCGCTGGCCAGTACCTGCAACATCCACCTGGCCGCCGACCACCCCGAGGGGTACGACCGTTACAGCCCGATGGTGTCGCGCCTGATGCACCTGCTCATCATCGACGTGCTGGCCACCTGCGTGGCGCTGCGCATCGGCAGCTCGCTGCAACCCATCCTGCAGCAGATGAAAGAAAACCTGCGGGCCAAGCGCTACGCGTAAGCGCCCGTTCCCCAAGCCGGCTCAAAGGCCAGACCCCAGGCCCGGCACCAGATCAATCCAGCGTCACCCCCGCGTCGCGGATCACTTTGCCCCACTTGGTCGTCTCGGCCGCCAGGAAGGCATCACAGGCTTCGGGCGTGGTGCCTTCACCGAAGGTGCCCATGGCTTCGAGCTTCGCCTTGGTTTCCTCGCTCTGGATGATGGCGTTCACCGCGTCGGACATGCGCTTGATGATGTCGCGCGGCGTGCCTGCCGGAGCAATCATGCTGGCCCAGGTGCTGCCCACCATGCCGGGAATGCCTTGCTCGATGAAGGTGGGCACATCGGGCAGCATGGGCAGGCGTTTTTCGCTGGCCACGCCAATCAGCGTGATGCGGCCCGCCTTGGCAGGCTGGATGAGGTTGGGCGGTGGGTCGAGGAACAACGGCACTTGCCCACCGAGCAGATCGGTGAGCGCAGGCGCAGCGCCTCGGTAGGGAATGTGCACCATGAACGTCTGCGTGAGCGACTTGAGCAGCTCGCTCGTCAGGTGCGCGGCCGATCCGGTGCCTGATGAAGCAAAGCTCACCTTGCCCGGGTTGGC
>Ga0115561_1001732_pt1 | contig 15277 bp, 19 predicted proteins | sample COGITO_mtgs_1105_4_FD_87201 | JGI IMG/M metagenome (GOLD analysis project Ga0115561, IMG submission 87201) | Pelagic marine microbial communities from North Sea - COGITO_mtgs_110512 | ecosystem: Environmental > Aquatic > Marine > Epipelagic | place: Germany:Helgoland, sampling site Kabeltonne...
CCTGGTAAGAGGGGTTCGATTCCCCTACGGGCTACAATTATTTAATAATAATAAAATTAAGAATTATGGCAAATCATAAGTCAGCTTTAAAAAGAATTAGAAGTAACGAGTCAAAACGTGTGTTGAACAAGTATCAGCATAAAACGACCCGTAATGCAATTAAAAATTTACGTGAATTAACGGATAAGAAAGAGGCACAAAAATCATTTTCAAAAGTTTCTTCAATGATTGATAAGTTAGCCAAAAACAACATCATTCACGACAATAAAGCAGCAAACCTTAAGTCTGGTTTGTCTAAATTTGTTGCAGCACTATAAACGAATATACTGTGTTGTCCTTAGGAGGGTGACTATGGTATCCGATAAAATTAAGAATCCTGTGAAGTTAATTTCACAGGATTTTTTTGTACTGGTTGTTGTTAAATAATAAAAAAGCCTCTCGAAATCGAAAGGCTTTTTTTATGAATTAAAATGAGTAATGAATTAATTACCCATTCATCGAGATTAAAAACTCCTCGTTGTTGCGTGTTTGTTTGAAACGTTCGTTGATAAACTCCATCGCTTCCACAGGGTTCATATCTGCAAGGTACTTTCGCATTACCCACATGCGTTGGATAGTTTTTTCATCTAACAACAAATCATCTCTTCGTGTACTTGATGAGGTAAGATCGATGGCAGGGAAAATACGACGGTTGGATATTTTACGATCCAATTGAAGTTCCATATTTCCAGTTCCTTTAAATTCTTCAAAAATCACTTCATCCATTTTAGACCCTGTTTCGGTCAATGCTGTCGCAATAATTGTGAGCGATCCTCCATTTTCTATATTTCGAGCCGCTCCGAAAAAACGTTTTGGTTTGTGAAGTGCATTCGCATCTACACCACCACTTAAAATTTTACCTGAGGCGGGTTGAACTGTGTTGTATGCACGTGCCAAACGCGTGATCGAATCTAATAGAATCACTACATCATAGCCACATTCTACCAACCGTTTTGCTTTTTCTAAGACAATGTTTGCAATTTTGACGTGTTCATGTGCTTCTTTATCAAAAGTAGAGGCAATCACTTCGCCACGTACATTACGTTGCATATCTGTAACTTCTTCAGGACGTTCGTCAATAAGTAAAATCATTTGATATACTTCAGGATGATTGGCTGCAATTCCATTAGCAACATCCTTAAGGAGCATTGTTTTACCCGTTTTTGGTTGCGAAACAATCATACCACGTTGGCCTTTTCCTATTGGAGAAAACAAATCCATAATTCGAGTAGAAATTGTACTTTGTTTTTCGGCGATATTAAATTTTTCTTTTGGAAAAAGAGGTGTTAAGTGTTCAAAAGCGACACGATCCCGTACTGATTGTGGATCGAGGCCGTTAATTTTACTAACTCTAATAAGAGGAAAGTACTTTTCTCCTTCTTTTGGGGGACGTACATGTCCTAATACGGTATCTCCATTTTTTAATCCAAATAAACGGATTTGAGATTGAGATACATAGATATCATCAGGAGATGCTAAATAGTTATAATCGGAAGACCTTAAGAAACCATAGCCATCTTGCATGACATCTAAAACGCCTTCACTTTCAATGATGGCATCAAATTCAAAATCAGGTTCTTTATAGCGGTTACGAGTGTCTTTGTTTCCGTTATTGCCGTGTTTTTGATTTGGGTTTTTTTGGTTCGGGTTTTGTTTTTGATTAGGGTTTTGATTTGGATTCTGTTTTTGGTTTGGGTTTTGATTTGGGTTTTTTTGTTTTTGAGGCCTTGGATTAATTTTAGGCGCTCCATTAGATTCTACTTTGGTCTCAGGCTTTGTCTCTGATTTTTCCGTTGGTTTGGTTTCAGCTGTTGCCTTGAGTGATTTGTTTTCAGTAGGAGTTTCCTTTTTTTGTGCTGCATTTACAGCTGGTCTCGCTTCTGGTTTTGAGATGCGTTCTCTCCTTGGTCTTGGAGTTTTCACATCCGATGCAGCAGGTGTAACGATTGTAGGATTGGTAGCTTGTAAATCGAGTATTTGATATACGAGGTCAATTTTTTTTAAACTCTTGAATTTAGGAACCTTTAGTTCTTTTGCAATTTCTTGTAGTTCAGGGAGTTTCTTTTCTTTTAGTTGTGAAATTTCAAACATTATCTATGTGAGTTAATTTTAAATCTTTAATTAATTAAAGAGCTTAATTATTTGTAATGATTTTATGAAGAAGTGATTTTTATTGTAAATTGAGTAAAGCGAATTGAGTTTGGTTTCGCCATTATATATGCAATTATACAACTTTATTTTTAAACTTTTTATAGATGTAATAAAAAAGAAACTATTATTTTTGTATAATATTAAATTAAAAATGCTTCAAAGAATTCAAACCATATACTTATTACTTGCCGCCATTTGTTCTGGAGGACTGTCTCAAGTGCTGTCTTTGAGAAACACAGAAGCAAGTATTGAATTTGCATTTGATTCATTAGAATATGCGATTCTATTTTCAGCATCAGCCCTGCTGTCGTTGATCTCTATTTTTTTATTCAAAACAAGACAGACCCAATTTGTGTTGGGACGTTTAAATATTATATTAAACTTAATTTTACTAGGATTATTTATATATCGATTGCTAACTGTATCTGGAGAAACTGCGAATTCTGAGAAAGGTATTGGGTTGCTACTTCCTATTGTTTCTATCGTGTTATTGGCATTTGCCAATAAGGCCATCAAAAAGGATGAGGCGCTTGTAAAATCAGTGGATCGGTTGAGATAAATAACTTTAGTAGTAAGAGTGCGAAAAAAACCTTGAGATTTCTCAGGGTTTTTTTATGCCTTATCTTTTAAATTCGATGACTTCAAGATTTTGAATCTTTTCACCTGATATTTCAAATCGGAGGAGTGTTCTGACTTTATGAATTCCATACGTTCCTGCAGCTCCAGGATTCATGTGTAAAAGGTTTAGTTTTTTATCGTTCATCACCCTTAAAATATGCGAATGACCACAAATAAATAGGTTTGGAGTGTGTACCTTAATCATTTCTCTAACAGCAGGAGCATACCGTCCAGGATATCCACCAATGTGTGTGATCCATACTTTTACGTCTTCACATCTAAATTTTAAATGTTCTGGAAATTCTAAACGTGCTTCTGCACTGTCAATATTACCAAAAACAGCTCGTAATGGCTTCAGTTTTTTTATAGCATCCGTAACTTTTAGGTCGCCAATATCCCCCGCATGCCAAACTTCATCGACCTGTTTCACATATTTAAGAATGTCTTCTCCCATATAACTATGAGTATCTGAGAGTAATAAAATTTTTGTCATTAGAAAATGTTAATGTGAAAGCGTTTAATGATAAAGTCTATTTATCTTTGTCTATATAACTACAAAAGTATCAAATTAGCTTGAGATATTTTATTGATTTATCTTATAATGGTCGTGCTTATCACGGCTGGCAAATTCAACCCGATGTTACGACGGTACAAGCGGAGCTCAATCATGCGCTGAGTACTGTGTTGAGAACTCCTTTGGAATGTATGGGAGCAGGACGAACAGATACAGGGGTACATGCAGAACAAATGATGGCTCATTTTGATCTGGATACAGCGATGGACTCCAAGGATCTTGTTTATAAACTTAATGTACTCCTTCCAAAAGATATACATATAAACAGTATTAAAGAAGTACATCCAGAAATTCACGCCCGTTTTGAAGCTATAAGTAGAACGTATGTCTATAAAATATCAAGAACAAAAAATGCCTTTAAATATCAAAACGAACATACATACACACTTCCATTAGATGTAGATTTGATGAATCAAGCCACTAAAATTTTGTTTGAATACACAGATTTTCAATGTTTTTCAAAAGTAAAAACAGATGTTAAAACGTATGATTGTAGGATAATGGAAGCCCATTGGGAGGTTGATAAAAACAGTCTTAACTTTACAATTAAAGCGGACCGTTTTCTTAGAAATATGGTGCGTGCAATTGTTGGCACAATGATTGAAGTGGGAGCTAAAAAAAGAACTCTTGAAGAATTTCGTGAAATTATTTCTTCAAAAAACAGGTCTAATGCAGGTACATCGGCACCAGCTCACGGACTGTATTTAACTCATATAGAATATCCAAAATCAATTTATGTCCATAAAGAAGACCAAAAGTAAAGTTTTTGATGCGCAGTTATTCAAAAGATTGTTGCACTATATCAAGCCCTACACAGGGTTTTTTATTCTTGCATTGACAACGGTCATTGGTTTGGCTGTTTTTGGAGCACTTCGCCCTAAAGTATTACAATTGGCTATTGATCAAAATATTGAGCAGAAATTTGAACCTGGTTTTTTAAGCTATGTAGTTCTTATGCTAGGACTGCTGGTTCTTGAGGTTACTTGTAATTTGTTGTTTATTTATTATGCAAGTTGGCTTGGTCAGTCGGTAGTAAGAGACATTCGAATTAAACTTTTTAATCATATCCTAGGGTTTAAAATGAAATATTTTGACAACTCGTCTGTAGGGGTTTTAATCACCCGAACAGTGACAGATATGGAGCGAATTGCTGACATTTTTGGAGAAGGTCTGTTTATGATTTTTAGCGATATTTTGAAAATGACTGTGGTCGGTGCCGTGATGTTTTATATGAACTGGCGACTGAGTCTTATAGTATTTTTTACACTTCCAATTGTTTTGATAGCTACCAAAGTTTTTCAGAAGTACATGAAAAAAGCATTTGAAGATGTTCGCACCGAAGTCTCAAACCTCAATTCTTTTGTTCAAGAACGGATTACTGGCATGAAAATCGTTCAAATATTTGCTAGAGAAGAAATTGAATCTAATAATTTTAGAGTCATTAACGAACGTCATAAAAAAGGATGGATCAAAACAGTTTGGTATAATTCTGTATTTTTTCCAATTGCAGATCTTTTATCGTCCGTAACTTTAGGAACAGTGATTTGGATTGGAGGCCTTAACACGGTTTTAGATCAAACGGCTTCGATTGGAGATTTAACAGCATTTATTATGATGGTGCCAATGATTTTTAGACCTCTGAATCAAATTGCGAATAAATTCAATACACTCCAAATGGGAATGGTGGCTGCCGATCGTGTCTTTAAGGTATTGGACACCACATCTCATATTCAGGATCATGGAAATGATATTCTTGAAAATGTAAAGGGCGACTTAGAATTTAAAGATGTTAAATTTGCTTATGTCGAAAATGAACCTGTGCTCAAAGGGGTATCTTTTAAGGTTGTTGCTGGAGAAACAATTGCGATTGTAGGAGCAACGGGTGCGGGGAAATCAACCATTATTAATTTATTGAACCGTTTATATGATATTAACTCTGGAACAATTACAATTGATTCTAAAAATATTAAATCCATTTCAGTTAAAAATTTAAGACAAAATATAGCTGTCGTACTCCAAGATGTATTTTTGTTTGCAGATACCATTTTAAATAATATTACCTTAAAAAATCCAGATATTAGTGAAGCGCAAGTAGAAGCTGCTGCGAAAGAAATTGGCATCCATGATTTTATTATGAGTTTGCCCAAAGGCTACCATTATAATGTCAAAGAAAGAGGTGTAATGTTGTCTTCTGGTCAGCGCCAATTAATATCGTTTTTGAGAGCGTATGTCACTAATCCAAAAATTTTAATATTGGATGAAGCTACTGCTTCAATAGATTCTAATTCAGAACAACTCATCCAAAATGCGACTCAGAAAATCACACATGGGCGTACATCTATTGTTATTGCACACCGCTTGGCAACGGTCAAAAAAGCCGACACGATAATTGTATTGGATGCTGGTAAAATTGTTGAAATGGGCACTCATAAAGAGTTATTAAAAAACAAAGTGGGCCACTACAGAAATTTATACGATGCTCAGTTTTTAAGCAAAGACAGTTAATATTAAGATAAATCTGACTTGATTTTCTCGATCAAATCTTGTGTGTCTGTATAAATTACAAACTCTCCGTTATTTACATAAGAAATCTGTCCACTCTCTTCACTAACCACAAGCGCTAGTGCGTCTGTTTTTTCTGTAATTCCAATTGCAGCACGGTGACGTAGTCCAAAACGCGCCGGAATATTTTTTTCGTTATTAACAGGTAGGATCACCCGTGTGGCCTTAATTACATTATTTGAAATTATAATAGCACCATCGTGAAGTGGACTGTTTTTGAAAAAAATACTTTCCAATATAGGTTGTGTGACTGTAATTTTCATGTCATCTCCAGTTTCTACTAAAAAATCTAAATTATTATTGCGTTCAATCACAATAAGCGCCCCAGTTTTGCTACTGCCCATTTTGGTGCAGGCCTTTACAATCGCTTCTGTATCAGACTCATTTTCATCATACGTTTTTACAAAATTAAACCGTTTCATAAAGGAACCACTTTTACTCAAATTTGTGGAGCCAATCATTAATAGAAATTTACGAATTTCAGGTTGAAATACGACAATTAAGGCAATAATTCCAACACTCATAAAGCCGCCTAAAATATTACTTAGCATGCGCATTTCTAATACATCTACCAATAAATAAAACAAGTAAAAAATAACAATCCCAAAAAAGATGTTGATAGCGACCGTTCCTTTGATTAATTTATAGACATAATACAGCAAAAATGCGACTAACGTAATGTCGATGATGTCTAATACATTGAAGTTTAATAAGTCTTTAAAAATGTCCACTTGGTCTAAAAATTTTAATAAATATAATAAATATAAAATGAACGCTACTTTCGAAGTGCCTCATGAAGCTGAATACATTCCATCGCCTCTTTCACGTCGTGTACTCTCAACAGTTTTGCGTCTTTTTGAAGTGCCACCATATGAAGGGCTGTACTCCCGTTAAGAGCTTGGTTTGCATTGGTGTTTAGTGTTTTATAAACCATCGATTTTCTGGAAATCCCTGCTAAAATCGGAAGGTTCAGATTTTTGTAATAATCCAACATCTCTAAAAGCTTAAAATTCTGTTCTAAAGTTTTTGAAAACCCAAACCCAAGATCTAAAATAATGTCTTTTATTTGGTGAGTTCGTGCCAATTCAATCCGTTCAGAAAAATAGGTATAGACCTCTTTTATAACATCCGAATACTCTGTCATTTGCTGCATGGTTTTCGGGGTGCCTCGCATGTGCATCATTATATAAGGCACGCCAAGTACTCCAACTGTTTCAAACATCAATGGGTCTTGTTGCCCTCCAGAAATGTCATTCACCATTGCAGCCCCTGCTTCTACGGCGGTTTTAATGACATCACTTCTAAAACTATCAACCGAAATAAGACTCTTAGGAAAGTTGTTGACCACAGAAGTTATAATAGGAATAAGTCGCTTCAATTCTTCTTCTTTTGAAACAAAATCGGCACCAGGGCGGGAGCTGTAAGCGCCAATATCAATAAAAGTAGCGCCTTCTTTCAGTAGTTTTTCAACTTGTATCAATACATCTTCCTCGTTTTTAAACCGTCCTCCATCATAAAAAGAATCGGGAGTTACATTTAAAATCCCCATTATTTTTGGAGTCTTGAGATCAATGAGTTGGCCTTTACAATTGAGAGTCATATAAATGTATCGTTGAAGGTTTTGGTCAAGATTTAAAACTTTAAACCATAAATCTTGATGTTTTGAATATTTTAAGCGAAATTTACGGAAAATTCGATTTATTTCATGCAAAATACTTCAAAAGAATACGATGTCGTTGTACAAGTCTGTCAAGACTTGTTCAGTAAAAAAATGAAAGACTATGGATGCGCATGGCGGATTCTCAGATTACCTTCGTTAACAGACCAAATTTTCATTAAGGCTCAGCGAATTAGAGGGCTTCAACAAAATGCTGTTCAAAAAGTAGATGAAGGTGCTGCAAGTGAGTTTGTTGGGATTATTAATTACTGTGTTATGGCGCTCATTCAAATCGAAAAAGGGGTTGTAGAGCAGCCCGACTTGTCTTTTGAAGAGGTTGTAAGTTTGTATAAAGATAAAATTGCCCATACGAAACAATTGATGCTAGATAAAAATCACGATTATGGAGAGGCATGGCGCGATATGCGTGTGAGTTCTTTAACCGATTTGATTTTGCAAAAACTATTACGTGTCAAACAAATAGAAGACAATGCAGGTCAGACCCTTGTCAGCGAGGGAATTGATGCCAACTATCAGGATATGATTAACTATGCCATCTTTGCTTTAATACACCTAAACGAATCTTAAAATGAAAATAATAGTATCTTTCTCACGAATTTTTGTTGGAATTTTATTTATAATTTCAGGATTTATAAAACTCAATGACCCTTTAGGGTTTTCTTATAAACTTCAAGAATATTTTAGTACTGAGGTTTTAAATATACCATTTTTAGAGCCTTATGCGCTTGCCATTTCTCTTTTTGTAGTCGTTTTTGAAGTCATCCTTGGCGTCTTTTTGCTGATAGGATACAAGCCTAAATTCACGGTTTGGAGTTTACTTCTCATGATTGTATTTTTTACGTTTCTAACTTTTTATTCTGCATATTTTGATAAAGTAAAGGACTGTGGATGTTTTGGGGACGCTTTAAAATTGACCCCTTGGGAAAGCTTTACAAAGGATGTGGTTTTATTAGTATTGATATTAATTTTATTTCTCGGAAAATCCTATATCAAACCCATTTTTAATCCTTTTCTCACCACCCTTTTTGCCCTTCTGAGTTTTATAGCAAGTCTCGCTTTTGGTAACCATGTATTGATGCATTTACCAAGTATTGATTTTAGAGCTTACAAAATAGGGAACAATTTGATTAAAAACATGAGTACCCCAGAAGATGCGCCTAAAGCCATTCAAGAATTTACATGGGTATTTAATGTAAATGGGGAAGAAAAAACAATTATCACAGATGGATCATATCCCACAATTGAGGGCGATTATGTTAGCGTTGAAACGGAAGTTATTGATGAGGGTTATCAACCTTCCATTTTAGATTTTTCGATAGAATCTGAGGACGAAGATTTAACTGATGTCTTTCTTGCTGAAGATAAACTCATCATGATTGTGTCCTATAATTTGGACACTGCGGAAAAAGAAGGATTGCAAAAACTGAAATCATTATCTCAAAAAGCACAATCTAAAGGTTACACCGTTATTGGACTCAGTGCTTCAGGTAAGAATGCCATTGCCAACATAAATAAAACCTACGATCTTGGTTTTGAGTTTTATCTATGTGACGAAAAAGCGCTCAAAACAGTGGTGCGTTCCAATCCAGGGGTCTTGGAATTAAATCAAGGGACGGTCCAACAAAAAGTACACTGGAATGACATTGATAACTTAGATCTTTAAACCTTTTGGGGCGATATATTTTAAAAAAAATACAGCATTCATTTTGGACTCTTTTTGGAGTTGTGACCACTATTTTTTTTCTGTTTAATGTTTTGCCAGGGGATCCTGCTCAAATGATGCTAGGTCAAAATGAAGACCAAGCCCAATTGGCCCTCGTAAAACAAAAATATGGATTTGATCAGCCTGTATTTACACAATACTTGAATTATTTGAACGATTTGTCACCCTTATCGTTTCATTCTAACTCCTCAAACGATTATACTTTTTTAGAATCACATTCATATCGTTATCAACCTCTATTTAAAACCTCCAATAAAACGGTTGTTTTAAAACTTCCATACCTTCGAACTTCTTTTACAAAACAAGGCAAAGAAGTCAGTCAAATCCTTAAAGAAACGCTGCCAAACACTATTATTTTGGCGGTAGCATCCATATGTGTGGCATTGGTTTTAGGACTCATTTTAGGAGTAATTTCTGCATTATATAAAGACCATTGGGTGGATAAGACTATTTTGGTGGTTAGTACATTTGGAATGAGTTTACCTTCTTTTTTTAGTGCAATTTTAGCCGCTTGGATTTTCGGCTTTTTATTACACCACTATACAGGGTTAGAAATGACTGGGAATCTTTATGAATTGGATGATTTTGGAGAAGTTTATCAATTAAAACTCAAAAACTTAATATTACCTGCCTTAGTTCTTGGAATTCGTCCATTGGCAGTTGTTACACAACTGATGCGAAACTCTTTATTAGAAGTGTTTAATCAGGATTACATCCGTACTGCAAGAGCTAAAGGATTGAGTGAATTTCAAATTATTATCAGACATGCAATGAAAAACGCACTCAATCCCGTGGTCACTGCCATCTCGGGTTGGTTTGCATCTTTATTGGCGGGCGCTGTGTTTGTAGAGTATATATTTGCTTGGAATGGATTGGGAAAAGAAATTGTAAATGCACTGAACACCTTAGATTTACCCGTAATTATGGGGGCTGTTTTAATAATTGCCCTTACTTTTGTATTTATTAATGTAGTAGTCGATATTATTTACACTTACTTGGATCCAAAAATTAAATTAAACTCCTAAATAAAATCTCAAGATGAAAAAAAGTCTTTTAGTATTTCTATTTGTAATCACACAACTAAGTTGTCAAAATCGTGTTGAAACTCAATTTTCTGAGGCTGCTTTAAACGATGAATTTGTAACACTTAATGGGGATTCTGTTTTGTTTAAAACTATTTTAGAAAAACACCTTGGAAATACTGTTTTTATAGATGTATGGGCCTCTTGGTGTAAAGATTGTTTAGAGGGGTTGCCCAGTGTAAAAGAGCTTCAACAAAAACATCCCGAAGTTGATTTTGTGTATTTGTCTTTAGACAAAACACAAAAAGCTTGGAAAAAAGGAATTGACCGATTAGAAATCAAAGGCGATCATTATTTTATGCAATCTGGTTGGAAAGGTGCTATGGGCACATTTTTAGATTTGGATTGGATTCCACGGTATATGATTATCGATAAACAAGGCAGTATAAAAGTTTTTAAAGCCATTAAAACAACAGATATAACACTATTAAATAATTTAAAATGAGAAAACAAATTGTAGCAGGAAATTGGAAAATGAATAATGACTATGTCGATTCAGAAATATTCGTTGCTAAACTGCTAAAAGAATTGAAGCACAGCACTACAGAAGTGATTATTGCACCTCCTTTCACCAGTCTTTTAGCATCTTCAAATTCAGTCAAAGGAAGTCAAGTTATTGTGGCTGCACAAAACATGCATTTTGCAGAAAATGGTGCTTATACAGGAGAGGTTAGTGCCAAAATGCTTAAAAGTGTAGGAGTTAAAACAGTTATTTTAGGTCACAGTGAACGCCGTACTTACTTCAATGAAACCGATGCGCTTTTAGCTAAGAAAGTAGATACAGCCTTGGCACATAATATGTGTGCGATATTCTGTTTTGGAGAAGAATTGGAAGATCGTAAATCAGGCAATGAAGAAGCGATTGTAGAAGCACAAATTAAAAATGCTTTATTTCATTTGCCAGCATCAGCTTGGGAGCATATTGTATTGGCTTATGAGCCAGTTTGGGCCATCGGTACCGGAGAAACTGCATCCCCAGAGCAAGCACAGGACATGCATGCCTTTATACGTAAAACAATTGCAGACCACTATTCTGCGGAGTTAGCAGACCAGGTTTCTATTTTGTATGGTGGAAGTGTAAAGCCAGCAAACGCAAAAGAAATTTTTTCAAAAACAGATGTTGACGGCGGTTTAATTGGCGGTGCAGCATTAGATGTAGAACAATTTATAGCCATTATAAACGCATTTTAAATTTGGCAGATTCTATTTATATAGGCTACACTTTTAAAGTTAAACCCGTTCAGCCAGGTACCGAAATTTTGATTGCGGAACTTGGCTTTTCTGGTTTCGAAAGCTTTGTAGAAACCTCAGATGGGGTCATAGCTTATATTCAAGAATCAGAACATTTTGATGCAATTTTAGATGGAGTTCAAATTTTAAATTCCGAGGAGTTTATGATTACTTATGAATTTGAGACCATAGCACAGACCAATTGGAATGCAGAATGGGAAAAGAATTTCAACCCCATTGTTGTAGAAGATCGTTGTGCCATTCGTGCGCCCTTTCATGAAGCATTTAATGTAGAATATGACATTGTGATTGAGCCTAAAATGAGTTTTGGAACGGGACATCATGAAACCACCCACATGATGATTCAGCATATTTTAGCCTTTGATTTCACCAATAAATCTGTCTTAGATATGGGATGTGGAACCGGAGTGCTCGCTATCTTAGCTGAAAAAAAAGGAGCCACTTCTTTAGAAGCCATTGATATTGATAATTGGTGTTATTTAAACAGTCTTGAAAACGTCTCTCGAAATGAGTGTCACCATATCAATGTTTTGGAAGGGGATGCGTCTCTACTTCAAGGAAAACGATTTGATGTCATCATCGCAAATATAAATCGCAACATTCTAATGAATGATTTAAGTACATATGTTACTTGTTTAAATGAAAAGGGTGTTTTATTTTTAAGCGGTTTTTATGACAGTGATTGCGAGTTGATTGAATCAAGCTGTAATCAACTGAATTTAAAACTTGAAAAAACATTAACACGAAATAGTTGGGTTGCTTTGAAATTCGTTAAGTAGTTATGGGTACAAAAGAAAAAATTAAAGAAGAAGTAGAGGTTTCAGTTGAAGAAAGCCATTTGAATGAAATTGTCTTATTCAACGATGAGGTCAATACCTTTGATCATGTGATTGAAACCTTAGTTGATGTTTGTAAGCATTCCTATGAGCAGGCAGAACAGTGTTCGTTGCTCGTTCATTATAAAGGGAAATGTACCGTAAAAACTGGGCTATATGAGGAGTTAGAGCCGCAATGCACTCAACTTTTAAAAGCGGGTTTAAGTGCGGAGATCGTTTAAGATTTTGCCATGCGTCCTACCGCACAGCTTACAAATGATTTTGCTTTTTTGCCAATTGAATTGGTATCTCCATCCACTGGGTATCCAAGTTTAGACAGTAATGTTGTAGCTGATTCAACTCCGTTTGGGAGTTCATTTTCAAATGAAACGGTATTCGTTTCTGTGTTTACACTTACATTTTGAATTCCTTTTAAGTCATTGAGTTTGGAGATAATCGTATGCGCGCATCCGCCACATTTTAGATTTTGAATTTCAAGCGTAGTTTTCATTATTTTAAAGGTTAAAGCGTTGAGGGACATACAAATTCAGACATTGATAAATCTGTTTTTTTAAGCGCTGCAAATCCACCCGCAATATCTATGATGTTATGAAATCCACGTGCTTTTAAAATAGATGAAGCAATCACAGAACGGTAGCCACCTGCACAATGGATATAATACGTTTTATTGGCATCAATCTGATTCATTTGATGGTTGATGTAATCTAATGCAAAATGCTGAAGACCGTCCATATTTAAATGCATCGAGGCATGTTCACCATCTTTTCGAACATCCAAAACGTTTAATTTGTGTTCTTTTGTTTCTTCAGAAAATTCCTCTGCTGAAATAGACTTAATTTGGTCTGTTGTTTTTTCTGCAGCAATCCAAGCGTCCATACCGCCTTCTAAATAGCCAAGGGCGTTGTCATAACCAACACGTGCCAAACGTGTCACTGCTTCTTCTGACTTGCCTTGTGGAACGACTAATAAAATGGGTTGATTGATGTCTGAAATGAGTGCACCAACCCATGGTGCAAATCCGCCATTAAGCCCAATAAAAATTGATCCCGGGATGTGATTTTTCACAAAATCTTGTTGAGTTCGAACATCTAAAACAAGTGCTTTTTGGGAGTTTGCCAACTGTTCAAAAGCTTCTGCAGATAGGGGCGTATTGCCGTTTGATAATACTTCCTCTAAATCAGAGTATCCACTTTGGTTCATTTTAGCATTTTTGGCAAAATATTGCGGCGGTGGACTGATGCCGTCTAGCACTTCTGTTACAAACTCTTCTTTGGTCATATCAGAACGCAAAGCATAATTAGTGTTTTTTTGATCTCCAATCGTACCAACCGTTTCTTTGCTTAAATTTTTTCCACAAGCAGAACCAGCTCCATGTGCTGGATATACAATCACAGAATCTTCTAGAGTCATGATTTTTGAGCGCAAGGAGTGAAATAACATACCTGCTAAATCTTTTTCACTAAGGTCAGATTTTATTGCCAAATCGGGTCGTCCAACATCTCCAAGAAACAGGGTGTCACCCGTAAACACAGCGTGGTTTTTACCGTTTTCATCAATCAGTAAATACGTGACAGATTCTAGGGTGTGACCAGGAGTATGTAATACTTTAATTGTGATATTCCCAATTTTAAATTCTTCATTATCGGAGGCATTGTAACAGTTAAAGGCTGTTTTGGTATTTGGACCAAAAACAATAGTTGCCCCTGTTTTTTTAGCCAAGTCCAAATGACCGGATACAAAATCGGCATGAATATGGGTTTCAAAAATGAATTTTATTTTAGCATTATTAGCAGTTGCTTTATCAACATAATGTTGTGTCTCACGAAGTGGATCAATGATAGCAACCTCTCCATTAGACTCGATATAGTAGGCACCTTGAGCTAAACAACTGGTATAGATTTGTTCTATTTTCATGACATTTAAAGTTATATTACTTTTACAAATGTAAGTTTTTTGAAATAGCCGTGATATTTTTTTGATAAAAAGATTATTAACTTATATTTGCACCCTCAAAACGGCCTCGTAGCATAACTGAATAGTGCACTTGATTACGGCTCAAGAGGTTGCAGGTTTGAATCCTGCCGAGGTCACAAATTATCTCCAAGAATAATTAATTATTTTTGGAGATAATTTATTATATTAAATTTAGATTGGACTTTTAAATTATATTTATATGAAAATGAAAAAAAGAGTATTTGACTTAATTTTTTTTAACCGATTTTCAATTTCCTTTTTGATTTACTTGCAATCAAATAATTGTATGTTATGATTAGAAAGACAGTTTCAAGGAAAAAAGCCTCTGAATTATTAGATGTTAGTACTCGTTCTATTGACAGATGGCTTAAAGAAAATAGAATCGAAGGATTTATTCCTTACAAAAGCAGTAGAGTTCTTATTTATTTGGACAGCTTAACGCAGGAAAATTTACAATCCACACAGCCAAAATTTAACAACGAGTTCTAAACTATGGCAAAATTTATTTACAAAAAGCGTATTGGGAGGAGGTCAAGAAAAGACACTAAATTGGTCAATTCATTAGCTGTTAAGAGAAAAGCCATCTTTTCAAGTGTTTTTCATAACGAGAACAATGGTAATTATTTTGAATTGCTGACGCAAATAAAGTACCTTTAGGGTTAGGGCGTAAGCTTGATGATGCTAAGCCTTGGGGTGAGCCAGCAAGATTTTTTAGCAAGAAGAAGTGATTATTTTGTCTTTAAAGCTTAGTCAAGACTGTTGTTCTGGTTGTAGTTTCCTCAATAATCA
>Ga0115561_1001765_pt1 | contig 15080 bp, 18 predicted proteins | sample COGITO_mtgs_1105_4_FD_87201 | JGI IMG/M metagenome (GOLD analysis project Ga0115561, IMG submission 87201) | Pelagic marine microbial communities from North Sea - COGITO_mtgs_110512 | ecosystem: Environmental > Aquatic > Marine > Epipelagic | place: Germany:Helgoland, sampling site Kabeltonne...
AACGAATCTACAGAGGTGCAAGCTATTTGTGCCGCTGTACATACAGACGCGGTTATTGCCGCATATCAAGCATCTTTAACAGAGGTATAGAAAAATGGCAGTAACGTGGACAGTAGTACAACTAGAGCGCAATGCAAGTGACGATGGTGTAATCGTTGCACATTGGCGCGTATCAGACTCAGAGACAGATTCAGATGACGTAACTCACTACGGTAGTTCCTATGGAACCTCTGGCTTTACCCCAGACCCTGATGCAGATGGCTTTGTAGCTTTTGCAGACATTGAGGAAGCGACCGCGATTCAGTGGTGTAAGGACTCAATGGGCGAAGAAGCTGTAACGTCTATAGAACAATCTATTGCTAACCAGATTGCAGAGTCAAAGGCTCCGTCAATAGTAGCTGAGGTGCCTTGGTAATGGATCTAATTCTTAAATCACTCAAAAGCAAAACAGTACAGTTTAGTATCGCGCTTGCTGTGCTAAGTATCCTTCAGGGCTATGTAGGCTTCTTGCCTGTTAGTGCCGCAGGGCAAGCAGCTGTTGGTTGCATTATTGCAAGCTGTGTAACTGTTCTGCGGTTTGTGACAACTGGACCTTTGTCTGCAAAGTAAGCTTTATTTATAATACCTAGGCTAATATAATAGAGCCTCACACACATGAAGGAGTCAAACGTGACTGACTTAATTGAAAATGAAGTACAAGAAGAACCAACGTTAACTGTTGGTGATACCACTTATCCTATTTCTGAGCTTGATGATGAAGTAAAAGAGATGTTATCGCTTCACGAGCAAGCCGTGCAAATGGCAACTGCTGCAAAGCGGCAAGCTGCTATTCACGATCTTGCAGTGTCTAACATTGCTTCACTAATCGAAAAGCGTTTAACAGAAACCGACGAATGAGGTACGCATGGCGTATTTTAAGCGGGACAGGTTTAACGGAACTGCGCCTGGGGTCTCCCCCAGGTTGCTCGCTGAACAGTTTGGCCAGATAGCAGAGAACGTAGACCTCGAATCAGGTCGACTAATAGCAACAAAAACCGACTCTGACGTTTATACTCTTCAAACTGGTTCGCGCCGTTCTATCTATTATTATAGAGACACAAGCTGGCTTGAGTGGAGCGAAGATAATGTGTCCGTGGTTCCTGGTCCGATACCAGGGGACACCACAGACCGTTTGTATTTTACAGGCGATGACTACCCTAGAGTTGGTACAGCTCTTACGCTAGTTAGTGGAAATGCAGGATACCCAGTTAATTCATTCCGACTAGGTGTTCCCGCACCTTCTGCTATACCTAGCACTACAAAAACTATTACAGCGACAGGCGAAATCTCGGTTGCTGCAGCTGTTGGAAACAATGCAACGCTCGTGCTAGGCGGTGCTTTAGCTTCAGGCGGCTCTGTTACACTTACTCATGGGAGACTAGTCACTATTCTTTCAGCGGGAAATGACAGTGGCATATTGTTTACTGTAGCAGGTACTGATGTTAATGGAACTGCTCAGACAGAATCCATAACAGGTGTTAATGCAGGAACAGCTACTGGTGTTAAATCTTTTAAGACGATAACGTCTATTACTGCTGCGGGCGATCCTGCAGGCAATGTATCGGCAAGTGTCGTTGCTGATGCTGTAGATGGAACTGATACACCAAATGATGTTAGTTATGTCTATACCTTTGTAACAGCGGATGGTCGTGAAGGGCCACCAAGCCCCCCAAGCACAGTTATTGAAATGGTTGATGGAGATACTGTTACGGTTTCTATACCGTCTCATACAGGTAGCCCATCTACTGGTTTAAATTTTACGACGGGTGCATTAAAGCGTATTTATAGATCAAATACGGGTAGTACAAATACTACCTTCCAGTTTGTTAACGAAGTAACCTATGCGACTCAAACGTATCCTGATTCTAAAGATGCTGCGAATTTAGGTGAAGTGTTACCTAGCGATACGTGGATTGGACCACCTGATGATAACTCTAGTTTGTATCCCGATGGTCCGCTTAAGGGTCTTATACCATTAGCGCAAGGCGTGATGGCAGGCTTTACAGGCAAACGGTTCTGTCTTAGCGAACCGTTCCTTCCACATGCCTGGCCGATCCAATACCGGATCACGACTGAAGAAGACATTGTTGCAATAGCCTCCACAGCAAATGGTGTTGCAGCATTGACTGATGGACAGCCGTACTTCATTACAGGTACTGATCCCGCAGCAATGACCGCTGTTCGTATAGACTTAGCGCAAGCCTGTGTGAATATAAACAGTGTCGTGGACATGGGAGACTATGTTCTTTATGCAGGGCCAGATGGTTTATGTGCCGTGCAAAGCGCTTCGGGGTCCGTGGTCACTGCTGGTCTTATTAGTGTTGAACAATGGAATAGCAGTTTCAACCCTACAACAATCCGTGCCTTTAAGCACGAAGGTACTTACGTTGCATTTCATTCTGGTGGTGGCTGGGTATACGATCCTCGAGGCGAAGAGAACGCGCTAACAACGTTGACTATTCCTGCAGAGGTTCGCGGCGGGTATACAAATCCTAAAGATGGTGAGTTGTATATTATTGTTGGGAACAAAATTAAAAAATATCGTGGTGGCAGTACAAGTAAAACTGCAAAATTTAAAAGTAAAAAGTTTGTGACGCCTGCCCCTGTTTCTATGGGTTGGGTTTCAGTCCATGCAAACGAATACCCTGCTACTGTAAAAGTGTATGGTGATGGCACATTGATTGCCCACTATACATTGACCAAGTCTGGCTCAACCTACACCCAAGCAACCACTGTGCCTAGCAATATTAGTAATGGTACTTTAAGAGAGCCTATTATGCGGATGCCCGCTGTTGTTGCTCAAGAGTGGGAGGTTCAAGTTGAGGGTACAGATATAAATGAGTTCTGCTTATCGCAGTCTATGGAGGAGATCCGTGGGACATGAAACGTACTCCAACAAAGTTACCTGGCATACCTAAACCGCCGTCAGGCATATCACCACAACTTACTAAGTATCTAGAAAGCATATCTGAGGCGCTAGAAATACGTCTTGGCCGTAGAGGCGACCCTGTAGACCGCGCAGTTACACTTCGCGAATTAATTACTTCTGGGTTAGCCAAGGAATTCAAAGCTAGTCCCTTTGATCCAAACAATATTAATTCAAGCAATCTTGGAATTACCACAGACTCACCTACTACTAATACTACTGCGCCGTCGGCACCTACAGGGTTTGTTGCTGCAGGCGCTTATAGTGTAATTAATTTAAAATGGGATACACCGCTTTACAGTAATCACGCACATTCAGAATTGTGGTCTCATACTTCTGACATTATCGGCGATGCGACGCTGGTCAGCACCGTGTCTGGTCGGACTTATGTAGACTCAGTCGGGTCAGACGTCACGCGTTACTATTGGGTGCGGCACGTTTCTACAAGCGATATCTACGGTCCTTTTAATGATTCAGCAGGGACAGCGGCTACCACATCTCCCGATGTAGAACATTTGTTAGATGTTCTTGAGGATTCGATAACTTCTTCGGAGTTAGCTACAGAGCTTTCTACGCCCATTGGTAATTTACCTCAGAATACGGCTTTAGAAATTAGCAACGAAGCTGCAGCTCGTGCTGCAGCGGTTGCAGCAGAAGCAACAGCCCGTGCTGCAGCGATTAATACTTCCGAACAAGCAGAAGAAGCAGCTCGTGCTGCAGCTATTACTGCAGCAGTAGCAGCTGAAACAACAGCTCGTGCTGCAGCGGTTGCAGCAGAAGCAACAGCTCGTGCTGCAGCGATTAATACTTCTGCGCAAGCTGAAAGCAGCGCTAGAACCGCAGCTATTTCTGCCGCAGTAGCAGCTGAAACAGCTAATAGGCAGACAGCTATAACGGCTGAAGGCACACAACGCGCAACTGATTTAGCTACAGAAGCAAGTAACCGTGCATCTGCAATCACGGCTTCTGCTGCAGCATTGCAAGGTCAGATAGACGATCTCTTAGATATTGAGGCGTATGATAATGGGACGACTTATGCGACAAATGATCAGGTTACATATAGCAATAAATTGTACAAAGCGTCGCAAGCAACCACAGGTAATTTACCGACAAACACTACTTACTGGAATTTGTTAGGCAACTACACAAGCTTAGGTGATACCGTTGGTAATAACACAGCGGCTATTACGCAGATAAACACGGTGAGCTCTGGGAGTGGGTCTGCTATAGCTAGAGCGCTCAGTGGGTTACAAACGACTGTTGCTGACCCATCGACTGGCCTTGCTGTAACTCGCGCATCATTATTAAATGATTATTATACGGCTTCTAGTACGGACAGTGCTATTGCTTCGGCGACTAGTTCTCTTGTGTCGACAAGCACCCTGTCTAACTATACGACCACGGCTGCGCTGACTACTAATTACTATACTAAAACTGATGCCGACTCTGCGATATCTACTGCTACACAGAACTTAGTGTCGAATACGACGTTAGGTAACTACGCGACAACCGCTGGCCTAACGACTAATTACTATACTAAAACTGATACCGACTCTGCTATCTCCAGTGCCACAAATACTTTAGTTTCAAATACGACACTGGCAAACTACACTACAACGGCGGGCTTGACTCAAAATTATTATACTAAAACAGCCGCTGATTCCGCTATTTCTGCTGCTACACAGAACTTGGTGTCGAATACAACGCTTGCGAACTACACTACGACAGCTGCGCTAACTCAGAACTATTACACCAAGACAGACGCTGACTCTGCTATTTCCAGCGCAACTCAAAATTTAGTTTCTACTAGCGGTCTAGCAACAGAGCTTGGTGACTACCCAACAACCTCATCGTTAACGACAAACTACTACACAAAAACAGACACTGATTCTGCTATTTCTAGTGCCACGAATAGTCTAGTCTCTACTAGTGGATTAGCGACTGAACTGGGTAATTATCCAACTGCTGCGTCTTTAACTCAGAACTATTACACGAAAACAGACACTGATTCTGCTATTACTAGTGCTACACAAAACCTGGTGTCTACTAGTACGTTGGGCAACTACACAACAACAGCTACGTTAGGTCAAAACTATTACACTAAGACAGATGCTGACTCCGCTATTTCAAGCGCAACTCAAAACTTGGTATCTACTAGTGGATTAGCAACTGAACTGGGTGACTACCCAACAACGGCTGCGTTGACTCAAAATTATTACACTAAAACAGATGCTGACTCCGCTATTTCTACTGCTACGCAGGGGTTGGTTTCATCAAGCACGCTAGGTGATTACACTACGACAGCAGGCTTGACTCAAAATTACTACACTAAAACAGATGCTGACTCTGCTATCTCTAGTGCTACGCAGGGGTTGGTTTCATCAAGCACGCTAGGTAATTACACTACGACAGCAGGTTTAACTCAAAACTATTATACTAAGACAGATGCTGACTCTGCTATCTCTAGTGCTACACAGAACTTAGTATCAACAACTGGCTTAGCAACCGCTCTTGGTAGCTACCCGACTACGGCTGCTTTGACCCAAGACTATTACACTAAAACAGATACTGACTCTGCTATTACTAGTGCTACACAAAATTTAGTTTCTAGTACAACCTTAGCAAACTATACAACTACAGCCGCTTTAGAAACTAATTACTACACTAGCACAGAAGCTGATGCTGCTATCTCTTCTGCAAGTACAGCCCTTGCGTCTGTATTTAATAATGACCTAGATGATTACACGCCTACAGCAACTTTAAATAATGATTTTTACACTAAGTCAGCGGCTGACAGCGCTATTGCGACAGCCGTCACTGGTCTTGCTTCTACAACAGACTTTGATGATTACACTACAACGGCAGGCTTGACTCAGAACTACTATACTAAAACAGCCGCTGATTCCGCTATTTCTAATGCTACAACTAACTTAGTATCTTCAACGACCTTGGAAGATTACACGACTACTGCTGGGTTAAGCCAAAACTATTACACTAAGACCAGTGCAGACGCGGCTATAACAGCTGCAGTTACTGATTTAGTTTCTGCAACTGGTTTAGCAAATGAATTAGGGAATTACCCAACTACTTCTGCGCTTACAACAAATCATTACACTAAAACAGACGCTGACTCGGCTATTTCTAGTGCTACTCAAAATTTGGTATCTACTAGTACGTTGAGCAACTACACAACAACCGCTGCATTAACCCAAAATCATTACACTAAAACAGACGCTGACTCTGCTATTTCTAGTGCTGTTCAAAATTTGGTTTCTACAACTGGCTTAGCAAATGAGCTAGGAAATTACCCAACTGCGTCATCTTTAACCCAAAACCATTACACTAAAACAGACGCTGACTCTGCTATTTCTAGTGCTGTTCAAAATTTGGTTTCTACTAGTGACTTAAGTGACTACGCAACTACTTCTGCGCTTACAACAAATCATTACACTAAAACAGACGCTGACTCTGCTATTTCTAGTGCTGTTCAAAATTTGGTTTCTACAACGGGTTTAGCAAATGAATTAGGGAATTACCCAACAAGTTCTACGTTATCAACAAACCATTACACTAAAACAGACGCTAACTCTGCTATTGCAACTGCTGTTCAAAATCTGGTTTCTCAAACAACATTAGCGGACTACGCAACTACTTCTACGCTTACAACAAACCATTACACTAAAACAGATGCTAACTCTGCTATTGCAACCGCTGTTCAAAATTTGGTTTCTACTAGTGACTTAAGTGACTATACAACTACCGCTACGCTTACACAAAACCATTACACTAAAACAGCCGCTGACGCCGCTATTGCGGGGGCTATAACCACTTTATCCAGTGGGTTTGATGATCCAGATGGTGGTTCAAGCTCGGTTACGTTACAGCAAGCGATGACGACACAAGCCACACTTAACGGGACATTAAAGAGTAGTTACGCTGTAAAAATTGATGCAAATGGTGCTGTAGCAGGATTTGGTTTATCAAGTACTACAAACACTTTAGGCGTTAATGAAAGTGAGTTTATTATAAACGCAGACAGGTTTGCTTTAATGCGCGGGGGCTCTGATACCAGCGCAGCAGTAACGCCATTCACAGTCCAGGCAAATGACACCACAATTAACGGGACAACTGTCCCTGCTGGTGTATATATGGACGCTGCTTTTATTAAAACAGCCTCTATTACTGCTGCAAAAATTGGCAGCGTAGATGCTGACACTATTACAACAGGCACGCTAAACGTCTCTGATCTTATTGACGCGAACGCTATAAGCGCCTCGCAACTTAATCTTGTTGGCACAGGCACACTGATCAACTTAAAGAGCGCAGCAAGTGGCCAGCGTATGGAGATTAAAGGTGACGTTATAAAAGTATATGACAATAATAACCAGCTGCGTGTAGTGTTAGGGGATCTTAGTTAATGGCCTACGGTTTAGAAGTTTATGCTGCTAACGGTACTAAAATAATTAGCGTGAGTTCTAGGGTAAGCCGATCAGTAGCTAGTGGAACAACAAGCAGCATAAATAACGGTGCGTATATAGATGTTGCAATTACAGACCTTACAGCAAACGATGATTGGCAAGTATTTGTTTCTGCAACCTCACCCCCACAAAACATAAACAGTAAGTTCCAGGACTGTACTCGACACTCTGGTTATTTTCGGATTACTAATAATATGGGCGTAGCTAGCGCATTTGACTATGTTGTAGTTAGGACAGGCTGATGGCTTTTGGTATACAAATATATAACACCGCTGGCGAGACTGTTATTGATACAGAGCGTGGTGAGTCTTTGCTATATGCAGGTACCGCATACACTGCAACGGCTAATAGTACTTACCCGAAAAATAATTGGACAGGCAGTAAATTAATACTTGCTCGGCCAGCATCTACTGGTTACACCGGCAAAACTATATCTCGTTATTCATGGGGCGGTAAATGGGCTTTAGCACAGACGGGTGCTGCAGCTGCCCTTGTATGGCGAGAATTAAGGGCGCAAAACGAAGACCAGCTTACCCCCGCTAATTATGGACTTGTGATCTATAAAAGTGGTGGCGCTTCTTCAAGTAACATTTTGCTGTCAGCAACTGACTTAGACGCTACAGCAGAACTTGTAGCTACAGGGAAATTTAACTCAACATCAGGTCCTGGTGGAGCCGGTGGTTATTATCAAGAGTTTTCGATGGACGGCTCTTTAGACCCTGGTCGATATTATGTGCTGGCAACAAATACACAGTCGCAGTACGCACCAGGTGTTAGGGGGTCGACGCCCTACGAATTACATTTAGATTATAGGTTTGATTACACTAATGGGAAAATCCTAATACAAAATTATTTTGTAACAAACCCGACGAGTTCCTCTGCAACAAGTAACGTAGAATCTAGAAGTTTTGATTGGGCTATTTTTTACGTAATTAATGGTGGCACTTTAGATAACAACTTTTCATAGAAGAGAAATAATTATGGCTACTAGAAACTACAAAAAAGAATACTCGGAATACCACAGTAAATCAGACCAGAAGAAAAATAGAGCCGGTCGTAATAAAGCGCGGCGCGCTGCGTTGGCATCAGGTAAAGTAAAGAAAGGTGATAAGAAAGATGTGCACCATAAAGACGGGAACCCTCGCAACAATAAAAGCGGGAACGTCAAAGTTGTAAGCCGTAAAAAGAATCGCGGTACGTATCGCTTTGCTTAGAAATCTACTAAGTCTTCTGCCCTAAGATTTACATATCGTGCGAGTTGATCAAAGCTACTATGGCCACTGACTACTCGTACTTGCTCAATCGACATTTTTTTTACTTCAAACATCCTTGAAATTGCTTCGTGTCGCAGATCATGAAAAGACAAATCAATAATTTCTGCTGCTTTCGTTAACAGCTTAAATTTGTCCCCAATTGCGTTTGCAGTGTGTATATGGAACAAGGTTCCTGTAGTGCCAAAGTAATTCTGTCCACGTAGAAGCACCTCTCTCACGCCCTTAAATAGGGGTATTTCAGCTCTTTTTTTACCCCCAGCAGACTTAATGTCTTTCCGCATTAAGGTGATTATTCCTTTATCGTGATTGATATCTTCATGTTTTAGTGCGTGAATTTCCCCCATACGCATACCACTTTCGAGCGCCAGGTCAATTGCAAGCATAATCCACTTGTGTCCTTTTGCAGCAGCTTGTAATTTATCGTACTCCCCTGGATTTAAACGGCGGTCTCTATGGACAGAACCCATAATTATCTTTTTGGTAGCCAGTTCTTTGACGGCAATTTCTACAGCGTTTTCGCTTAATCGTATTCGGCTAGTACTGACTGCTTGTTTAAAATAATACATTTGTTTTTGTAGCGTACTAGCAGACACTGTTTTCTTTCGCACGGCTGCGAAGTCAAGCACGTTATCTACAGTGAGATCATGTATTGATACGCCATAAAAATAATCTTTGATTTGGTTTAGAGAAGAGAGTTTAGGGGGAGGTACTTCGATACCGAAGCGTTCAAACGAGAATATTAAATTATCAATAATGGCATCGATGAGCACGGACTCCGATTCACGAGTATCGATCCACGCTCCGTGGTCCATGTTTGATTCTATTCTGCGTGCCCATGCTGCAGCGGCAGCTTTAGATTGGAATGATTTGCGTTGTGTTGGGTAGGATTTCCTGCGTATTTCTACAAAAAAAGTAGTGCCCCTTTTTCTGATGGTAGCCATAACTCCCCTCCTAGGTGCGTCAATAGTGCGTCATCGACGATAAAGTTACCATAAAAATCAACCAAATCAAAGACTTAAAAGACTGGCGGTGAGAGAGGGATTCATAGATTTTAAAAGCTATTTTTACTTATATTTCAATAGCTTAAGTTCATTTTAGTGCTATTTATACTTAAAGATGCAAGCACACTAACTTATTGATATTTATATATATTTTATTTTAGTTATTTTTTAAGTGCGTCATTGACGCACTTAAAGATCTTCCTGGGCGATCGCGCCTAAAGCAACAACAGTAAACACAAGCATGTAAAGAATCATAACGCACCTCTAAGAAAAGAGGTGCAGTATATTTAAAAGCGTTAAATATTAGTAATGATATTAATGCATGAAAGGGATGCACTCATTGCATCTGAGATTGCAAATAAGTTGCTGTTTGTTGCGTAGGGAATAAGTATTTTTTACCACGTTTGATATGGGGAATATCTAACTGGCCTTGATAAATTTGTTGGTAAAGCGAAGTTTTTTTAATTTTAAGTAGATCAGCTAAATCTTGGAGGTCCATAAACACTCCGTACTTGTCTAAAAGTAAGTCTTGCATCATTGCGAAGCCTCTTTAATCCTTTTGTTAAATATATTAGTTTAAGTATTATTAGTAGTGCTAATTTTTTCTAAGTATAACTAATTACTTCTGTATGGTCATGCTTTATTTCATTTAATTTTAATAATAAGTATGGAAGGCAACTACAGCCCAGACCTTCATAATTTTGTTGTTTTCAGGTAGTTCGTTTTTCTTGAAAAAGTGGAGGCGATTGTTGCGTTTTAGCCGTACCGCATACAAATCTGACTTCAAATGGTCTTCAACGTTACAGACCTGAACAACAGTGTAGCCTTCTGCATGGACATTGCAGAAGGCTGACTTGGCTTCATTATCAAGCTGAATATACGTAGATATCGAACGTTTTTTAGAATATATTTTATTACCTTTTAAAGGCTGTGACATATCAGTAGCGTTGTAGGTTATGTCAATTTTGCTTACACAGGGTAAACTTTCCTCAATATTAGGATCAATTTCTGTTGGGTCTACCCCTAAAAAATTTGCAAATTTAATTGCTGCGGGCGCTCCTAAATGAGTAAGTCCCGTTAAGTAGTGGCTAATAGCTCCTTGGGACCATTGAAGATCATGAGCAGCTTCAACTTGTGTAAATTGCATTTCTGATTTTTTCTGATCCCAGATTTTACGTAGGTTTAAAACTGGGATTGGTGTTGGGTTTGTCATATGTATTTCCTCGACAAGTTTTAAAATATATCCATTCAGCTATAGCTTTTCTAGTTATAGCTTGTTCAATATATTTCATTTTACTTATATTAGTAGAGAAGTCACTTACTAATATAATACCAGTATTCTCGGCCCCTATTATCAGAGCTGTTTGTGCAGCTTGATTTACGCGGTTAAGCCAATTTAACTGTAACTGTGAGAGACTGTGACGGAGGTTAGTACTATTCCTTTTAGGTAGTGTTTTAATATATTTGTATTCAACAAACAACACACTGTGCGTTCCAGCATACATTGCGTCAGGTACTCCTCCCGTATATGTGTCGTGGATTTTCCACTTATAGACATCAGGGTGCAGGGAGTTATGTATTGACTTAATAAAACTGTGTTCGTTCATAAATTAAATAATCCGTTGTGACCATCGGTGGATCAGTCCGATTTGTGAGGTTGATTAGACCTTGGTCGACTCACTCCAATTTATTAAGCGTACTGCTCGTACAAGGCTTCAGCAGTCTTGTAATCTTCTTCTTGCGCCCAACCAACAAACGAGACTTCGCAATTCATAAATGCTTTGCCCATCTTGTTCTCGGTAGGTACACCAGATACTTTCCAAAGACCGGCGAATCGATCGCCGCCTTTCATACCAATCTGTGAGTTCCACGCTTTAGATACACGTAACTTAGAACTTGCAAAGTCCATGATTGCTGGTGAGCGCTCTAGCTCACCTGTCTCAGGATCTTTAACGAGAATAACGTGTGCATGAGTTTCGTTAATGTCGTACTCACTAGGTTTATCTTGCTCGTCAACTTTAGCTTGCGCTTCAGCCATTGAGGAAAATGCTCCTAAGTAACCGCCGCCAGCATCAAGATGACGCCATACAACGAACTCTGTCTTAAAGTGTAGAGACAAAACATACAAGTCATTGCCATAGTTGTGATTAGTAAGTGTGTTAACCAGATGACCAGGCTCGCACCCTTCGACGTAGCTAGCGTGATGCTTATCTACTTCGTTAGACATCTTTTGCAAAAGCTTGATGCGGGGGATTTGAACATTCTGACCAACGTTTTCGTTACCACGACCTGCGCCTTCAACTACTTTGAGGTGGGCAGGTAATGAGTCAGTTGATGATACAAGTTGTACTGCTAGTGCTGATTTAGGCATAATATTTTCTCTTCATGATTCATGTTTAGGTTTATAGGGATCGAAAGTTAATGCGTCGAATTTCACGGGGCTGCAGACCAGGGACACCTTCGCCAAGCTTCAGGAGTTCTTTGTATGCAGTCGACGATACCCGTCGTTGTAAGAGACTGAAGTCCTGTTGTTGCAGAACATGGGCATAAAATGCATCCCAGTCTGTTACTTCAGGTACAGTATCTTGGTTAATAGACACGCTAGCTTTGTCATTCGCAGTGCGAGACAAACCTTGCTCATCTAATTGGGTTAAGAGTTGATAATCCAACTCGTCTTTTGATTTGTTTAACTCTTTGAGCTCAGCGTTAAGACCTGCCATAGCGTCTTTGACTTTTGCTCGTGCTTCGATAAGTTCATTAATGTTCATGCTGATTCCTTCAGGCTGCGGTTTTAAGTTGATTGAGAATTCCCAAAAGGTCTTCCATACGCTTAAGCTTGCTGTGAAGCTTTTCGTATACCTCTGGTTCCCAGGTGTTGCGCGCTGCGATCTGTATTATTTCTGTACGCTGCGTTTGACCGGCGCGATAAATACGCCGATTAAATTGTTGATAATGTTCTGCGTTGTATGTCGGTGATGCCCAGATAACAGTAGTTGCTTTAGTCATAGTGAGACCATGACCTGCTGACTGGGGGTGACAGAACACGACTTGTAACTGCCCTGCTTGCATACGATCTACAATTTCTTTGCGTCGATGCGCGGGTGTATCACCATCGATAGTTGCGTATGAGATACCTTGTTTTTCTGCAAGTGCAGTCATGTGTTGCTTTTCATGTTTCCAATTAAATGCAACAAGGCTGTGTTTGCGTTGTGACACTAGCTGCATCACAAGTTCATAACGTTCTGGATGCACAGATTGAACATCCCCCTGCTCGTCATAGATTGCGCCAGTACATAGTTGTAATAACTTTTTGACTTTAGCGCCTGCATGAACAGCGTTGATGGTAGCTTTGCCGGTATATAGCACAGAGTCTTCACTAAGTGTTTCGTACTGGGTCATGATCTTTTTAGGCAGCGTAACGAGCTTTGTATGCATTGTTTGTTCAGGCATATCAAGGCAGCTTTCTAGTTCATAGCGGATGTTGATATCACCAATAGCTGCAGCAACAATCTCTTCTGCATCATCTTTATCTACCCATTCATTAGCAAAGCCATTAAACCGTGCAGTACACACGGCAGACCTGAAACTATAAAAGCGATGACCAAGACGTTCGCCGTCGTCCATGAGTAGCGTCGGGTGCCATATATCTAAGATTGTGTTGCTATTAGGTGTACCTGACATTGCTATGCGGTATTTAAATAGCTCAACTAATTTTTTAATGGCTTTGCTACGCTGACTGTCTTTGTTTTTAAAGGCTGTAAACTCATCAATAACTAACGTCTCAAAGCCTTTAAGTACGTGTTGGTTTTTAAGCAGCCACTTCACTGCATCATGATTAGTAATAACAATTGATTCATCACCAGCAAATGCTTTGGCACGGTTCTTTGCGTACGCAACTGCGTACGTCTGACCAGGTTGAAACTTCTCAATGTCATCAGCCCACGATGCTTCGAGAATGGACAGCGGTGCGAGAACCAAGGTTCGCGATCCACGGATAGCTATTGCATCTAGTACTGAACGGGTTTTGCCTGTACCTGGATCAGATGTAATTAGGCAGCGGGGATTGTTAAGAATGTGCGCTGTCGTAGCGCTTTGATGTTCAAAGGGTTTTAACATATACATCACTCGTTGATGGTTTAGAATAATACCACAGCTAATATTAATGCTCAATAAAAATGACTGGGTTGTCACTTGACCAGCAGTAACTACAGGTTGCGCAGCTATCTGTTTTGCCCAGTTGCTCAGGGCATATAACACCGTGCTCGATGTACTCTAAATCTTTTGATTGAATAACATGCGCGCTGAATTCTGTGTCCCAGTCATCTGAAAAACGGACACGAAAACGGTCAGGGTGTAGGCGGTTAATGTTGTTGATCATTGCACCAAATATTGATGTGTATGTGTGGTGTGTATACCCAAACACATTCATGTTTTTAAACTGATGTAACCACAGTTGCCATTGAACAATGTACTTACCATCGTAGAAATCACCCAGTACATGCAGCCGGACAACAAATCCGTTTGTGTGTTTTTTGTTTAGTTCAGACAGCTGCTGCTCAAGTTTAGTGACAAAGTCAGCTCGTGTATGATCAAACCTATGTGCAAAAGGCATGTTATCGCCATAGCAGTTGTCCCACTGTTGACAGTCACTAGGACATGTAGCGCGCTCTTCTAACGTTAGCGAGTACATAGTCATACCTTTCCAAGCACCTTTAGTTATTTTGTCACCGAGTTTTTTATTTTGCTTTCCTCGTTTTAACATGGATAGGCTGGGCGCTTTGACGCCTTTGCGATACCTCGTCGTTGGTGGTCGTAGATTTTTTGCTGGGATTAGGTTCACGGCTAAGGATGTCATACATAATCTCCTCTCGAATCTGACTGGACATAGTTCGGTCTAACTTTACAATTAGTTTCACGTCTGCTTTTTTGAGACGATACGTTGACCAGAACGTGGCTTCCGCTGGGTCGGGTGAAATGGTGTATTCCACTACTCCTCCCTGTCTTTTGTAGAACATTCTTAGATTGGTTGGCAGCGTCATCGTATATCTCCTTCATATGCCCACATAAAAGTTCTTTGTAATTAATCATTACTTTGTTCCTTGCGCAGTTTTTTTCTAAGTTGGTAACGTTTTTGCGAGTCTTGGAGCATAAGGCGCGCTCCGTCTAGTAAAACTACAAAGATAAAAATAAAAAATATTGCATTAACAATAGCTAATGTCATGGCTGTACTCCTATCCATTTGATAGCGCGGTAAGGGAAAGATGAGGTTTTGACTAGCTTGAGTTCTTCACGGCGCATAGTGCGTTTCATGATGAATAAAGTAATAGAAACAATAAGGCCACCGACCATTGCTGCAATCATG
>Ga0115561_1001770_pt1 | contig 15046 bp, 11 predicted proteins | sample COGITO_mtgs_1105_4_FD_87201 | JGI IMG/M metagenome (GOLD analysis project Ga0115561, IMG submission 87201) | Pelagic marine microbial communities from North Sea - COGITO_mtgs_110512 | ecosystem: Environmental > Aquatic > Marine > Epipelagic | place: Germany:Helgoland, sampling site Kabeltonne...
CAAAAACTTATAATAAGCTTATTAGACGAAATTGTAGAAGACGATGGTGATAGTAAAATAGAAGAGTTTAACCAAAGTTCCGATCTTAGTCCAGGGGAGATAATATTAAATAAAACCAAGGCAACTAATGTACATAATGTAGAGGAAAAAATACGCACTTATCGAAAACCCCGCGCGGCTCAGATGCGTGGATCTTATACTGGTGGTTCTACAAAATCCACTATAGATGATTTCATTAATATAGGAGACCATTTAATAGGAAGTGAAAAATATTTAGTAGATTATTTGAAAGAAATAATTATTGATTTAGGCCTGGACCGTTGGACGAAGATTAATGCTATTTTACTTTTACATGAAATAGTTGAATCATTTCATTTATTTAACGAAAGAGTCTTTAGTGATGTTTTATTAATAATTTCAGAAGACATGCGTGGGGAAATCGAATCTGTATGGAAAGAAGATGTAGTATTAATTGAAGAAGCTACACCAAGTAAAAAATATAGCACTTTTATTAAGAGTAAGTGTTCAAAAATTTTGGAAAAAATCCGCGATATGGGACTGAGTGAAGAGAAGATTGAATTGGTCGAAGAAATTTTACAACTATTTAAATCCAATTTAACTCATATAGAGTTGAAAATTGAATATTACTATAAACCCGCCGAATTGACCCCTTCTGTTAAAATAGTTGATACAGGAGAGAGTTCTGGTGAAGAAAAATCGCAACAAATTTTATATAAGGCAGTTTCAGATGCTCCCGGGAATGCTCCATTAAGTTTAGGTGATTGGTGGCATAAAATAGGCGAGGTTAAAGACTACACATGGTCGGAGTTGGACAAACGAGTGCAGGAGGGCAGTGAGGTATTGGGAAATTGGGTTGAAATTACTAATTATGCTATCTTGGGGAGTGATACCGATAATTATATTTATAGTGGGGACAGAGAGATAGAGGAATTATTATCAAAGTTGACCAAATGTGTAACTGAAAATAAAAGATTTTTAGATTTTTTATTAGAAATACTTAGTATTGCGGAGATATTTGGCGAAGCGGTGGGAACTGGATGTGAAGAAGGGGCGGTGGTGGGAACTTCATCTGCTTCGGTTGAAATATGTGAAATAAAAGAGTTATATAAGCGGCTAGTATTTAAAGTGACCAATTTTTTCAATTTATACATTAATAAAGAATTACGCTATGGCGGTAATGTTGGTGTTATTGATAATATAGGCGAATCCATAAAAAAGGAATTAGAAAAAACAATAGGCGTCACCCTACATATGAGTGGTGCAAAATTAAAAGAAGTATACCTCAATATAGATTCAGGGGCACTAGATGTATATACTGGTGAATTGGACATCGGAACGGAAGACGTATTACAAAAATTTTTAAAATTTTATATTTATAGAAAAGATTATGATATTAGAGAGGAGTTATTAAAAAGAATTTTCGACGAAAATAAAGTGCATATATTAGTCAATTACCGTTCACTTAATTTTACAGAATATAATGCTTTATACGACGAAGGACATATGGTAGTCAAATTAATAGATGCTCTGACATATGCTCGGACCATAGTAGAAAAAGCTATAATTATGGAAAAAATTAAATTAAAATTAAAAATTGCGGATTATAACGACGTTATTAAGCAAGATATTACTACAGTCCATATTACTAAAATACTGGCTGTCGCTACCGAATACACCGACGCAGTAGAGTCGTTTGATTATATCCAGCAAAAAAATGGACTGAGAGAAAGTGGTCTTGGAGCAGGCATCCGATCCGTCGATTCAGTAATAACGCAATTGACACAAGATAAAAGGGCGTTTTTTAATATGCAAATAGGATTTCTACAAGGATTGGTCGAACGGTTGAAACTCATTCCAAGTATAAGTGTTTTAGAACTTACGGTTGGGGAATTTATGGCGTTCTTTTATTTAAAAGATATAACATATGATTTAATTAAGGCTGACGAGGTTGACGCCAGAAGTGCCGAGACAGATGATGTGGGGGTGGATTCGGTAGAGCTGGTATTGGGTGAGGGATGAGGTGACTATACCCCTATTTTAATTATTAATAAATATTTATAACTAATATTTATTGATGTAAGATACTTTCTTCGTGGTAAATTATCTAAAGTTTTAATAACACATAATATTTAAATGTGTTGGTGGAAGAAAATATTAAAATTATTTAAAAAAAAACAAACAGCTAATAATGATGGTAGTAGTATCAAAGAACAGAGTGAAGACGATATAGATATTTCTTCACACGACGTATCTGAATCGGTAACCCCTGAGGAACACTCGCACAAGCTATTACCATTAAATATAACCGAGACTATCGCTATAAATAAAGCAGTCCTACCCAATATAAATAATCAGCCCGTTTATCGAAATGTTAAATATATTCATAACCAACTATATGTGGCTGAATTTGAGAATAAAATTATACTTTACTATAATCGGGGAAGATTTCCATTAAAAGGATGGTTTCAGAATTGTATAAATTGCGTGACCCCAACCGGGCAGCTTTTTTTATTTAAAAAATACGGAATGGGTAATATCCATATAAGGATTTGTTCAAAATGCTCCAATCAATTCAATAAGAATCCTTCTTCTGAAAAAAATATACGACTTATTAATGACATAGAACGATGTATCGAATATATTTAAAAAACTTTAAATAATTTCCTGTATCTATATATATATGATTAATATCGGAATCAACGGCTTTGGACGTATCGGTAAACTTTTAGCAAGATTAGTAGTTGAAAATCCCCAAATGAGATTGGCAAATATAAACCATCCTTCCATGACTAAAGCGGATTTTCATAATATATTAAAATACGATTCCGTCCATGGCCAATTTAATATACCTTCATCTGCTAAAATTCATAATCAGTATGAACCAACTGATATAGAATGGGATAACGAAATAGATATTGTTATTGACACTACAGGGAAATTTAAAACACACGACGAATTAATAAAACATAAGGACAATACCGATTTAGATGATAGTGCTATTATAATACTATCAGCTCCTCCACAAGACGAAACCCCTATGTTTGTCTATGGCGTAAATCACGTAGATTATAATTACCAAGATGTAATATCAGCCGCGTCATGCACTACGACTTGTTTGGCTCCTATTGTGGATGTTCTTAATAAAATTTATACTATTAATAATGGTCTGGCTACAACTATTCATTCTGCAACCGCTTCACAGTATACCGTGGATAAATATACTCCTGGTAAAAGAACTGGGAGAACACTTCTGAATAACATCATACCATCGTCCACCGGAGCTGCCAAAGCCATAGGCAAAGTAATCCCAGCATTAAATGGTAAATTAAACGCGGTTAGTGTAAGAGTCCCAGTATCTAATATTTCATTAGTGGATTTATGTGTTAATTTAGATAAACAACCAGGCGTTGAAGAAATTAATGAATTATTTAGAAAATTATCTGAAAAAGAATATTACAACATCGTAGACGTATCCGATGATTTGCTAGTCAGTAGTGATTTCTTAGGTAATTCTTCGAATGCTATTTTAGACGCACCAAGCACTATGAAACAGGAAGACCTATATAAATTATTAATTTGGTATGATAACGAGTTGGGCTATGCTCATAATATTATCAGGTTAGTAAAATATTTAAAATTATAATTAAATAATAAATGATATAAACTTATAATATTTATTATTTAGTAATGAATGAAATATTAAAAAGAGAGAAAATAATAACAGAATGTTTAATTAAATTTCATAATAAAACTAGCTATACACCCATTAGAATGGTAATGATGCCTATGAACCAATGTTTTGTATGCGACGTTAAAAACGACACCAGATCAGAATATATAGATAATCATTTACGTTACAGCCATTATGGTTATCAATATTGTGTTAAATGTAAATGTTTAATAAAAATATTTAAAAGGATATATGAGGATGCCGGCTGTTATATACCATCTAGCAAATTTAATAGAAAAGATTTAAAAAAATTAAAATTTTTACGTATTTCGGGTAATAAAAATATTAATCCTTATATAGAAGTTGGGTGGATAAACTTAAATGAAGCTGATATATTTAGAAAAAGCAGAGACAATAATTTAACAGTATTAATAAATTGGATGGATGAGCAAGGAGTTTTATTTAAAAATATTTCTCTGGAAAATTTAATATTTCATAACCGGGATTACTTTAAATATTCGGCAATTACAAGCCCTTTGAATAAATGTTCATCGTTTTGGAAGAAAATGATACGGAATTCGTTTGATATTTCATCCAGACCATATAAATCATTTGAAATAATTGAAAATAATTTTAAAAATATCCACTTCGATGGTCTAATAAGAGACTTAATTATTGAATTTTGGAAAGGAGATTTAATATGAAAATTCGTTAATAAAATATTATACTATATTAATGAATTATAAATTTTTAATATTACTTTTAAGTTTAATACTAATTGTTTGCGCCTTTCGACCAAGCGTTCATGCTGAAAATTTTAATGATTTTACTGATTATATTTTAAAGGAAAATCCCAAAGAAATATACGACGAGTTCTATTCAAATATCTATAATAAATTATTCGAAAACACATCTAACCCTTCTGCGGAAATTAAAAATTTAATATACGAGACAGTTGATAATAGCAAACGATTTAAAAAGGACAAAATTAAAATATTAGATTTGGGATGTGGGACAGGAAAACATTTACATTTTTTAAAGAAGTATAAATTGAAATGTGCTGGTGTTGATAATTCTAAAAAAATGTTAGAGAAAGCCGAAATTGAAAATCGTTCGGCTCAATTAGTACATGGGGATTTTAATAAACAATCCATTTTCAAAAATAGAGAATTTAGTCATATTTTTTGTCTATTTATGACAGTTTATTATGCACAAGATTTAGAAAAGCTATTAAAAAATGCTAATTATTGGCTAAAGCGTAAAGGTTACTTTTGTGTCCATCTAGTAGAAAAAACACCACACTTTAAGCCAATTAAAAAAAGCTTTGGTGATTTTAACTACTCCAGCACATTGGAAAATAATAAAGAAGAGTCTTTATTTGAGGAGAATTTTTTATTTAAAAATAAATCTAAATTTGTTAAAAACAAACACCATTTAAAAATTAGAAAACCTTCTTATTATAAATTTTTAGCTAAAAAACATGGATTCAGTTATATAAAAAGGATTGACTTACCATCAAATATTTTTGGTAAAAATTTTATTTATATATTTGAAAAAAAATATGGTAAATAATTTATTATTAAATTCTACTATAATATAATAATAAATGAAAGTGGGGGTTTTTTCGAAACATAGTAAGAATTTTTTTAGTAATGGATGTAACCAACAAGCTTTATTTGTGTATGAAACCTTAGATTGTATTGATAGCATTAATTGTACTATAATTACTATGGAACCCGATAAAATAGACAATGTCAGAACAGTAAGTGTAACCGAAAATATTAAGAATCTTTTAAAGTTCAAAGTAATAATTTTCTTATCAAATGCTATAGTTCAAGAACATATATTAAAGCAGTTAAAAGAAGCAAATATCATATTAATAGAATATAATTGTGGTAATTATTATTATATTTTTCAAGAAGATATTATTTTTAATACTCATAAAAAAATCAAAAATATAGATTATTATAAGTATTATGATGAATATTGGTCTATTCCCAATTACAAAAAAGATAAATATTTTTATGAAACAGTATATAAAACCGATTTTAAAACAGCACCATATGTATGGAATACCACTATTATAGATAAATATGCTAATATAAATTATGATATTAACGTTGCTCAGAGTCAAACAAAATATATATTAATAGCAGAACCTAATGTCCAAATAACGAAAACATGCTTAATACCGCTGCTTATATGTGAAAGATTATACAATAATAATATATTTAAAAATATTAAAGTAATCGTTTTAAGTCAGAAAAAAAATGAGGCATTTAAAAAATTTCTTGAAATGTTAAATATTTATAGGGATAAACGCGTCGAAACCTATGACAGACCAGTATTTTTTAATATAATAAAGCAATTTAAAGAAAAAAAAATCGATTTTTATGTTCTTTCTCACCACCAAGACAATCCACTTAATTTTTTGCATTTGGAAACTTTATATTTAGGGTACCCCTTAATCCATAATTGTGGCTGTTATAAAAAAGCCGGATATTTTTATAAGGATATCAAACAGGGTAGTGAAAAATTATTTGAGGCAATCAATAATCATAAAAATATTATTGAGGATTATAATAAAGAATCAGAAAAGGTGCTTTTTAAATATTCGCCAAATAATCCAAACAATATTAATAATTATAAAATTTTATTAGAAAATATTACTAGTAAAGAAATATATAAGGGCATGTCTCTTATCGATAATATAATTGTGAGTCCCACTCAAGGATTTGGTAATCGAATAAGATTTCTAAATACAGTTTATCAAATAGCCAAATACTTTAATAAAAAATTATATATTTTATGGCAAGACGAAGAATGTTGTCACGTAAACTTAGAAGATATTATAAGTGATATACCTGGTGTAGAAATATTAAAAGTCGCTATAAATTCCCTAGATTATTTATATCATGGTCATAAGCATTTAAAAGATATTATAAATCATGTCCCAGATAGAAAATATGATTACTTACTATTAACTGGTGGGCATGAATTTAAATTAGATGAAATAGATCAAAATAGTTTTATTAAAAATAAAGCTATCTTTTATAAAAGTATTATTTGGTCTGATACTGTAAATAATTTAGTTAGCGGTTACAAAAATAAATACAATTTAGATAAATATGTAGCTGTTCATTATAGGGGTTATTCTGAAAAATATGATTCAGGGGACATAAAAAAAAATAGTGAAGGGGATTTTGAAGTAATGAATAAAATAGAAAAATATAATGAATTAGTAAATAAAGTTAAACAAGAATATAAAATAGTGTTATTATCAAATATTACCGATCATAATTTAAATAATAATAGACTTATTAATATTTCCAATAAAAATATGGACCGTTCTTCGTCAGATGATATGGTTACCAGTATCGCCGAATTTATTATATTATCACAAAGTAATTTAATTATTGGCTCGTGTAACTCATCTTTTTCTGATGAAGCAAGTTTTTTTAATATGTCTCCAAAATTAATGCCTATAGAATCAAAAAAAAATATAGCCTATCATTGCTATGGTCTTTCTTTAAACGATAATATATTCTCCCTAAATTATAATCAAGCGGTGATATCAACAATTTTAAACAATTAAATATTAAACACTTAGGATACCGTTTAATAAGTCAATAAATAATTTTCAATTTCGTAAGGTATAGGGGTTTTTACTAATTTATTATTATCTAAAACCCCTAAATATTCATAACGGTCAGGGTATTCCTTAAATATCCAGTTTTTATCCCTAACAAACCTTCTTTCATATTTTTTATTTTTTTTATTAGAAACTTTATTTCTCATTATAAAAATATATTCAGATGTATCAATTAATTTTTTTAAATTAAAATATTCCTCATCGCTATCTTCTACAGAGGTTAAATCTATTTCTATATGTTTTTTCTTCTTGCGTTTTTTTTTCGTTTTATGTTTAATGGAACAAGTGTTATGTATAGACCACACTCTATCAATAAGTACCCCTTTATTCCCAGAAATTTTTTTACAATTAACAGATAAAATATATTTTAAATCTTTTATTTTTAAATCTTTTAGTGCTTCTTTTTTTTTCGCCTCGAACCAATTTTTAGACGTAATTTCACATTTAAATGGGGGAATTTTTTTTATTAAATCATCTAAGCTTATATTTTCTATTTCTGCATAAATTTTATAAATTTCATCCGCTACTATCATGGCATATTCGTAATACTTTTCCGATGTATTAATGTTAATTGTAACATTACTTCCGTTCATTAATACATAAGATACCTCCTAAATTTAAATAAATATTAATTTATATAAAGCAGAAAATTATCTTTAATGATATAAACTATATTATCTTTCTCTAATAACAATTTACCTATATCTTTTTTTTCTTTAACAATATAACATTCATACCCATTTTCATTCCCTGAAATATTGAAATCTATCTTACCCAACCAATTTATTTTAAATAATATTTTAAAAATATCTGAGAATTTATTATCTTTTATAAATGAATTATCAATCCCAATACATCCAATACTAATATTATAATTATTAATTATTATAAATTTAACTATTTCAAGTATATTATTGTATTTTTCAGTAGAAACTATATTTAATAATTTAGATTTAATAATATTCAGTAATTTTTTGTCCTTTTCTGATAAGTCTATATCAAATGATTTCGGCTTTAAATTATTCAGAATTAAATCATATATGCTGCGATTTTGCTCAATATGTTCCAAATCAATTCCCATAAATTCTTCTCGATTATTATACTCGTTGTTATGAATTATTTTATCGAAAATAAATTCTATATAGGTTTTATTCTGTACAATATTAAATAAAAACAATTTAGTTAGATATTCATCTGATGTATAATTACTTTTTAATTTACCGGAGTTTAATAGTTTTTCATCAATAAGAGAAATAATTAAACATTTATGGGATAATATATTTGATAATTCCAAAGAATTTAAACTTTCAAACTCAACCTGTTCGATTATATAATATTTACATTCCCGATAATCATCACTTATAGAAAATTGCAATTCTACACATTTTGCGTAAAACGCGCTCTTTTTTGCCGAATTGTTGAAATATAAATTAGCAGTTTTTTTAATACTATTTATTTTTGTATGTAGAAAAATAAAGTTTTTTACATAAACTAAATTATTATCTACTTCTAATAATTTTTGTTCTGGATTAAAGTTGGCGGTAATAAAATGTTTTTGCTCTGTTGGAGTATTATAAAATTTATATTTCTTATAATGTTTAAATTCTTCCAATTCAAAATCTATAACTTTAACAGCTATTGTATTAAGAGTGTCTATTTTTATTTTATAAGGATTAATATTATTATTTATTTTAGGTAATATATTAATAAATAGTTCGAACATATTTATTTTACATTTAAATATATCGTGCTCTTTATTCGAGGTTATTATATAAAGTTTATTGTTTTCTTTGTGCAGAGTAATAACATCCATATCTTTATCTAGTGTAAAATTATTTGATAATTCTAATATTTTAAGACTTTTATTCTCAATAAGAATAATTTTATACGAATTATTCACTTCCTTTAAAATCCCCAAAATATAGTTGTTATATGAAATACACATTCCTAATAATTGATAATCTTTAATTAAGAAATCATTTTCATACGTTATTAAAATCTTTTTAGGATTTTTAATACTCGTATATCTAACCGGGTTTATAGATTTTAAAAAAAATACCTGTTTATTTTTATATATAATCCCGGTTGTTTTATCTAAATTAATAGAGGTATTTTTAAACAAAAACTTATATTTTGATATGATTGTTAAATTATCATTTTCATAAGGTAAATCTATAGGATGGTCATTTTTAGTTATTTTATGGTAATATTCCAAAATATCGCTTCTGTGACCAGTCTGTACCCAATTAGGTAAATTCGTGATAAAAAAACGTGGTCTATTTATAAAATTATTAATAATATAATCATCAATTACTTGTCTATCAAAATTTTTATTTCTAAATAAAATAGCGTTTTGTATAATATTTTTATAGTTTGAAATAATTAAACTCACAATAGATGAATCTGGTTCGCGAGCGACTAATTTATATTTTATAATACTAAAAAGCATATGTAAATCGACGTTCTTATCACCAATTAAGTCTTTTATTTTTTCTAAATCATTTTCCTTTGCTAATATATTATAAAATTTATGATATATCTGACTAGATAAATTAGTATAATTGAAATTTTCGGAATCTTTTAAATTACCAAACATATAATTTAAAATTAAGTTATCTGTAGAATTTTTACTAAAAAAATTTCTAATAAAATACTCTCCGATCTCCCCTTTACAGACAATATCTTGTGTAAAATTTTTATTATAATCAACTAAAACAGTTATATCGTTCGGTAACTTATTCAATATTAATGGAAAAATAAAATTTTTATAAGTAACACCCACGTAACCTTTTTCGCTGGTAGCTATTTTTTCCAAATTTAAATTGTGGTATTTAATACACGAATCTAAAATAATACAATTTATTTCAGAATTATCACTGTATATACTTTTAATTATAATATCGATTTTATCGTTGGTTTGAACATTACCCTGCTCTAACTCCTCGTCAGTACAATTAAAAATATTAATATCTAAATCATTTAGTTCATATGTGTTTATAAAATCAGTTATATTTTTATAAAACTCATTTTTACGATAAATAACAAATATTTTATAGTTCATGATTAAATTATATTAGTCCTTTTTGCCTTAAATAATTAATATAAAAAAGAAAATATCACATAATTATAAGAATGGAAAAGTTTTTTTTAGATAAATCTAAAAAATTGGAACAAATATATAAGGGCTTATCGGACAGCGGTTTTATAAGAGAAGATTTAGACATAAATTTTAATATTTTAATAAGGGATATGTATGATATTAATGGTTTTTTAAACAAGACATATATAATTTTTAGTGATAAAAAAGCAACTAATTTAGAAAAGGCAAAACGAATACATCTTTTTGAAGACTCTTACGGTAATAAACTTTTAACTCTGTCCCAAAGTAAAAAAGTAGTTAAATTATACAAGAATTCCTTTCTTCAATTTTTTGAAAAATTACTTAATAGAAAAAAAAGTAATTTAGAGAAACGTAAAAAATTACACCATAAGGGTGGAAAGAAAAAAAACCCAATTTATGATTATATATTAGACCCTACGACAAAAGAGATTGTGAATATAAATACACGACAGGGCAAGAAGGTATTACTTAACTATATTAGATTTATAAAGGGTGGGGCGTTTGGTGACTCAGAAAGAAGTAAGCTTACGCATAAGAGTCAAATTGATAACGAAGTAAAAAATACCTCTAAAGAAATTGCAAAAAAATTAAAAAATATGCCTTTTCCAAAATCTCAAAATGTCGGGGATTTAAAAGAAAGCCTATTAGAAAGTCAACAAAAAATTTTGTTAGAAATGCCTATAGTTTCAAGCAACAAATATTCGGATTTATACGATTGGATATTCCATCCACTTTGGAAATTAGAAAATCATAATAAAATTGGGTTTTTATTTCCAATACCTTTAGATATTATGGGAAGTATTATAGATGGTATAAATTTAATTAATCCCTTTATTATGGTTATTATGGAAAAAGTAATTGCCTGGGCCGGAACAGCGGCTGGGGCGGGTGTCGGTGCGGCTATAGGAACTGCTATAGGGGCTTGTTTTGTAGGTGTTGGTGCTTTGGTTGGAGGACCTGGTGGTCCAGTTGCAACAGCATGGATTTGGCCAACATTAGGACAACCTGTAGTGGCTTGGCTTTTAGATAATTATATAGATATTATTTCTATGTTTTATAATATTGCCAGAAGAAATTTAGGAATGGCTTATATAAATGCTTTGTCGGCAATACCATATTTTGATGTAATAGTTGATTTTACTGTTAAGCAATTATTAAGGGTTAATACGCATGTAGATCGTTTTAAACTTATTACTGAGAAAGTGCGTGGGGTAACACAAATTAGTTCGGACGTAGTCGTTAATATCTTAGAAAATCCAAATGCACTGTTGGATATTAGATTATTTTATAAAAAAATTGTTAAAAGTAGTTTACGTAAATTACCACATTTTAAAAATTTACCAGAAGAAGCTTTAGACCAATATGAATTATATTTTGATAAGTTTTATGAAAATGGCAAAAAGTCTGTAGATTGTTTATTAAATAAACAACCTTTGTTATTAGGTAATACATCTTCTGGGAAATCTAATTTTAATGAATTTATGAATTGCTTCAGTAATTTTTAAACAAATTATTTTATCTTTTATATTTAATGAAAAAATATATTAAACAGAGGCGGAAAAAAATTAAAGAATTATATCAATTAATACTAAATACTGGATTTATTGGTGATAAAAGTTTAAAATTGAATTATAATCAAATTTTAACGGATTTATATATAGTCAATAATCTTTTACATTCTACGTATTTAATATTAAAAAATACGGAAACCGAAGAAGAAGCTATTAATAACTTAATGAAATTAAAGGATACTCGTGGCAAGAATATAATAAAAGACACAGCGACAGCCAAAAAAATTTACGAAAACAGAACCAATCTAATATTTTTTTTTGATAGACTTAAAAAAAGACAGACCTATCATAACCAAGCCCTTTTGGAAAAAGAAAAATTCTCAACAAAAACTGGAGGAGGGGGCAAAAACCAAAACGACGTAGACAAATATCTTAATTCTAGAGCAAATCATATATCTGATGTAAATAAAAATATAGATAGAGTTTTTAGAGAAAAGGCATCCGTAGTAAATAAAGATTTATTTGACAATCCTGGAGCAATTAATAAATTGGGGGATACATTCGGTGCTATTCCAGGTAATTTGACATCGTTAAGTGATCAACTAAAAGACGAGGCGAAGGACCCCGATAATATTTATGATTGGATTTTTCATCCTATATGGAAATTACAAAATATTCCGGTTTTCGGGACTTTAATTGAAATACCAGCGGATTTAGTAGATACGTTATTGAATAATGCTATAATTATGGTAGAAACCGCTTATCCACTTATTAGAATATTTATATCGGCTGCTGGGACTACATCTATAACAGCCCCACTTGCAGCAATTCCGGTAGTAGGTCCTGTAGTAGCAGGGTCTGCCTTTAATATAGCAATCCAACCCTTTTTAGATTGGATAATACCTAACTTTTTAAAAATAGTATCATTTTTTTTTAATATATCCAGAAGGGATTTACCATCGGCTTATATCAATGCTATTGATTTTATACCTTTTATGGAAAATACAGTTCATGCGCTTTCAGGGTTTCTTCTTAAATTAAATAAATACATTAATATGATTTATCCTGTAACTAATAATATTAGAAATTTTACTGAACTTACTTCTAATATGGCTATTAAAATTCTAGAAAATCCCAACACATTATTAAATATAGATGAATTTTATTCAGATGTAATTAAACCTAATAGACAATTTATACCATATATTAAAGATTTATCAGATGAAGACGCTGATAAGGCAGATTTTATAGCAGGAATGATAACAGATAATTATAATGAATTTAGTAAATGTATAGAAGGTTCATTACGAGGTAATAATATAACAGCTTGCCTGCAGTCTTTTAGTCTTGAGAAATTAAAAAGTCAATTTGAGAAAAATTTAGCAAAGGTTAAATAAATATTTAAAGAAGATTTTATTATTATAAATAATGAATACTATTTGTAATAATTTTACTGAGGTTATTTTAAACACTTTTAAGAATGAACAGGAAGAAAGACGAGAATTAGGAATGAAATTGAAACAAAAGGATGTAGAAATTAAAAATTTACTAGAAACTATAATTAATTTAAAAACTTCTAATTCGGATTTAATAAATAAATCAATCACCTTAGTAACTAAAAACAAAGAATTAGAAAGTAAACATACTGAAATTTCAGAAGAACTAACTAATTTTAATAAAGTTTCTCTTTTAAAAAATATCCACATGAAATATGATAAAATGAAAAATAAAAACGAGGTTTTAAAAAAGAGAGTTAATTATTATAAAAAAAAGGCACTCAGCCAAATATCTAAAGAGGATATTATCGACTTAACCAGTATATCCTCTGAACAAGACGATATTGGCAATATTATATTAAGCACAGAAGAATATAAAACAAATGATAGTATAAAAAAAGACGTTGTTATTAAAAAAGAAACGATAGATATTACCAACGAAGACGAGGGTGTCAAAGAGGAGAAATGTAATGTTAGTGACGGTGTCGATAAATTAGAAAAAAACGACGAAAAGGGGGTAGATGTGGGAGAGGAAGAGGATGAGGATGTGGGAGAAGAGGTAGAAGAAGAGGAGGTAGAGGGAGAAGAAGAGGAGGTAGAGGGAGAAGAGGAGGTGGAGGGAGAAGAGGAGGTGGAGGGAGAAGAGGAGGTGGAGGGAGAAGAGGAGGTAGAGGTTGAATTAGTCAAAATAAACAGAAGGTATTATTATGTCGAGGATTCAGATACAAAAATCGTTTATAAGGCTATTAAAATAAAAAAAGGTGAATACGATATAGGAGATAAATTAGGATATCTAGAAGATGACAAAATTATTAAAGATTAATTTTCACAAGTAAAACATTTAGAAGAATGTCCAATATTACTGCTACGTCCGTTATAGTTATTAGCTATTTGAGCTTCGCAATCAAAGCACTTGGTCGGGTGTACTAAATTATAAGGGGTATTATTAGTCATATTAATTTGGCGCTCACAATCAAAACATTTTGATTTACCATTAAATATTTTATTTTTGTATTGGATTGGTTCTTCTATTTTAATTTCTTTATTACTTTGTAAAAAATCGAATATTTGTGGTGAATATTGGCGTAAAACGATACCCGAAACAATTATAAGTAGTATAATTAAAACATAAATTATATTAACTTCCATATAAATATATTTATATAAAATTTTTATATAAATTTAAAAAAATAATAGTATTAATTTATAATAGATGATACGGTTGTTATTTTTTATATTTTTTTTTTATAAATTATTGAAATATGTTTTTTTTAGAAAAACGTTTAATCATAAATGTATTCTTATTACTGGCGGTGCTGGGGCTTTAGGTGTAGAATTAGGAAGGTTATTTTCTAATATACCAGGTACTAAGGTAATTTTGATGGATATTAATAAACCCCGATTAGAGAAAGCCAGAGAGGTATTACCTAATGTTATTACGGTATGTTGTGATATTACAAACTACAAAGAAACACAGAAGGCTATTCTGTCTTTATTGGAATTATATGATATTGATACTCTGGTTAATAACGCGGGGATTGTTTCTAAAAAATCTTTATTACAGCTCACAGAGAA
>Ga0115561_1001772_pt1 | contig 15028 bp, 10 predicted proteins | sample COGITO_mtgs_1105_4_FD_87201 | JGI IMG/M metagenome (GOLD analysis project Ga0115561, IMG submission 87201) | Pelagic marine microbial communities from North Sea - COGITO_mtgs_110512 | ecosystem: Environmental > Aquatic > Marine > Epipelagic | place: Germany:Helgoland, sampling site Kabeltonne...
GAGGGGTTGTCAGATTTGCGAGAAATCTTGTCGATCTCATCGATGTAAACGATGCCACGCTGGGCACGCTCCACATCGTAATTGCAGCTTTGCAGAAGCTTCTGCACGATGTTTTCTACGTCCTCGCCCACGTAGCCAGCCTCGGTCAGCGTGGTGGCATCGGCCATGACAAAAGGCACATCCAGCATGCGCGCGAGTGTCTGGGCCAGCAAAGTCTTGCCAGAGCCCGTGGGGCCAATCAGCAAGATATTGCTCTTCGAGAGCTCAACATCGTCCTTGAGCGCCTTGTCCTTGTGACGCAAACGCTTGTAATGGTTGTACACGGCCACAGCAAGCGTTCGCTTGGCTACGTCTTGGCCGATCACATAGTTGTCAAGATTGGTCTTGATCTCAGCCGGTGTCGGCAGGTCACTTCGCCCATCCTTGGACAACTCGCCCACCGGCAACTCATCACGGATGATTTCATTGCAAAGGTCAATGCACTCATCACAGATAAAGACCGAAGGACCAGCGATCAGCTTTTTGACTTCGTGCTGGCTTTTACCGCAGAAGGAGCAGTAAAGGGTTTTTTCGCTGGAGGAGCCTTTTTTCTCGGCCATGGGGCAATGCCTTGTTACGGAAAGTTGTCGGGATGATAACCAAATAAAAACGGCGTCTTCCCCAAGGGAAAACGCCGCCCAGTGTGCTACCGGGTTCAGGCGCGCTGGCTGATCACCTGATCCACCAAGCCGTAATCCTTGGCTTCATCGGCAGACAGGAAATAGTCGCGCTCAGTGTCGCGCTGGATCTTCTCCAGCGGCTGACCTGTGCGTTCGGCCAGGATTTTGTTCAGTTGCTCACGGGTCTTGAGAATTTCACGGGCGTGGATCTCAATTTCAGTGGCCTGCCCCTGCATACCACCCAGAGGCTGGTGGATCATGACCTTGGAGTTGGGCAGTGCAAAGCGTTTGCCTTTGGCACCTGCTGCCAACAAAAAGGCGCCCATGCTCGCAGCCATGCCGGTGCACAGCGTTGACACATCGGGCTTGATGAAGTTCATCGTGTCGAAAATCGCCATGCCCGCGCTGACAGAACCGCCAGGCGAGTTGATGTAGAACGAAATGTCCTTGTCAGGATTTTCGCTCTCGAGGAACAGCAACTGCGCCACCACCAGATTGGCAGTCTGGTCGTTGACAGGCCCTACCAAGAAAATCACGCGCTCCTTGAGCAGGCGCGAGTAAATGTCATACGACCGTTCACCACGGCCAGACTGCTCGATGACCATGGGGATCATGCCCAGGCCTTGTGTTTCCAATGCGCTCATGTTTTCTCCAGTCAAGCAGGTACTGTACCCAGAAATGAATTGGGGCCTGTGCGCAAAAGCACAAGCCCCTTGGTTGGCATTACCGCCAGCTCAATTCCGTAGGAAATGGCCAGCAGCAGGGCTTCAGCCCTGGCCCATCAGTTCGTCGAACGACACGGCCTTTTCAACCACCTTGGCCTTGCTCAGCACGAACTCGGTCACGTTGTTTTCGATCACCACGGCTTCCACTTCTGCCAGACGCTGGCGGTCACCGAAGTACCAGCGCACCACGTCTTCAGGCTTCTCGTAGCTGGCAGCCAGCTCGTCGATGTGGGCCTTCAGTTGCTCAGGCTTGGCTTGCAGTTCGTTGGCACGCACCAGCTCAGCAACAACCAGACCCAAGCGCACACGGCGCTCAGCCTGGGGGCGGAACACGTCTTCAGGGATTTCTGCCTTGTCGGCGTCCTTGATGCCGCGCTGCTTCAGCTCGGCACGGGCACCTTCCATCAGGCGGGCGATTTCGGCTTGCACGCTGGCGTTGGGCAGATCCAGCTCAGCTTTGGCCACCAGAGCGTCCATCACGGCTTGCTTGTTGCGAGCCAGCAGGCGGAACTTGACTTCACGCTCGAGGTTCTTTTTGATGTCTGCGCGCAGGCCTTCGACGGAGCCGTCAGCAATGCCCAGAGACTTTGCCAGGGCGTCGTTCACTTCAGGCAGGTGAGCAGCTTCAATCTTTTTGACGGTGACCAGGAAATCAGCAGTCTTGCCAGCCACTTCCTTGCCGTGGTAATCGGCCGGGAAAGCCAGCGGGAAAGTCTTGCTTTCACCGGCCTTCATGCCGCGCACAGCGTCTTCAAATTCCTTGAGCATCTGGCCTTCGCCCACCAGGAACTGAAAGCCTTCGGCCTTGCCGCCTTCAAAGGGTTCGCCATCGATCTTGCCTTCGAAGTCCACCGCCACGCGGTCACCGTCTTGGGCTGCTGCGTCCAGCGCGCGCTGGGCGAAGCTGCGGCGCTGCTTGCGCAGGATGTCGATGGTCTTGTCGATAGCGGCATCGGTCACTTCAGCCGACAGCTTTTCCACTTCGGCATCCGACAGATCGGCGATCTTGACTTCAGGGAACACTTCGAAAACGGCGTCGAAAGTAACTTGACCTTCAGGAGCGCCTTCTTTTTCCGTGATACGGGGCTGACCCGCCACGCGCAGCTTGGCTTCGTTGGCGGCCACGGCAAAAGCCTCGCCCACCTTGTCATTCAGCACTTCGTACTGAACTGAGTAGCCATAGCGCTGAGCCACCACATTCATGGGCACCTTGCCAGGACGGAAACCGTCCATCTTGACCGTGCGGGCCAGGCGCTTCAGGCGCGAGTCCACTTCAGCCTGGATCAAGGTAACGGGCACGCTCAGCGTGATCTTGCGCTCGAGCTTTTCAAGGGTTTCAACAGTAACGGCCATGGCTATTCCTCTTATGAATGTGGATCGTGCTGGCTGCAGCGCAGCAGCGCCGTGTTCCGCAAAGTCTCACATGGATGGTGCGCGGGGGGGGACTCGAACCCCCACACCATTGCTGGCGTCAGGACCTAAACCTGGTGCGTCTACCAATTTCGCCACCCGCGCGGTTCTACAAACAAACAGGCGGCAAGCACGGCTCGCCGCCTGTGTGAAATCGGTCAACCTTCTATTTTACCCTGATGTGCAGGGCGGCTGACCGAAACCTTTCTTCAAAGTACTTCAGGAGCCGGGCGACGCACCCTGAACCACGCTGCGTACATCGCTGGCAAAGCCAGCAAAGTGAGCACGGTGGCAACCACCAAACCACCCATGATGGCCACGGCCATAGGGCCCCAGAAAACGCTGCGCGACAAGGGAATCATGGCCAGCACCGCCGCCGCGGCAGTGAGCACGATGGGGCGCAGACGGCGGACGGCCGACTCCACAATCGCGTCCCACGCAGGCACGCCGCGTGCACGGTCTTGCTCGATCTGGTCGATGAGGATCACCGAATTGCGCTGGATCATGCCCATGAGGGCAATCACCCCCAGCAACGCCACAAAGCCAAACGGACGGTTCAGCAGCAGCAACGCACCAGCCACCCCGGCCAGCCCCAGCGGGCCGGTCAGGAAGACGAGCATCGCGCGACTGAAGCTGTGCAGTTGCAGCATCAACAGCGTGAAGGTAATGAACAGCATGATCGGAATGCCTGCCGCAATCGACGCAGATCCCTTGGAGCTTTCCTCCACGGCACCGGCCACTTCAATGCGATAGCCGCCCTGCCCTGCCGCATGCCAGCGGGCTTCGATCTCGCGCAGACCGGGCAGCAGAGCGGCCGTCACCGTGGCGCCCTGCATGCCTTCGGTCACATCCCCCTGCACCGTGATAGCGTAGTCGCGGTTCTCGCGCCACATCACACCGGGCTCCCAGGTGAACACAGGCTTGGCAATTTGCGTGAGCGGGATGGACTTGCCCGAGGCCGTAGGCAGATAAGCGCTACCGATATCGGTAATGGCGTTGCGCTCGTCCAGCGGCTGGCGCAGCACGATGTCGATGAGCTTGTCACCCTCGCGGAACTGCCCGATCTGCGAGCCGGCCAGCATGATCTTGGCGGCCTGGGCGATGGACTGGCTGCTGACCCCCAGCGCACGCGCCTTGTCCTGGTCCACCTCCATGCGCAGCACTTTCACGGACTCGTTCCAGTTGTCGTTCACGCCGCGCATGTCGGGGCTGGCGCGCAGTGCAGCCTTCACCTCGTCAGCACGCTCACGCAGCACCACCGGGTCGGGACCCATCACGCGGAACTGAACGGGGTAGGCCACGGGCGGGCCGTTGGGCAGCAATTTCACGCGCCCGCGCACTTCAGGAAATTCCTGTGCCAGCAGCGTGGGCAGCTTGATGCGCAGCGATTCACGCACCGCCAGGTCCTTGGGCAAGACGATGAACTGCGACACGTTGGTTTGCGGCAGCACCTGGTCCAGCGGCAGATAGAAACGTGGAACGCCCGAACCCACCCAGGTGGTCACGGAATTCACACCGGCTTCGGTCAGCAGGCGTTGCTCCACCCGCTTGGTGACCTCTTCGTTGCCCGCAAACGATGTGCCTTCAGGGAACCAGACTTCCACCATGATTTCGAGACGGCTGGAATCCGGGAAAAACTGCTGCTGCACCTTGCCCATGCCCACAATGCCCAGGGCAAAGGTCAGGGCCGTGAGTCCAATGGTGATCCAGCGGTGCTGCACGCACCAGTCCACCAGCCGCCGAAAGGCGGTGTAGAACGGGCTGTCAAACACCTCGTGCGGGTCGTCGGTAATGCCCTTGTTGGCCTGGGCGGCCTGCACATGGGGCGGCACCTTGAGCAGCAGCGTGCCCAGGTAAGGCACAAAGTACACCGACACCACCCACGACAGCACCAGCGAAATCACCGTCACGGCAAAAATCGCGAAGGTGTATTCACCCGTCATCGACTTGGCAATGCCAATGGGCAAAAAGCCAGCCGCCGTGATCAACGTACCCGTCAGCATGGGCATGGCCGTCAGCTCATAGGCAAAGGTGGCGGCGCGCACCTTGTCGTAGCCCTCTTCCAGCTTCAGCACCATCATTTCGACGGCGATGATGGCGTCGTCCACCAGCAGGCCCAGCGCGATGATGAGCGAGCCCAGCGAAATCTTGTGCAGGCCAATGCCCCAGTACCACATGGCCAAAAAGGTCACGGCCAGCACCATGGGAATGGTGATGCACACCACCAGGCCGGGCCGGGGGTCGATGTACCAGCGCTTCCACAGCGGGTGGTTGCCAGGGCGCTTGTGCAGGCCCAGGCTGATGAAGCTCACGGCCAGCACGATGACCACGGCTTCGATCAGCACCTTCACAAATTCGTTGACCGATGTGGACACGGCCTTGGGTTGGTCTTGCACATTGACCAGCTTGACGCCCGCTGGCAACGAGCTGCTGATGCGCTGCGTGGCTTGTTCCAGCGCCTTGCCCAGGGCAATGATGTCGCCACCCTTGGCCATCGAGATACCCAGCGCAATCACCTCACGCCCCTGGTGGCGCACCTTCACGGTGGACGGGTCTACGTAGCCACGCTTGACCTCTGCAATATCGCCCAGGCGGAACTGCGCACCCGACGGGCCGCGAATCGGCATGGCCCGCAGGTCTTCGATGGCGTTGAACTGGCCGCCCACACGCACCTGCACCTGGTCCAGCGGGGTCTGCACAGCCCCGGCCGATTCCACGGCGTTTTGCTGGCCCAGTTGGGCCAGCACCTGGTTGAAATCCAGCCCCAACTGCGACAAGCGCTTTTGCGAGATTTCGACAAACAGCTTTTCGTCCTGCACGCCAAACTGCTCGACCTTGGCCACATCGCGCACCCGCAGCAGTTGCTGGCGCACATCGTCCGCAAAGGTCTTCAGCTCTGCGTAGCTGAAGCCTTCGGACTCCAGCGCGTAGATCACGCCATACACATCGCCGAACTCATCGTTGAAGAAAGGCCCCTGGACGCCGGTGGGCAGGGTGTAGCGCATGTCGCCCACCTTCTTGCGCACCGTGTACCAGATATTGGCCACCTCGCTCGGGCGCGATGAATCCTTGATCTGGAAGATGATCTGCGACTCGCCTGGCTTGGAGTAGCTGCGGATCTTGTCGGCGTAAGGCACTTCCTGCAGCGTGCGCTCGATCTTGTCGGTCACCTGCTCGGCCACCTGCTGCGCTGTGGCGCCAGGCCAGTAGGTGCGCACCACCATCACCCGGAAGGTGAACGGCGGGTCTTCGTCCTGCCCCAGCTGGAAATAGGCCGCGAAGCCCAGCAGCATCAGCACGACCATCAGGTAGCGCGTGAGCGCCGGGTGGTCGAGCGCCCACTTGGAGAGGTTGAACCCCTCTTTTGGTTGGTTCTGGCTCATGGTGTGCCTTACTTCGCAGCGGGCTGGGATGCACCGTTTGCTACTGAATCAGTAGCTGCTGGCGCTTGATTCACGGGCGCTACAGCCGTTTTTGGCTGATATACCGTTACCTTCTGCCCTGGTGAGAGCACATGCACCCCGGTGGCCACCACCTGCATGCCAGGCGTGAGGCCAGAGGCCACCACCGCATCGTTGCCATCAGCGGTGGCAATCTGGATGACCTGGGACTTGATGGTGCTGGTGGCTGGGTCATACACCCACACCGCGGTGGACTGCCCTTCCTGGCGCAAGGCCGTGGTGGGCAGCTTGATGGCGGGGGTGCCGGCATGGCTCAGCGCCTTGGGGGTGACGTACACAGTGGAGCCCAAAGCCGGCGCTTCGGCGCGGTCGATGGCCACCTTGACCAGGAAGGTGCGGGTGGCAGCGTCGGCACTGGCGGCCACTTCGCGCACCTTGCCCGTCAACGTCTTGCCATTGGCCCAGCCACGCACGGCCACTTCCTGGCCGGGGGCCATGGCGGCCACCTTGTCCTCGGGCACGGCAAACACCACATCACGGGCGCCGTCCTGGGCGATGCGCACCACGGGCGCACCTGCCGCCACCACCTGGCCTGGCTCAGCATCAATGCCGGTCACCACGCCAGCCGCATCGGCCACCAGCCGCGTGTAGGCGGCCTGGTTGCCTTGCGAGGCCAGTTGCGCCTTGGCTTGGTCCAGCGTGGCTTGCGCGGTCTTCAGGGCGGTGTCGCGCCGCTCCAGCTCGGCACCGCTGATGAAATTCTGGTCTTTCAGCGCTGCGTAGCGCTTGTAGTCGGCCGCCGCCAAGTCGCGCTGGATGGTGGCTGCTGCCAACTGCGCGCGGGCGGCCTCCGCCGCCAACTGGTAGTCCTTGGGGTCCAGCTGCGCCAGCACATCGCCAGCCTTCACGCGCTGGCCCAGTTCGGCCTGGCGCTGCACGATCTTGCCGCCCACGCGAAAGCCCAGGCGGGACTCCACCCTGGCGCGCACCTCGCCTGCATATTCCAACTGCGACTCCAACGCCCCCACGCCCACGGTCATCAACTTGACGGCACGCACGGGCTCCTGCTGCGGCTCTGGTCTCGAACAAGCAGTCATCAGCGCCACTGCGCCCAGAAGCATGAGATACCTGTGAAACCCGTGAAATGGCCGCGAAGCGGAAGGTGTACGCATGGAAAATCCAGTGATGAAAAATGGTGCGACCGGGCGGTGCAAGGTGGACTGCCCCTTGCTCTGCGCCCAGGCCAAAGCCGATGAGCCCCTCTCCCGGCAAATCACGCGATAGGGCACGACAACACAGTCGTGCACGCCGCAGCGATGCACCCGAGCGGCAGGCGCAACCGGGGCCACCCCTTGTTTCGGGTCTTCAAAAGCGGTGATTTGTTCAGGAGAGAGGCCTTCAACCAGCCCTGGTCAGACAGTGCCGAAACAGCTACTGACTGACCGGTTAGTAATCTATGAGAAGGCCAGGGCATTGTCAAGCGACAATCCACGCCGCCATGAATCCTGAAAACCGCTCTTCCCCTGCCCCTTCTGCGACCCCTTTGGCCGCCCCAGCGGCCCAGGCCGCAGCGGCAGTCACGCACTACGAGAATTTTCCGGTGGCGTCGCTGCTGTGCCCGCCCCGCCTGCGCCCGCCTATTCGGGCGATCTACGCTTTTGCACGCACCGCCGACGACATTGCCGACGAAGGCGACGCCCCGCCAGCGCAGCGCCTGCAAGACCTGGCAGCGTTCGAGGCCGACTTGCAAGCTGTCGCCCGGGGGCACGCACCATCGGAGCGTTGGGAGACGGTGTTTCTTCCGCTGCGCGCCATGATCGAACAGCACCAGCTGCCCGTGAACCTGCTGGCCGACCTGCTCAGCGCCTTCGCCCAAGACGTGGAAAAGACGCGTGACGCCGAGGGCTACGCCGACCGGGCAGAACTGCTGGACTACTGCCGCCGCTCTGCCAACCCGGTAGGCCGCCTGCTGCTGCACCTTTATGGCGTGAGCGATGCCCAGGCACTGCAGCAAAGCGACGCCATCTGCACAGCCTTGCAGCTGGCCAATTTCTGGCAGGACTTGAGCGTGGACATTCCGCGCGGCCGCCACTACCTGCCCCGCGCCGACTGCGCAGCCTACGGCGCCTGCCAGGCCGAGCTGCTGGCACGCCAGACCACGCCGCAGAATGCGCGGCTGATTCAAGACAGCGCCGACTGGGCACGGGCCCTGATGGTGCAAGGCACACCCCTGGTACACCGCCTGCCCGGGCGCATGGGGTGGGAGCTGCGCCTGGTGGTGCAAGGCGGCCTGCGCATTCTGGACAAGGTGGACGCCCTTCAAGGCGGCAGCCTGCACACCCGCCCCCGCCTGCATGCCCCGGACTGGATCGTGATGCTGGCCCGCGCCGTGGCAATGTAAGAAAGATTTATGCCCCACAACGGGCGCTAACCCGCCGGCTTCAAGCGCCCGAAAAATTCAAGTCAAATCATGCTCTAGCGCTTTATCCAAAAGCGCCAGCAGCTACATTTTTAATAGCATCATTGATGATTGGCAGGCAACCCAGCACGCCAGCCACCCTGGCCCGCCTTGCCGCCACCGGCATGAGGGGCAGGGATTCCGCGCGTGCGGCGGCAGCACGGCGCCGCTAGCCTTGGCAGAACCACAACCCGAACCACGGCCTCGCACCACCATGTCCGTCAGCGTCTTCGACCTTTTCAAAATTGGCATCGGCCCCTCCAGCTCCCACACCGTGGGCCCCATGATTGCTGCGCGACAGTTCTCATGCCACCTGCAAGCCACCGTGGGGCTGGCCGCAGTGCACCATGTGGTGGCCGAGCTGTTTGGATCGCTGTCCGCCACGGGTATAGGGCATGGCACCGACACCGCTGTGCTGCTGGGCCTGGCCGGCCACGAGCCTGACACCATCGACCCCGACCAGATCGTGCCCACCGTGGCCCAGATTCGCAGCAACCAACGCCTGCAGCTGCTGGGCGAACACAGCATTCCCTGGATCGAGAAGGAACACATGCTGCTGCGGCGCAAAAGCCTGCCACGCCACCCCAACGGGCTGTGTTTTCGTGCCTTTGATGCGCAGGGCCAGGAAATCGCCGTGCGCGAGTACTACTCGATTGGCGGCGGCTTTGTAGTGGACGAGCAAGGCCAGCGCGTGACCAACCCTGGCGCGGCCGCTGCTTCCGGCAGCCAGGGCCATGGCCAGGGGCTGCCCTACCCGTACAGCACCGGGGCCGAACTGCTGGCGCAGTGCCGCGCCACGGGCTTGAGCATGGCCCAGGTCACTGCCGCCAACGAGCAGCACTGGCACAGCGCCGCCGAAGTGCAACGCCAGCTGCTGCGCATCTGGCAGACCATGGCCGGGGCCGTGCAACGCGGCTGCGCGGCCACCGGCACTCTGCCCGGCCCCATGCATGTGCGCCGCCGCGCGGCCGAACTGCACCGTAACCTGAGCAGCCACCCCGAGGCCGCGCTGCGCGACCCGCTGTCCATGCTCGACTGGGTGAACCTCTACGCCATGGCCGTGAACGAAGAAAACGCCGCTGGCGGCCGCGTGGTCACAGCACCCACCAACGGTGCCGCCGGGGTCATCCCCGCAGTGCTGCATTACTACGTGCGGTTCCTGCCCGGTGCGAACGATGCGGGCATTGCCACCTTTTTGCTCACTGCGGGCGCCATCGGGATCATTTACAAGGTCAACGCATCGCTTTCGGGTGCCGAGGTGGGCTGCCAGGGCGAGGTGGGGGTGGCGTGCTCCATGGCCGCCGGTGCGCTGGCGGCGGTGATGGGCGGCACGCCCGAACAGGTGGAAAACGCCGCTGAAATCGGCATGGAACACAACCTGGGCATGACGTGCGACCCCGTGGGTGGGCAGGTGCAAATACCCTGCATTGAGCGCAACGCCATGGGCGCCATCAAGGCAATCAACGCCGCCCGCATGGCCCTGCGCGGCGATGGCCAGCATGTGGTGTCGCTCGACAAGGTCATCAAAACCATGATGCAGACCGGCGCCGACATGAAGAGCAAATACAAGGAGACCTCGCGCGGCGGGCTGGCCGTGAACGTTGTGGAATGCTGACGGTGCGCAAGCAAGTTTGCGCACGGTAGGCCCTGAGGCAATCACAAGGGAGGGGATGGATGCTGCAACGCACAAAAGGCGCGTCCTTTTTACCCACCTTTCCCCCTGCTCAAGCATGTCAACCCCTTCCAAACTGCGCCAGTGGGCCTTGATGGCCGCCCTCAGCCTGGCCACCGTGCCAGCCCTCGCACAAGACACCATTTCACGTATTGCCAGTTCCGGAGAGCTGCGTCTGGGCCACCGCGAGAAATCACTGCCCTTCTCGTACAAAGACAGTGCCTCTGGCAAGGTACAGGGCTACACGGTGGACATCTGCCTGCAAATCTTTGAAGAGATCAAAAAAGAGCTGAAGCGCCCCGACCTGCGCGTGAACTACCTGCTGGTGGACGGCAAGAACCGCATCACCGACGTGAAAAACAACGTGGTGGATCTGGAATGCGGCGGCACAGCCAACACCGCAGCACGGCAGAAGGAAATCTCTTTCAGCCACCATATCTTTGTGGCGTCTTCGGCATTTTTGGTGCGTAAAAGCTCCAACATCAAAACGCTGGACGATCTGCAGGGCAAGAAAATCGCCGTGCAGGGCAAGACCACGAACGAAAACCTGCTGCGCGCCAATGAGCGCACCTTCAACCGCAAGTTCAACTACGTGCTGGTGGAAAGCACTCTGGACGCCGTGAACGCGCTGGCCAAGGGCGAGGCAGATGCCGCCTTTGCAGACGATGCAGGCATCTGGATCCCGCTCACCCGCCTGGGCAAGTCCATGGATGACTACCACTTCCTGGAAAAACGCCTCTCTGTGGAGCCCTACAGCATTGGCCTGCGCAAGGACGGCCCCAAGTTCAAGGAGCTGGTGGACCGCGTGACCCGCCGGATGATCCAGAACGGCGAGATGGCGGCCTTGTACAAAAAGTGGTTCAGCTCCGAGCAAGGCACCCTGCCGATCAGCATCTTCATGAAAGAAGCGCTGCGTCGCCCCAGCGACATCGGTGTAGAGCAGATCGCTTTCTAAAACCCAGCTCCTCACGCCAGGGGCCGGGCAAAGCCCCCTGGCGCGCAGATTCTCGGGCGCGGGCCACACAGCGCGTGGGACAATCGCGCCCCATGACTCCGGAACAGTACGTCCAACAAAAAGCGGTTGCCTCGGGCAGCAGCTTCTATTACGCCTTCTTGTTCCTGCCCGCGCCCCGGCGCGCAGCGATTACCGCGTTCTATGCGTTTTGCCGCGAGGTGGATGACGTGGTGGACGAAGTGTCTGACCCCGGCGTGGCCCGCACCAAACTGGCCTGGTGGCAGGCCGAAGTGGCCAAGGCCTTTGGCGGCCAGCCTACCCACCCGGTCATGCAGGCACTGATGCCGCACACCCGCGATTACGGAATTGAGCAGCGCCACCTGCAGGCCGTCATCGATGGCTGCCAGATGGACCTGGAGCAAACCCGCTACCTCGACTTTGCAGGCCTCCAGGGCTATTGCCACCTGGTGGCGGGCATTGTGGGCGAGGTGGCTGCGCGCATTTTTGGCCAGACCGACGAACGCACCACGCAATACGCACACACACTGGGGCTGGCGTTTCAGCTCACCAACATCATTCGGGATGTGGGTGAAGACGCCATGCTGGGCCGCATTTACCTGCCCGTCAGCGAGTTGCAGCAGTTTGATGTGAAGGCGCACGAGATTCTGAAGCGCACGTATTCCGACCGCTTCACCGCACTCATGCGCTTTCAGGCCGAGCGAGCGCACCGCCTGTACGACGAGGCGCTGGCCCTGTTGCCCGACGCAGACCGCCGCGCCCAAAAGCCTGGGCTCATGATGGCCAGCATCTACCGCACCCTGCTGCGCGAAATCGAACACGACAACTTCCAGGTGCTGCACCAGCGCATTCGCCTCACGCCCCTGCGCAAGTTCTGGCTGGCATGGAAGGTCCAGGCCCTGGGGCGCATGTGATGCGCGTCGCGGTGGTGGGGGCCGGCTGGGCCGGCATGGCGGCAGCCGTGGCGTTGACGCAGGCAGGCCACCACGTCACGGTGATGGAAGTCGCTCGCACCCTGGGTGGGCGGGCGCGAGCCCTGCACACCGTGGATGCAGCGGGCCAGCCCCTCGTGCTGGACAACGGGCAACACATCCTGATTGGTGCCTACACCGAAACCCTGCGTTTGATGCGCACGGTGGGCGTGGACGTGCCCAGCGCCATGCTGCGCCTCCCCCTGACCTTGACCTACGCCGACCGCAGCGGCCTGGAACTGCCCAACCTGCCGCCCCCCTGGGATGCGCTGGTGGGCGTGGCGCGGGCACGCGGCTGGAGTTGGACCGACAAAGTCGCGTTGCTGCGCACCTGCGCCAGCTGGCAGCTCAAGGGCTTCCGGTGCGATGCGCGCTGGTCGGTAGCACAGCTGTGCGAAAGGCTGCCGCAGCGCCTGCTGCAGGAGTTCATCGAGCCCCTGTGCGTATCGGCACTCAACACCCCCGCGCACGAGGCCAGCGCGGAAGTGTTCTTGCGCGTGTTGCGCGACAGCCTGTTCAGCGGGCGCGGTGGCTCAAACCTGCTGCTGCCGCGCACCGATCTAGGTACGCTGTTCCCGGATACCGCCGCGCAGTGGCTGCAAGCCCAGGGAGCGGCGCTGCACACGGGGCAACGCGTGGCGGGCCTGGCGCGCACCCCTGACGGCTGGGACGTGGACGGCACACACTTTGACTCGGTGGTGCTGGCCACCCACAGCACGGAAGCAGCCCGCCTGGTGCAAGCGGCCCACGGCAGCCTTTCCCGCACCGAACAAGGCGAAGCCGCCGAGTGGATCCATGTAACCCAAGCACTGCGGTTCACATCCATCGGTACGGTGTACGCACAGGCCTCTGCCACCAGCCTCCCGAATGGGTCTGGGCACACTGAGGAAAGTCGCCATACCCTGAACCAGGCAATGCTGGCCTTGCGCCCAGGCCCCGAGCAACCCGCACAGTTTGTGTTCGACCGCGGGCACCTGGGGGGGCCTGCCGGTTTGCTGGCCTTTGTGGTCAGCGTCAGTGAGCAAGACCGTGCCACGCTTGAGGATCAGGTTGTGCGCCAGGCCCAGGAACAGCTGGGCCTCAAAACCCTGCGCCCCCTCCAGACCGTGGTGGAAAAACGCGCAACCTTTGCCTGTACCCCAGGGCTGCGCCGTCCTGGAAATCGCGTGCTCTCAGGCCTGTGGGCCGCAGGCGACTACACGGAAGGCCCCTACCCAGCCACGCTGGAAGGCGCCATCCGCAGCGGCCTGCACGCAGCGCAGCAAATCACAGGCCTGCGCCACTGAAAACGACCCGCTTGGCGGGCAAATCCTGGCGCGGTCGCAAGCAGTCCAGCCGACCAGAGCGACCTTGATACGCATCAAAAATCGTCGATCTGGATCCCGAACAGGGCCCTCTACGGGAAAGGGTCCGACGCTTTATCGGTAACTATCTGCTACAGAACGATAAGATCGGTATTAATGCGTTGTTTCGGCTACCCCGCAGTCTCGTCACTCCGAACGGTGTCCGCAGTTTCCCTGCCAGCCGCCTCGGCCGCCCTGTGGGCTAAGCCCGCCGGGCTTGCGACAAAGCCCTGACACAAACGAGCCTTCTTAGCCGTCATCCGTTCACAGTCAGGATGCATCCGATGAAAAAGTTCTGGGTGCACTGGAGGGTGACGGGCGCATTGGCCGCGGTACTCGTTGCCTGTGGCGCGTACTGGTGGCTTTTGCTCGCGCAACAGCAAGAGCAAACGACCTTTGCGGAGACACAGACCGAACTGCGTGCCACGCACATTGCGCGCACCCTTGCGGCCCAAATGGAAACATTGATGGGCGGGCTGGAATACCTGGCGCGCAGTCTGGCCGTTCTGCACGAACACGACCCGCAGCACACCTTCCAGTTGGCAGCGTCCGACGCCCTTGCCTCGTTCCCGCCGGGCAGTATTTTGCAAATCGCGGTGGCAGACTCCAGTGGACGCATCGTGTATTCGTCGCTGTCGCCCGACAGCGCGACGCTGGGCACATCGATCGGAGACCGTCCCCACTTCCAGGCCCACACCTTGGAGACGGAAAAGCACCTCTACATTAGCCGCCCCACACTGGGCCGGGTGTCGGGGCAGTGGTCGGTGCAAGTGTCTTACCCTATCAGCCAAGGCAACCGCTTTGGCGGCGTGGTGGTGCTTTCCATCAACCCGGACTACCTGTCCAATAACCTGCGCGATGTATTCACCCAGGGCAACGACGCAGCACTGCTGCTGCGTGCTGATGGGGCGTATCTCGCGCGCTCCCACGGTCAAAAGGAGGTAATGGCCCTGAACGTACCCGCAGACCGCGAATTTATGCGCTACCCAGAGCGCACCAGTGGGCGATACCAAGTTGCCGCGCCTATTGAAGATGTGCACCGGTTCTACGCCTGGCAGCGACTCGCGCACTATCCCTTGGCGTCAGCGTCGGGCTCAGCCGCGACCAGGCCATGGCGGGAACGTACCAATCCGTGCGCGACAGCCGCCTGCGCAATGCCGTGGGAACGCTGGCGTTTGTGCTGGCGGCGTGCTGGATTGCGCTGCTCTTCCAGCGTCAAAAGCAGGACCGTGAACGGCTGGAGCGCCAAAGGCAACGTTACCGACTGGCACTGGAAGGGGGTAAGCTGGGCACATGGAATTGGAGCCCGCCTGCGGGAGATTTCTTTTTTGACCGCCGCTGGGTCCGTCTGCTGGGGTTGCCAAAGGAAGCCTACCACCCCAACCCTGAGCAACTCCAAGCGTTGATCCACCCTGA
>Ga0115561_1001785_pt1 | contig 14971 bp, 12 predicted proteins | sample COGITO_mtgs_1105_4_FD_87201 | JGI IMG/M metagenome (GOLD analysis project Ga0115561, IMG submission 87201) | Pelagic marine microbial communities from North Sea - COGITO_mtgs_110512 | ecosystem: Environmental > Aquatic > Marine > Epipelagic | place: Germany:Helgoland, sampling site Kabeltonne...
AATCAGGTCGCGGGGGTAGGGGGCGGTGGCGTCGTAGATCATGGTGTCAGGGGCATGGAATGGGGTCAAGACAGGGCCAGCGAGAGATCGTTGACCGGTGGCTGGCGGTCAAACGTCAGACTTTCTTCCACATGCAGCAAATGTGCCTGCATGAGCTGCACGGCCCGCTCTTCGTCTTTGGCGCCCAGTGCCTTGACGATCTGGGCGTGCTCTTCGTGCGAATGCGCGGCGGCGCTGGCGCTTTGGTACATCAGTGTGATGAGCGAGCAGCGCGAGATCAGATCGCCCAGCATCTGCGCCAGCACCTGGTTGCCCATCATCTCGGCCATGCGCACATGAAAGTCGCCCAGCAGCTCGGTGCGCTCTGGCGCGTCGCCCTGGGCCACGGCTTGCTTCTCGCGGGCCACATGCTCGCGCAGCGCGCGCAGTTTGGCGGGGGTGACCTGGCGCATGAAGGCGCGGACCATTTCGGACTCGAGCATGCGGCGCACGGCAAACACCTGGCGGGCTTCGTCGGCCGAGGGGGCCGCTACAAAAGCGCCCCGCGCGGGCTCCAGCCGCACCAGCCGGTTTTGCGACAGCTGAAACAGTGCCTGGCGGACCAGCGTGCGCGACACGCCAAAGTGGTCGGCCAGCTTTTGCTCTGCCAGCTTGGTGCCCGGTTGCAGGCGGTGCTCGACGATGGCGCGGGTCAGGCGCGCAGCGATGAGGCTGGTGGTCGAGTTGTCCATGCGCCGAATGATAGCGGCAAGCGGTGTTTTGTATACAGTTTTGGTAGACGATTTGCGCGATCAGTACCCTGGCGAGCTGGTGGCAAAGCGTTCTGCCAGAAAGTCTACAAACGCGCGCACCCGCGCTGCTGTCTGGTGGCGTTGGGGGTAAATGGCGTAGATGTCCGCCGGGGGTGTCTGGTGGTCTGCCAGCACCTGTACCAGGCGGCCACTGCGCAGGTAGCGGGCCACGTCCCATTCGGCCCGCATCACGATGCCGTGGCCGTCCAGCGCCCAGTTGACGGCGATCTCTCCGTCGTTGGTGCTCAGTGCGCCCCGCACCTTCACCACTTCGGTCTTGCGCCCGGCCGTCAGCCGCCACTGGCCATAGGCATCGTCGCCCTGGCGGATGCCTATGCAGTCATGCCGTGCCAGGTCGCTGGGCAACTTGGGGGTGCCCCGGCGCTCCAGGTAGGCGGGTGCTGCGCACAGCAGGCGCCGGTTGGGTGCAATGCGGCGGGCAATCACGCGGGCGTCGGGCGGCTCGCCAAAGCGGATGCACACGTCGAACGCATCGGCGGCTAGCGGTGGTGGGTCTACCGAAAGTTGCAGTTGCACCTGCACCAGTGGGTGCTGGCGCACAAAGTCTGAAATCAGCGGCGCAATCTGGCTGCGCCCAAAGCCCAGCGTGGCGTTCACGCGCAGCAGGCCTTGCGGTGTGGCCAGGGTGCGCGAAACCAACTGCTCCATGTCGTCAATCTCGGCCAGGATGCGCCGTGCATGCTGCAGGTAGGTCTCGCCCTCGGGCGTCAGGCTCACGCGGCGGGTTGTGCGGTTGACCAGTTGCACACCCAGGCGCGTTTCCATCTGCGCCAGCCGTTTGCTGACGGCTGGCGTGGTCACATTCAGCTCGCGTGCCGTGGCCGAGAAGCTGCCGCAACGCGCCAGGAGGCTGAAAAAGCCCATCTCCGAGGGGGCCGGCAAAGGTGTGTTCATTGTTTCTTTGAAGTTAACAATAGGATAACTTGAAGAATGGTTTTGTGAATACGAAGCCGGTAGATTTGCCTCCGTCCGGCGCATCCGTTGCGCGCCACCCAACTACAGGAGACAGGTTTCATGACGAGCAAGACGTTCCGCATTGCGTGCATTCCCGGTGACGGCATTGGCAAAGAGGTGATTCCCGCAGGGCAAGAAGTGCTACAGGCCTTGGCCGCGTCACAACCCGGCCTGTCGTTTGAATTCACCAGCTATGGCTGGGGCGGCGACTGGTATCGTGCCCACGGCGAGATGATGCCCGCTGATGGGCTGGCGCAATTGCGGGACAAGGACGCCATCCTGTTCGGCTCGGCGGGCGACCCGCACATCCCCGACCACATCACGCTATGGGGCCTGCGCCTGAAGATTTGCCAGGGGTTTGACCAGTACGCCAACGTGCGGCCCACCCGCATCCTGCCCGGCATTGACGCCCCCCTCAAGCGCTGCGCGCCGCAAGACCTGGACTGGGTCATCGTGCGCGAAAACTCCGAGGGCGAATACGCCGGTGTGGGCGGCCGCGCCCACCAGGGCCATCCCATCGAGGTGGCCACCGACCTGAGCGTAATGACCCGCGCCGGGGTGGAGCGCATCATGCGTTTTGCCTTCCGCTTGGCCCAGTCGCGCCCCCGCAAGCTGCTCACCGTCATCACCAAAAGCAATGCCCAGCGCCACGCCATGGTGATGTGGGACGAGATTGCGCTACAGATCAGTCAGGAGTTTCCTGATGTGAGGTGGGACAAGGAGCTGGTGGACGCAGCCACCGCCCGCATGGTCAACCGCCCCGCCACGCTCGACACCATCGTTGCTACCAACCTGCATGCCGACATCCTGAGCGACCTGGCCGCTGCACTCGCGGGTAGCCTGGGCATTGCGCCCACCGGCAACATTGACCCCGAGCGCCGCTACCCCAGCATGTTCGAGCCCATCCACGGCTCTGCCTTTGACATCATGGGCAAGGGCCTGGCCAACCCCGTGGGTACGTTTTGGAGTTGCGTGATGCTGCTCGAACATCTGGGCGAGTACGCCGCCGCAAAGCGCCTGATGGCTGCCATCGAGCAAGTCACCGCCGATGCCACCTTGCACACCGGCGACCTGGGCGGCAAAGCGACTACAGGGCAGGTAACCCGTGCTGTGTGCGAGCGACTGGCCACCGCAGCCTGATTCCTCTTGCATCCGTTTCCCCCGCCAATACGCTCCCGACAAGAGGCGCGAGGGCGGAGTACCCCTTCACAGAACGATATTGGAGACAAGCCATGACCACGTTTCAATCCCCCAAGCGCCATACTTTGCGCCACTTGGCAGGCGCTGCCCTGCTGTGTGCTTTGGCTACCACGGCCGCAGCCCAGGCCTGGCCCACCAAAGCCGTCAGCCTGATCGTGCCCTTCCCCGCCGGGGGCACGACCGATGTGCTGGCCCGCGCGCTGGGGCAAGAGCTGGCCAAAAGCCTGGGCCAGCCCGTCATCGTGGAGAACAAACCCGGTGCAGGCGCCACGCTGGGCGCCGACTTTGTGGCCAAAGCCAAACCCGATGGCTACACCCTGCTGATGGGGGCGGTACACCACACCATTGCTACCAGCGTGTACCGCAAGCTGGCGTACGACTTTCAAAAAGACCTGGCCCCTGTCACCACCGTGGCCATGGTGCCCAATGTGCTGGTGGTGCAGGCCGATGCGGCCACACCCATCCGCACCGTGCCTGATCTGATTGCCCAGGCCAAGCGCGCGCCAGGCAAGTTCACCTTTGGCTCCAACGGCAATGGCACGGGCCAGCACCTGATTGGCGCGCAGTTTGAAGCCATGGCCGGGGTGCAACTGCTGCATGTGCCCTACAAGGGCAGCGGCCCCATGACCACTGACTTGCTGGGCGGGCAGATCAGCATGTCGTTTGACACCATCACGCCCGTGCTACCCCACATCAAGGCGGGCAAACTACGCGCACTGGCTGTGACCACGGCCAAGCGCTCGGCTGCGCTGCCCGATGTGCCCACGCTGGACGAAGCCGGGCTCAAAGGCTTTGACCTGGGCACCTGGTTTGGCGTGCTGGCCCCCGCAGGCACGCCCAAAGACGTGGTCACGCGGCTGAACACGGAGATGGTCAAGATCATCCAGTCGCCCGACTTCCGCAAGAAGATGGAAGACATCGGTGCCGACCCGATCGGCAACACGCCTGAGCAAATGGCCCGACAGATCAAGGAAGACACCGAGCGCTTTGCGCGCCTGGTGAAAGAGGCCAAGGTGGTGCTGGAGTAAGCCGGGCCAGCGCGACGGTGCTTACGTCACAATGCCCCGCCATGACCATGCCTGACCCTCGCCAGAATCCCACCGCCTTCTTGCGCCACCTGTACGACGTGGCGGTGCAAAGCGCCCAGCCCCTGCAAGGCCTTCAAGCCCATCTGCCTGCTCTACCCAAAGGACGCACGCTGGTGCTGGGTGCGGGCAAGGCCGGGGGCTCCATGGCGCAGGCGCTGGAGGCGCTGTGGCCTGCCGATGCCCCGCTCGGCGGCCTGGTCGTCACCCGCTACGACCACATTCCGCCCCGACCGGCGGGCCTGAGGCAGCGCATTGAAGTGGTCGAGGCCGCCCACCCCGTGCCTGATGCCGCAGGCCTGCAGGCGGCCGAGCGCATGCTGGCGCTCACCCAGGGGCTCACGGCCGATGACTTGGTCATTTGCCTCATCTCTGGCGGCGGCTCGGCCTTGCTCACGCTGCCTGCCGATGGCCTCACGCTGGCCGAAAAGCAGCGCATCAACAAAGAACTGCTGGCCAGCGGTGCCGCCATTGGCGAGATGAACTGCGTGCGCAAGCACCTCTCGCGCATCAAGGGCGGGCGGCTGGCGGCGGCTTGCGCTCCGGCGCGTGTGGTCACCCTCACCATCAGCGATGTGCCGGGCGACGATCCCTCCATCATCGCCAGCGGCCCCACCGTGCCCGATGCCAGCACCTGCGCCGATGCGCTGGCGATTCTGGATCGCTACCGCATCACCGTGCCTCCCGCCGTGCGCGGGGCGCTGGAAGCGGGCCTGCTCGAAACCCCCAAGCCCGGCGACGCCGTGTTTGCAGGCCACGCCGTGCACCTCATCGCCACCCCGCAGCAGTCGCTCGAAGCCGCAGCCCAGGCCGCCCGCGCTGCAGGCTGGGCCGCGCACATCCTGTCGGACGAAATAGAAGGCGAATCGCGCGAAGTGGGCAAGGTGCACGCGGCCCTGGCCCGCGCCGTGGCCCAGCGCGGGGCGCCGTTTGAACGCCCCTGTGTGCTGCTGTCAGGCGGTGAAACCACGGTGACGGTGCGCCCTAGTCCCGAAAGCGCCCCCAAAGGCCGAGGTGGCCGCGCGGGTGAGTTCTGCATGGGCCTGGCCCAGGCCCTGCAAGGCCAGAGCGGCGTGTGGGCCCTGGCGGCTGACACCGATGGCATCGACGGTGTAGAAGACAACGCGGGCGCCATCGTCACGCCGGACACCTTGGCCCGTGGCCGCGCCCTGGGTTTGCGGCTGGACGACCACCTAGACCGTAACGACGCCTATGGCTACTTCAGCGCACTGGGCGATTTGGTGGTGACCGGGCCCACGCACACCAATGTGAATGACTTTAGGGTGCTATTGATTTTGTAGCTGCTTGCGCTTATGTATTAAGCGCCAGGTGCCAAAAAGGCTTGAAGCCTTGGCCGGCTCAGGTGGCCAAAGCCTGTTCCACCGCAGCCTTGGCATCTTCCAGGCTGCTGAAAAAGCTCATGGGCTGCGGCGTGGCCTTGGGCATGTGGGCTGGTGGCTGCCACAGGCGGTCACCCATCCAGGTCGCCGTCCATCCGCCAATGTCTTTGCCCTTGAGAATGCAGACAGGCTGCCCATTCAGGTTCGCCGCCCAGCTGGTGGGGGGGCTGTGGTGTCCAGGTAACTGTCATGGTAGGTCCGTGGGGTGGCTATGCCCCAGTGTAGGGGCCGTGGCAGCTGCGTCGGCATTCTGGACAACCCTGAGGAACGGGGCTTGCGCGCGGGTGGGCGGTGTTGTGGGGCGGCACTGATTCGGCGCATCTGCCGACCAGCGTACAGCCTAGGCAGGGCCGCACCCTGGGGTGATGCCGCTATGGGCGCGGCGCCCGTGCTTCCTCGTCAATCACCTGCTGCACTTCGCGGTAGAAGTTCTCGCGCGCCTCGGTGGCCTGGGGGTCTCGCGCCCCATGGGCCCAGTTGGCGTTCGACACGATCACCAGCTTGCGTTGGGGGTCGATGAAGATGCCCTGGCCGAAAATGCCTCGGGCCGCATAGCTGCCGTCGTCATAGGTCCACCACTGGTAGCCATAGCCGCGCCCGGGGCGGCCAATGTCGGCGCGCTTGGTGGTGGCCTCGGCCCACCAGCCCTCGGGCACGATGCTCTGGCCGTTTACTTGCGCGCCATTCAGGATGAACACGCCCAGGCGGGCATAGTCGCGTGGCGATGCCTGCACGCAGCAGCCGCCAATCTCCTTGCCGGTTTTGCTCAGAAGCCAGGTGGCCTGCTGCTCCATGCCTGCCGGGCCCCACACTTTTTCTGCCAGGTAGGTGGCCAGGGGCTTTTTGGTGGCCTGCTGCACCAGGGTGCCCACCAGGTTGGTCTCGCCCGTGCTGTACAGCCAGCGGGTGCCTGCCGGTACATCGCGCGGTAGCTTGCGCATGTAGCTCACCAGCGCTTCCACGCCGGGTTCGGGCTGGTGGTTGTTGAACTTGGCCACGTCTGAATTCGGGTCGGCGTAGTCTTCATTCCACTTCACGCCAGATGTCATGGTCAGCAGTTGCCGAACGCTCACATCGTCGTAGGCAGAGCCTTTCAGCTCGGGGATGTAGACGCTGACCTTGTCGTCCAGGCTCTGGATGAAGCCGTCTTTGACCGCAGCGCCCACCAGGGTGGAGGTCAGCGACTTGGCCACAGAAAAGCTGGTCCAGCGGCCTGCGGCATCAAAGTCCAGGCCATAGCGTTCCAGGCGCAGCTTGCCGTCGTGCACCACCAGCAGCGCAGCGCTGCGCTGGCCTGCCATGTAGGCATCCACATCGCTCTTGAGCTTCAGGGGCGGCCCTGGGGGCAGGGGCGATGGCGTGCTGCTGGCGGGCACCACGTTGGCCTTGGCCAGCAGCGGGATGCGGTCCAGCGCGCGGAAGGCGGCGTCGCGTTGCGGCTGCGTCCAGAACAGCAAATCGCGGTTGGTGGGCACGGTGGCCAAAAGCCCGCGCGTTTCCTTGTCCAGGCTGTACCAGCCGCCCACGGCGGCGGCCGCCACAACGACCAGTGTGCCCAGCACTACTTTTTTCAAAGCCACGTTTGTCTCCTTAGGGTTCTCAAAGCCTGCAACCCGCAGTACACATGTCGCCGCATGTGTGGTGTCTTACGCTGCGGGTGCGGCCCGTTTTGTTGATGCTGCCAAGTGTGCATGATCGCGTGTGGGCAGAGTGTCGGGAGGTGCACACAAGCCTGACATCCGCGCGGTGGATTTACCGCCGTGCGGTGGCTGGCGAGCCGTGAGGCGTCCCTCTGCACAAGGTTCAGTCCATAAAAAAAGGGGCCGCAGGATGTGCGGCCCCTTTTCTGTGTTGGCATCAGCCGCCTGTCAGCGCGGGTGCTTTGGCAGTTTTCAGTACCCCAAGGTCTGCCCATCGGGGTTGCGTGGATCGGAGTAGCCATACAGCTGCCCGTTGCGGATCTGGATGGTCTGCGTACGGCCCATCGAAGGCTTCACTGCGATGTTGTGGCCGCGTTGCTTGAGCAGGGCCAGGGTGTCGGGCGAGAGGCCCTTTTCCACGCGCAGCTCATCAGGCGTCCACTGGTGGTGCACGCGGGGGGCTGCGGCGGCTTCGGCGGGGTTGTTGCCAAAGTCGATGGTGTTCACCACGGTTTGCAGCACGGTGGTGATGATGCGGGCGCCGCCGGGGCTGCCAGTCACCAGCGTGGGCTTGCCGTCTTTGAGCACCAGGGTGGGCGTCATGGAAGACAGGGGGCGCTTCTTGGCGGCCACGGCGTTGGCGTCGCCGCCCACCAGGCCGTAGGCGTTGGCCACGCCGGGCTTGGCGGCAAAGTCGTCCATCTCGTTGTTCAGCAAGATGCCGGTGCCCTTGGCGACGATGCCGCTGCCAAAGTTGGTGTTCAGCGTGTAGGTCACGGCCACGGCGTTGCCCGCCTTGTCCACCACCGAGTAGTGGGTGGTCTGGTCGCTTTCGTACGGCTGGGGCTGGCCGGGCTTGATCTCTTTGGCAGGACGAGCGCGGTTGGGGTCGATGGACTTTGCCAGCGACTCGGCGTAGCGCTTGGAGGTCAGGCCCTTCAAGGGGATCTTCACGAAGTCGGGGTCACCCAGGTATTCCGATCGGTCGGCATAGGCCAGCTTGCTGCTTTCAGCCATGTGGTGCAGCGTTTGCGCGCTGTTCTGGCCCCACTGGGCCAGGGGCCACTGCTCCAGCATGTTCAAAATTTGCACCAGGTGCGTGCCGCCGGAAGAGGGCGGGGGCATGGTCACCACTTCGTAGCCACGGTAGGTGCCGCGCACGGGTTCGCGCTCGGCCACCTTGTATTCGCGCAGGTCTTGCAGCGTCACGGCACCGGCGTGCGGGGCCATTTCGGCGGCAATCTTCTGGGCGATGGCGCCCTCATAGAAGGCCTTGGCGCCTTGCTGCGCGATCAGGCGCATGGATTGGCCCAGGTCTTTTTGCACCAGCAGGTCGCCGCGTTTCAGGGGCTCGCCGTTCTTCCAGAAGATCTCGGTGGTGGCTGGCCACTTGCCCATGTTCTTCTGCTCCTGGCGCAGGATCTTGGCCAGGGTTTCGCTCACAGGGAAGCCCTTTTCTGCCAGCGCGATGGAGGGTGCAATCACCTTGTCGAGTGGCAGGGTGCCCCATTTTTTCAGGGCATGCTCCATGCCGGCCACGGTGCCCGGCACGCCCACGGCGTAGTGGGTGTAGAGCGACTTGCCGTTGATGACGTTGCCCTTGTCGTCCAGGTACATGTTGCGGCTGGCCTTGATGGGGGCCACTTCGCGGAAGTCCAGCGCCACGGATTTGCCCGTCTTGGCGTCATGCACCATCATGAAACCGCCCCCGCCCAGGTTGCCTGCGTTGGGCAGCGCCACGGCCAGCGCAAAGCCAATGCCCACGGCTGCGTCCACGGCGTTGCCACCGGCTTTCAGAATATCGAGCCCGATGCGCGAGGCCAGCTCTTGCTCAGTGGCCACCATGCCGTTGTTGGCCACCACGGGGTGGAACACGTCCATGTCGAAGTCATAGGCGGCGCTGGCGGCTGCGGCAGCGGATGTCTGTTGCACTGCAGCAGGCGCGGTGGACGCTTGCGGCGGGGTCGCACTGCAGGCCGCAAGGCTGGCCAGGGCCAGCGCAAGGCTGGCGGACAGCAGGGTTTGCCGGATGTTCATGGGTTTGCCTCCTTAAAGAATGGGTGGCACAAGTGTAGGCCGACTGCGGGGCTTCGGTGGGGTGTGGGCCGTCAGGGGTCGTGGCACGAAACTGGCTTTAGCACCGGCTGCGGATGTACAGAAACTGTATACACTTTGTCGTCAGCACACGGCGGCCACTGCACCACTTTGGATGCCTGCCAACCACCTCGCGGAGATACGGAGATACCTATGGGCCTGAGCACCCACGTTTTAGACACCATGCACGGCTGCCCCGCTGCGGGCATGGCGGTGCGCCTGTATGCCACGCAGGGCGAGCAGGCCACGCTCGTCAAGTCACTGGTGCTGAACCACGACGGCCGCACCGATGCGCCCTTGTTCGACAACGCCAGCCTGCGTGCGGGTACGTACCGGCTGACGTTTGATGTGGCGGGTTACTTCAAGGCCCGGGGCGTTGCGCTGCCCGAGCCGAATTTCTTGAACCAGGTGAGCCTGGACTTTGGCATTGCCCATGCCGACCAGCATTACCACGTGCCGCTGCTGGTCAGCCCCTGGAGCTATTCGACCTACCGGGGGTCTTGAGCCCAGGGGGAATGCAAGCAAGCGCTATTTATTTGATAGCTGCTTGCGCTTTTTAAATGCGCCTTTCAGTATCTTCTGACCTTGCAAGGCAGACGATGAAAGCGCTGGCAGCTCCTGCTTTCATAGCGGCAGATGGGTCAGAGCTGGCCTTCGGTCAGGGTGTCGAGCTGGAAATTGCCGCTCTTGTCCCACAGCCAGGTGTCGGTATAGGTCACCTTGCCCAGGCGGCTGGGCGTGGGGTAGGGGGCGGCAGCGCGCACGGTGCGTTCAATCTCGGCCACCACCTCGGGCGCGTGGCGGGGGGCACGGGTCCAGTGCAGGCGGGCCACGCGGCCCTGGCGGTCAATGTCCACTTCCAGCACGCCAATGGCGTACAGCATGGGCGGCAGCTTGCCTTTGTAGATGCGATGCTGGTTGTGGCTGTAGAGGTGGCTGGCAGCGTCCTTGCGGTAGTCGCGCGGGGTGGCTGCGGCAGATGCCTTGGGGGCAGGCGTCGCGGCAGGGCCAGCCGCGGTGTCCCGGCTGGGCATTTTGCTGTCTTGTGCCGTGGGGGCCTGGGGCGGAGGGGACTTGCAGGCTGCCAGGGCGGCCATGGCGCTGGCCAGCAGCCAGCGCAGCCAGCTTGTACGGTTGCCTTGGGCGCGCGTGGCGCGCTGGGGTGGAATGGATGGCATGCTGGTGGGGAGTCAGACAACTCGAAACACAATGGCTGCGTGCGGTAACGCTGTGCGCAGCCTTCAAGGTGAAAGGGCCGATGTGACGGATGTAGGTTTGCTGGTGGCCGCGCTGAACAAGGGCGCAACCGCGTGGCTGGTGAGCGTGAAGTCTACCGAAGGCTCGGCCCCAAGGGAACCCGGGGCCTGGATGGCGGTGCTGGCCGACCGCGTGATTGGCACCATTGGCGGTGGCCACCTGGAGCACCAGGCCATGGCCGACGCGCGCCGCCGCCTGGCGGGCGAGCCTGGCGAGCCGCAGGTGCGCTACGCCCTGGGCCCGGCCCTGGGCCAGTGCTGTGGTGGCGTGGTGCACCTGCAGTTTGAGGCGCTGGGCCCGGCCGATGCCGCCAGCCTGCCCGCCCGGCTGCAAGGCCCGCGCGTGCCCGTGGCCCTGTTTGGCGGCGGCCATGTGGGCCACGCCCTGGCGCGGGTGCTGGCGCCGCTGCCCTTCGCGCTGACGTGGATCGACAGCCGCGACGGCATCTTCCCGCCCCATCCGCCCGAGGGCGTGGTCTGCGAGCATTCCGAGCCCGTGCACATGGCCGTGCCCACGCTGCCAGCGGGCTCGCGCGTGCTCATCATGAGCTTCAGCCACGCTGAAGACCTGGACGTGGTGGCCGCGTGCCTGCGCCGCCAGCGGCAGCAGCAAGACTTGCCCTTCATCGGCCTGATTGGCAGCAAGACCAAGTGGGCCACCTTCTCGCACCGGCTGGCCGAACGTGGCTTTAGCCCGGCCGAGCTGGCGCAGGTGACTTGCCCGATTGGCGTGCCCGGCATCCACGGCAAGCAGCCCGAAGTGATTGCCGTGGCGGTGGCTGCGCAATTGCTGCAGACCCTGACGCCGTAAGAACCTGCGCCAGTGATCTGAAACGCACGGAATCTGGAACAATTCGTGCAAGCACCTTTGGGTGTTGTCAGTAAGTGTTGGTCGCAGCGGTGCCCCGGCCCGCTGGCCCTTCCTGTATGGAGAGGCCAGCCAGCCAAGGTGCGCGACCTGTGTGTTCTGCTCAGAGCGCCCGCAGTGGTGAGCAGGTTTGCAGCGCCATGCGCTGCCAAGGTTGAGATATGGAAAGCTATGTTCTCGACTGGGCCAACCTGCTGTTGCGCTGGGTCCACGTCATTACCGCCATCGCCTGGATTGGCTCGTCGTTCTATTTCGTCTTTTTGGACAGCAGCCTCACGCCGCCCGAAGACGAAGACCTCAAAAAGCAGGGCGTGAGCGGTGAGCTTTGGGCCGTGCACGGCGGCGGGTTCTACCACCCGGTCAAGTTCAATGTCTCGCCGCCGCAGTTGCCCAAGCACCTGCACTGGTTCTTTTGGGAAAGCTACAGCACCTGGCTCAGCGGCTTTGCGCTGTTCACGGTGTCGTACCTCTACAGCGCCAGCACCTACCTCATTGATAAATCGAAGATGGACTGGGCGCCCGCCACCGCCATCATCGTGGCGCTCGCCTTCTTCGTCGTGTTCTGGCTGCTGTACGACGCCATCTGCCGCCTCTTTGGCCAGCGCAAAAACGGCGACGCCATCGTGGGTGCACTCGTCTTCGTGCTGGTGTGCGTGGCTTCGTGGCTGGCCTGCCACTGGTTCGCCGGGCGCGCAGCCTTCTTGCTGGTGGGCGCGATGATTGCCACCGCCATGAGCGCCAACGTGTTCTTCTGGATCATCCCCGGCCAGCGCACGGTGGTCGCGCAGATCAAGGCGGGGCAGCCTGTGGACCCCATCCACGGCAAGCGTGGAAAGCAGCGCAGCGTGCACAACACCTACTTCACGCTGCCGGTGCTGTTTGCCATGCTCAGTAACCACTACAGCTTTACCTGGAACCACCCGCAGAACTGGCTGGTGCTCATCCTGATGATGTTTGCGGGTGCGGCCATTCGCCAGTTTTTCGTGATGCGCCACGGCTACAAGCTGGGCCGCAACGGCAACCCGCTGCCGTATGCGCTGGTGGGCTTGGCCGTCATCGTCGGCGCCATGGTGTGGATGCGGCCTGCTCCTGTTTCAGTAGCTGGCAGCGCAAGCGCCACAAGCGCTGCAGGCCAAAATGATGCAAAGGCTGATTTTGCTGCGGTGCGGGGCGTGCTGGAGCAGCGCTGCTACACCTGCCATGGTGCGCAGGTGCAGATGAAGAACCTGCGGCTGGACGAGCCGGCCCTGGTGCGGCAAAACGCCCAGGCCATCTACCAGCAGGTGGTGGTGCAAAAGCTGATGCCCATGAACAATGCCACGCAGATTACCGATGCCGAGCGTGCGCTGATTGGCCGCTGGTTTGAGGCGGGGGCGCTGGTGCCTTGACGGGTGTTTTTCAGATGCTGGCCGCGCTCACGCCACCAGCATGTTCAGGTCTGCGGCGGGCATTCCGGTGTGCAGCACCAAGCCGGTAGCGGTTTGTTTGGCTTCGTGCTTGGCGGTGGCGGCCACGTTGGCCACTTCTTCCGCGTGGCGAAAGCGCCCTGGCGTGACGTGAACCGCACCCACCGCCAGGGTGGTGCACGGAAAGAACCTGCGCACGCCGTGCCGGTCTTCAGAGTGGATGCCGCCAGACCGCCGGGCTGATTCGTCAAACAGGGCCAGCGCTTCGCGTCCAAAGTCCTGGATGATGTTTTTGCAGCGCTGGCGCCAGTTGCTGCTCTGGAAGATCAGCATGAAATCGTCCCCACCCACATGGCCCACAAAGTCGCGCCGCGCATCGCAGTGCATGGTGGCCAGGCGCGCCACCAGCCGGATCATCTGGTCGCCGCGCCAGTAGCCGTAGTGGTCGTTGAAGGGCTTGAAGTGGTTCAGGTCGGCGTAGCAGGCCACGAACTCGGTGCTGTGGTCCAGCAGCCTCTGCATGTGCAGGCTGATGGGGATGTTGCCCGGCAAGAACGTGAGCGGGTTGGCGTGGCGGGCGGCTTCGATGCGCGTTTCGGTCACGGCACGCACCAGCTGGTCGCCCGTGCCCAGGCCGATGTAGCGGCCGTTGTCGGTGACGATGTAGCCGTCGCTCAGGTAGCGCTGGTCTTGCGATGTGAGGATGCCCATGAGCTGCTCCACATCGCAGTCTTGCTCCACCACGCGCGGCGCAGTGTTGGCAAACGCCAGGCAGGGCTTGCGCCCATGCACCTCGCGGAAGTACAGCGTGGCGTAGTGGTTCATGAACTGCTGGCGGTTGATGAGGGCCACGGGCTGCGTGCCGTCCACCACGGCCAGGGCGTGCAGTTCGGTGCGTTCGTGGAACATCGCGGCCACCGCGTCATTGGTGGTGGTGGGTGTGACGGGCGGGGCCTGCACCACGCGAAGGCTGCGCAAGATGCTGGGGCGCGCGGTTTGCCCCAGGTGCGGCAGCACGGCCACCCGGCGGTCGTGCAGCACATCCAGGGCCGGGCCTTCAATGGTTTCACGCGCCATGGCTGCGGGCCGCCCCAGCAGCCAGCCCTGGCCGTAGGGTATGTCCAGGTCCCGCAGGGCGCGCAGGTCGTCCTGCGTTTCGATGCCTTCGGCAATCAGCGTGGTGCCAAACACATCGGCAATGCCTTTGATGGCTTGCAGCATCTGCAGGTTTTCGGGGCGGTCGCTGATCTCGCGGATGAAGTACTTGTCGATCTTCACGAAGTCGGGCTTCACCTCGGACCACAAGCGCAGGCTGGACCGGCCATCGCCAAAGTCGTCCAGCGCCATGCGGGCGCCGCAGGCGTGCACCGCGTCAATGGCTTCGCGCAGCAGGGGCATGTTGGTCACGCGCTCGTGCTCGGTAATTTCCAGCACCAGCATCCGCGCATTGAGGCCGCAGCTGCGCACCGCTTCGCCCAGCTTGGCCATGCCCACCATGCCCACGCCGTGGACCAGAGCGTCAGCGCTGATGTTCACGAACAGGCGCCCTGGCGTGGCCTGGGCGCTCCATTGTTCCAGCGCGGTGAAAACGCAGAACAGCTCGAAATCCTGCAGCACGCCCTCGCTGCGGGCCTGCGCCAGCAGGGCATCGGGTGCGTGCCAGGGGCCGCCCTGGGGGCCTCGGATCAGTGCCTCATGGGCATAGACGCTGCCCTCGCGCAGATCGGCAAGGGGCTGAAAAACGCAATGCAGCGCGCCATCGCGCATCAAGCCCGCCAGCGGGCCTGTGCCATGGCGTGCAGCGGGCGACAGTTGCGCCACCATCGCTTCCCGTCGGCTGCACTGTGTGTTTTGCATCGCTTGTGTTGAATCCCTGAGCAGGGGCTGACGATAGCGGCGGCTTGTGACAAGGTGGTTACAAGTGGCAAAAGAGGGGTGGGGAGCTTGCGCCAGGCTGCGGTGGGCGCTGTAGCTCCTGGTTTGCTATTAAATGTATAGCTGCCTGCGCTTTTGCATTAAGCGCTAGATGCCAATTTGTGGCTCTTCTAGCGAATGCTAGTGATGCACTCGATAAATGTCGTCCGTCGAAATCGTCGTTTACAGACGTGCGGCGATTTCCATCACTACTATTCGCTAGGGTCTGTTGAGAATTACCGAGAGTTGATAACCCCAGCTGCGAGATAGATCATCGCTGCGAAGCTGCTATCCGTCTTGTCGCTGCGCATTGCGATACGTTTGAACTCCTTGAGCTTGCAA
>Ga0115561_1001796_pt1 | contig 14917 bp, 13 predicted proteins | sample COGITO_mtgs_1105_4_FD_87201 | JGI IMG/M metagenome (GOLD analysis project Ga0115561, IMG submission 87201) | Pelagic marine microbial communities from North Sea - COGITO_mtgs_110512 | ecosystem: Environmental > Aquatic > Marine > Epipelagic | place: Germany:Helgoland, sampling site Kabeltonne...
CCCACCAAGTAGCGACGTAAAACCAGTATTGGCCTCGGGCAGTAAACTCAGCCCCACTCCGCGCGGTCCGCCAAATTTATGCGCACAGCCGGTCACAAAATCACACCTGCCCAAGCCCTGCAGCGACAACTTACCAATCCATTGCGACGCATCGCAATGAATCTGCACGCCTTGCGAACAACATACCGCGGCGATGCGCTGCCAGTCGTTTAAAATTCCGGTCTCATTATTCGCGGCCATCGCAGAGACCGCCAACACCTTGCCCTGATCGAGCAATGCCTGCAACGCCGCAACATCGACCGCTCCGTGCACATCGAGCGTCAACCAATCCACACGCTCGCCGAAGCTGCGCTTCGCCGCCTCCAGCACACTCGGATGCTCCGTCGGACTCACCGCAACCCGCGCATCTGTAGGCAACGTCGCCGCCCAATGCGCAAACACCGCATTATTCCCCTCTGTGGCACCCGAGTTAAACACCACACGCTTAGGCGCGACTTCAAACAATTCCGCAACGCGCACACGCGCCGCGTTCAAATGTGCATGCACCCGTGCCGCCGCACGGTAAGGACTGGACGGATTCAACCACAGATCCTCTGTAGCCGCACACCACGCCGCCCGCGCCTCAGGCCGCAGCGGTGAGGTCGCATTATAGTCAAAGAAGCAGCACTCCATATCTAGCTATTAAAGATCCAACTGCCTCATTCGTCAAAGACACACATTACGGAATGCGCAGATTCTGCCCCACCTTCAGGGCATTCTCACTCGAGAGACGGTCACGATTTGCCTGATAAATATCAATCCACCGCGAGGGCGTGCCATATACCTTGCGACTAATACTACTAAGCGAATCGCCCGCCGTTACGGTATAGCTACGTGGCGCGCTCGCCGGATCGGGGGTCGCTGTCGTCTGTGCCTGCGCAGTCGGTCGAGTCTGCTGAAGCGACTGGGAGACCGTCGTCTGAGCAGTCGGCACACGTCGTGCGCCGCCGACGATATTTTCCAACTGCTGCACACGCTTTTCAGCGGCCACCAACTCGCGCTTCAGGCTGTCGTTCTCGACCTTCAAACTCTTCACCAGCTCCATCAAATCGATCCGGTCGAGATCCCCCTGATACGGCTGAGCCGGCAACTGCCGAGCAAACTCCTTTTGCGCAGTCTCGATCAACTGACGCACCTGCGACGCCTGCGGTGACTGCGGCTTGAACTGTAAATAACGATTGAAATGATAAATCGCCTGCACGGGATCTTTCATCGAATGCAGGTAAATATAGCCCGCCTCGAAATGAGATTCCGGGGCATCGCGCCGCGCATCAATCACCCGCAGAAAGGCACTCAGCGCATCTTCAGTACGACCTTGGCTTTGATACTCCTTGGCTAATTGATACTGCTTCTCGTCCGTCTCGCCCACCACCTCAACACCACTAGGCGCACAGGCAGAGAGGACGAGCAAAGCGAGTAAAGATGCAACTAAAGCAAATCGAGGCGGAAACATGATGCAGAGACGTTTAGCAGTGATCTGCGCACCTGCAACAAACAAGTCACAGCAATCCACTTTGTTCTTTCGCTTGCCCAAAGCGCATCCAGCTCAATCACCCCGACACACGTTCCTACCCTCGCACCTTCATACTGCTTCTAAGGCTTGAGCAAAATTTTACCCAAACGCGGCTGCTTGTCGTGCTCTAGGGCTTCAGCAAATTGCTCAAACGAATACGTCGCCTCGATTGGCAGCTTCACCGTGCCATCGCGCATCATTCCATACACCGCACTCATCACCTCATCGCGACCTCGCGCTCCGAGCTTCTCGGCCCACTTATCCCACCAAAATCCAATCAAGCGCACATCATTAAAAATAAGAAAACGAGTCGGAAAACGCACAGGGTCACCCACCATACCGCCAAAAGTCACATGCGTGCCCCCTTCGCCCAGCACCTTGATTTGATCGCTCGCACTCGCACCTCCGATGGAATTCAACGCCAATTGAATGGGTTCGCCTCCAGTCAACTCCTTGACCTGCTTGGCCCAACCGCTGCCTTCAACCACGACATGATCGGCCCCCATCGCCTTGAGTGGCTCAATTAACTCCTCGCGGCGCACCTGACTGATCGTCTTAAAGCCCATCGCCTTCGCCATCTGAATCACACTCAGGCCCACTGCGGAATTACCCGCATTTTGCACGACCCAACTCCCTGGCGCAAGATCCACCACCTTCTTCAATAAGCAATACGCGGTCGGAGGGTTGATAAAAGAAATCGCCGCCTGCTCAACAGGCACATCGTTCGGCACCATCTGCAAGTCCGCCACCGAAATACAAGCCGTTTCTTGCCAAGTCCCCTCTTCGGGAAAGCGCACGCGTGCCCCCACACCCACGCTCGACACACCGCGCCCCAGTGCATCAATCACGCCGACGCCCTCGCGCCCTGCCACTGCTGGCAACGCACGCAAACGTCCGTAGCTGCCGCCAATCATGCCATAGTCCGATGGATTAATCGTCGCGGCCAGCAAACGCACCCGAACTTCGCCCGGTGCAGGCTCCTGTTGCTCGACCTCTTCCAGTCGTAAGACCTCTAAAGGTTTTCCAAACTCATGGTGACAAATCGCTTTTTGTAGTGTCATAGGCCAAAAACCTACTCAAGTAAGTCACGGGCGCAAAGAATTTTAACGATTTCCGCCTGCATCATTAGCATCCGTAGTTGCCACTATCAGTAACAAGCTCTTTCACTTTTCAACAGTCAACTTTCAACATCCAACGAACAACCTCTCACATGCATCCATTTCTCCAAAAAGACTTCCACATTCGCTGGTCCACACTCACACCCGATCATATCGAGGCTGACATCAGCAAAGCGCTCACCGACGCACAAGCCGCAGTCGATGCCGTCGCCGCACGCAGCACCGACGCCCCTGAGACGCTGACCTACGAAAACACCATCGCCGCGCTCGACGACGGCCTCGAAACGCTCAACCACGCATGGGGACTCGTCAGCCACCTCGATTCCGTCAACAACAGCCCAGAACTTCGCGACGCGCACAACGCGATGCTGCCTAAAGTCAGCGAGTTCTTCGCCAGCATCCCGCTCAAGGAAGCACTCTGGAAGACCCTCAAAGCCTTCGGCGAAAGCCGCGCCACTGACAAGCTCTCACCGACCAAGCAGCGCTACGTCCACGAAACCCTCGCTGATTTCCGCGAACAGGGTGCGGACCTACCACCCGAGCAAAAAGCCCGCGCAGGTGAAATCCAAAAGCGCCTCGCCGAGCTCACACAGAAATATTCAGAGCACTGCCTCGACGCCACCAACGCGTGGGAAAAAATCATCACCGACGAGGCCGAACTCGCGGGCCTGCCCGCATCCGCCATCGCCGCAGCTAAGCAAAATGCCGCCCAAAAGGGTCACGAGAACGCATGGCGCTTCACGCTCCAAGCCCCCTCTTTCATCCCAGTGCTCACCTACGCTGACAGCGACGCCTTGCGCAAAGAGCTCTGGCAAGCCTACGCCACCATCGGCAGAGAGGGCGAATACGACAACCGCGAGCTCGTCCGCGAAATCCTCGAGCTCCGCCATGAATTCGCCCAACTCGTTGGCCAAGACAACTTCGCGGATCATGTCACCGCACGCCGCATGGCGGCCTCTGGGGAGGCCGCACTCAAATTCGGCGACGCCATCTTTGCGAAAGTCCAAGACCAATTTGTCGAGGAAACCAATGCCTTAAGCCTATTCAAAGCCGACACCACCAAAGAGCCACGCGAACTGCTGGAACCATGGGAAGTCGGCTACTGGGCAGAAAAGCAACGCCTTGCCAACTTCGACTTCGACGAAGAAGCGCTGCGTCCCTACTTCCCGATCAACCGCGTCATCGCCGGCATGTTCGACATCGCCCAACAAATCTTCGGCCTCCGCATCGAGGAACGAAAAACAACATTCAACGTTCAACGTTCAACGTCCAACGTTCAACGTTCGGCTCCGGAGGAGCCAGAGGTCTGGCACGAAGAAGTCAAATTCTACGATCTCTTCGATTCCGAAACGGGCGAGCAACTCGGCTCCTTCTACGCCGACTGGCACCCGCGCGAGTCCAAACGCGGGGGCGCATGGATGAACTACCTACTTACAGGCAACCGCGACGAAAGCGTCGGGCCACGCACACCACACCTCGGCCTCATTTGCGGCAACCTCACCCCGTCGGTTGGGGATCAACCCGCACTGCTCAACCATCGCGAGGTCGAGACGATCTTCCACGAGTTTGGCCACCTCCTTCACCACCTCTGCGGGGAAGTTGAAGTTAAGTCACTAAATGGTGTCAACGTGCCATGGGACTTTGTTGAACTGCCCTCGCAGATCATGGAAAACTGGTGTTGGGACCGCGAAAGCCTCGACCTCTTCGCCCGCCACCACGAAACCGGCGACGCCATCCCGCAGGATCTCTTCGACAAGATGCTCGCGGCACGCAACTACATGAAGGCCAGCGCCAACGTGCGCCAACTCTCCTTCGGCAAGATGGATCTAGAGTTGCACATCCACTGGCCAGAGACCAACAAGAAGGATCTCGATGCGTTCATCAAAAAACAGCTCGACGGCTATAACGCCCCCCGCAAGACCGAGCCAAAGTCAAACGTCTTCAATTTCAGCCACCTCTTCAGCAGCCCCACCGGGTATGCTGCCGGCTACTACAGCTACAAATGGGCCGAAGTGCTCGACGCCGACGCCTTCACCCGCTTCCAGAAAGAAGGCATCCTCAACGCCGAAACGGGCCGCGCCTTCCGGCACGAAATCCTAGCCAAAGGCAACTCCGAGAACCCCGCACAGCTGTTTAAAAACTTCATGCACCGCAAACCTGACCCCGATGCGCTCCTACGCCGCGACGGATTGATCGACTAGCACTGCACGCACCAGCACTTCACAAAACGCCGCATCCTTTAATGGATGCGGCGTTTTTATATCTAATTCTACATACGCCCCAACAGCTCAAATAATCCATCCAACTGCTGAAACTGCGACTGTAGCACGACTTGCGTCGAGCTGACTGCGGACAACGGTCGCAGCACATGCAGTGCAATCGGCGTGGTCACATGCACCTCCGCAGGGCGCTCCCCGCGGCGTAATGCTTCCGCAGCAAAACAATCCCATACCGCCTGAGCGGGCGTCACTTCAAGATCAGTCACAAAATGCGGCTGCGGCGGTGTCAGCATCTCAGCCAACGGAGCAGTCACGGCCAGAAGTGGAATCACAGGCCCATCTTCAGCCCCGATCGGATTCGATAAATAGATAGCACCAATCTCCCACACTTCGCCGACTTCGGGCAAGTTTGCGATGCGCTGCACCTCAAACTCGGATGGCTCAAAAGGAACCTGCGCGGCTTCCGCCTCATCCCAATCAACGGGCTGTTGTGCAAACTCCCATGCCCCAGCATCCTCCGCATTCGCACCTTCGGGCAATGTAAAGCAAGGCATCACCATCGGCAAAGTTCCATCACGCTTTCCGGCATGCAATACCTCGGCTGGATTCGCACTTGAGCGCAGCAAACCAATATAACGCTCGCACAAACGCATGCCACGAATCAATGCAGGCAAGTCCGCCGAACTCGGAAACCACGGTGCCCCCGCACGCGGATGGTAGCGTCGAAACCGCGTCCAGTTCAAACGCCCTCGCTTCGGCTGAGACTCCCCGACCTTGTCGTATAAATCCACATCATCGGTCTCCATCGCCGCCTTAGTGACGAACTCGACTTCAGTCATCCGCAAAAGGCTCAAATACCCATCTGGGTCTTGCGGCATCTGACCCACAAATGTGAGCCGCCACATCTTATAGGCCTCCACGCCACGATGCACATGCAAGGCAAACACTTCTCCGCCACGCCCCAGCACAGAGACAAAATCAAGCAACCCTGTCTCTGGATCTCGAATACAAAAGATATCCTGATCCCAGAGATCCTTCCACGGCTCTAACGCTCGCACAGACTTGGCCTGTTCAAACGCAGTCGTAAATAAAGCGCGATCCACAGCTTCAAAATTCACATACGGCTCAATCGGTGCTTCATCCTCCTCGAAGTCCTCCGCAGCAAAGTCGGGTAAAAACTCAGGGCGAGTGGCATCCCCAAAACCCCACATCGGCACCTCAAAACCGTCATCCTCATCGTCGTCCTCCCAATCGTCCTTAAACTCAGACAGCCGCTCATTCACCGCATCGAGATCAAACGCATCCGGATCATACTCACCCATGCCCCACTCTTCATAATCGAGATAACCATCGTCCTCGCCAGTCTTGGCATAGGCACACAGCCGCTCGTGCCCATAGACGCCGCCACAATCTTCCATCGGGCACGCCCCCGCGCCGCCCACACAGGTAAACAGTAGATCCGCATCCAGCGGCGCTTGCTTCTTTAAAGTCACCGAATGCTGCCAGCTGTCTCCAAAATCATAAGTATAGGTCAATTTCTGACGGGAGCGCTTCAACAACTCGCCCACTTCAACGAGCTCTTCTGCTTGTCCCGCATCGTCATCAAAGCCATCTATAGATGCCACTGATTGAAACTGCTGCTTCTTAAACTCGAAGGCATGCATGTGAGCATCCTCCCAACCCATCGCCTCCTGAATCACATCATGCAACAGATCCAAGGTCAGATCCGAAGGCACCCACACCTCACGCCAAATAGGGCAATGCGTATGCAGCAATTCGATACGTAACAAATAGGACTTAACAACAGGGGCTTCGAACATAATGCCTGCAGTGTGTAAGTGAATGACACACGCCTGAAAAGCCCAATCAGTCCGTCATTCAAATAACAAAGTAGCTGCGTCTTTAGGCGCAGAGCAAGGTGCGAGTGCCTTTGCGCGGTGCTGACTCTGGCGTTCAACGCCTAAAGACGTTGCTACGTTTGGCTACATTGCAGGGTAGCCATGCGCTTAGACGCACCTGACAAAGACATCGAAAAGTCCGAGGCTTCCGCGTTTCAAATTTTCAACAGATGCCGCAGATACAGCTCCGCACAGGCCTTCGCATCCGACAGGGCATCATGGTGATCGAGGGGAATGCAGTGTTCATCGCACAGCACGTTCAACTTCTTCTTATAGATTTTATAGGTGCAGGCCGGTTCGTAGCTCGGCTCGGCCATGCCATAAAACGCCAAGGTCTTGCGTAGGCAGGAAAAATCGAACGCACCGTTGTGCGCGACCAAGGTGCGACCTTCGATATAGCCTCGAATCTGCGGCCATACCGCATCAAAAAACGGCGCATTATAAGTGTCTGCCTCCGTGAGCCCATGCACATTGGTATTCCAATAACTATACGTATTCTCTGGCGGTTGCACCAACAGGCTGAGTTGCTCGACGACCACACCCTGCTCGACACGGACGAGCCCGATCTGGCAAATACTGGAGCGCGCGGGCTGCGCTGTTTCAAAATCAATCGCGGTAAATGTAGGCATGCGCACCACAGAGCGCAGAAGCGCCGAGAGCTGGCAATGCGATTTTTTGCACGAGCTTCCCCTCTGTTCGACGATGCACACAAAAAAGCCGCCCTGCAACAGGGCGGCTTTTAAAAAAATCAAAAGAACGACAGTCTAGAACCAGCCTTTTTTACCGTTGATGTAAGTCGCAACGAAATCTTCGTCCGTTTTCGTCAAGTAGATGATCCCTTCGATAATACCGATGATTGAGCTAATCGTTCCGAAAGTGAACAAGCTCAAAACAAGCATGATAATTCCCTGCATGGTGTAACCCAGGATAAACTTGTGAACACCTAAAGCTCCAAGGAGAATTCCACAAATCCCGGCTGCGATTTTCTTTTCTGATCCTGCTGGTTTGTCTGACATAATAATAGATAGTTATAAGTGAGTGATACAGCTCTAGCACTATCCAAAGCTAAGCCAAGTTTTCGAGCTAAAAATAGCAGCGCCCTGTCAATTAGCGATTCAACGAAAATTCGATGCGCCACGAATATTTCGCGCTGACCGCTTGCCCGTTGCGGATCGGCGGGGAAAAACGCGTGGCCGCAGCGCCTTCCTTTGCCGGATCGACAAACTCCTTATGCGAGTAACTGAGCACCTCCTGCACATCCACGCGTCCACTCGGATCGATAAACACCAGCAGTTTTACGTAGCCTTCCACGCGCCGGCGCTGCAATTGCACGGGATATTGAATACGCCCACGCCGCGTCACATGTGGCACCTCATCGAGGTCATCGAAGCCATAACGCTGCATCATCTGCTCGGCAGACTCGACCTTGAAATTTAAATCCAAACTGTCTCCGATCGTCAATTCCCCGCCCATGCCGGGGCTCAAGCTGAGCTCTAACTGCTCCAAACTCGGCATCGGCGGTGGCGTGTCCAACTCGGGCGGTGTTTCCTCCTCTTTTTCAGGTGGCGGTGGCGGCGGATCACTTGGCGGAGGCGGAGGCGGTGGCTCTGCCAGCACCAACTCGTCAATCGATTGAGCCGCAGCAGGCTGCACTTCGCTAAACTGTGCCAGCGGAATTAACAAGAAGATCAGTAACGCCACCACCACGCCCAACACCATGCTAAGAGCAAGGTTGGAGCCTTTCTTGGGTGGTTGATACAAGCGCGTCATACGAACCGCGCATGTTCTACGCTTTTATCTACCTGTCAAAGTCCGAGGACGCAAAAGCACCACTAATTCGTATTTTTGAGACTCTCATCAAGCACGCGCTCACGCTCCTCGACCTGATTTTCGCCCGCATCCACCACGCCCATCACCATTTGAACCCCATATTGAAGACACATACCAGCGAGCCCGGCCAACACTAAGACGATGACTGCAGCTACCTTGCTGAAACCCCACAATTTGGAAGAGATCAACATTCCGGCCAACACAAACACCATGCCAAAGGTCGCCCACGGCAAGTAGCGTTCAGCCCAATCTGCCTTGATTTCAGGCAATGCATACAGCTCGATCGACACATACCCCAAAGCCGCCAATAGCACGGGAATGAGCACCGCAAAAGCGGTAATCACGATCCCCTTCGAACGACTGAAAACTCCTGAAAGCAACCGCGCCACAATCAACATGCCGCCGAGCGCACATCCCAGCACAATATAAAAGCCGGATGTGCCAGCTTCGAAAGGAAACACCACCTCAAGGAAGGCGAGTAGAGCATCAAGGATTGGTTTTAGCATAGTGCCTGGAATTCGGGTAGGTCGATAGTTCAGTAATTACGTTATGAGGATCACGCCAGAATACGACCTCATTCTAGCGATCACCCACCGCTGCAACGAGCTCCGCATAGAGCTGCGTCAGCGCTGGCATCGCCAGACCCAGCGCCTGACCACGGCGGAGCGGCTCGCCAAAAATTGCCTCCACTTCCACCGCACGCCCATCGAGAAAGTCGATCAGCGAGGAAGGCCGATACGCACCCATACGCACCGTCACATCGAACTGCCCCTGTAGAAAGCTATCCGCAATCACGTGCCCACTGGCCGCTGCGGCAGCCTGTATCTCAAGCATGAGTGCCTTTGCCCGCGCAGCCAAGGCCTCATCCGCCAGAATCAAATCCGTCGTAATGCCGCCCGCCACAATCGCCAGCCCGTTAAAAGGCACATTCCAACACAACTTACGCCACAGTGCGGCATCCAGCACGGGAGAGACATTCGCCTTCACACCTGCTGCGGTAAAGTCCGCAACGACCTCCGCCGCATGCTCAGGCCAACGTTCCCCAAGCGAACCGATCTCCACACGCCCAGGCAGATAGTTCTCCACCACTCCGGGTGCCGTTCGGTTGACACAAACGAAACACAGACCCGCCAGCACCGGAGTGTCAGGAAAGTGCTCGGCAAAAAATTCGGCGTTGCCCATGCCATTTTGTAAAGTGAGCAGCGTTGTGCGCCCCGACTCAACCAGAGCGTGCAAACTCGACAATAAATCCTGATTCACCGTCGCCTTGGCCGAGATAATGACCAGATCCACCGTCCCGATTGCAGCCGCGTCTTGCTCGATCCCACTGGGGCGAACCGTATGCGTCTCGTTCAGCTCCCCCGAACGCGGGTCCACCATCCGAAGGGTGATCCCATTCTCACGGAGCGCCGCAGCATCTGAGCGTGCCAGCACTTGCAGACCAGCGCCGGCCTTCGCCAACAAACCTCCGTAATAAAGGCCAATCGCCCCAGGGCCAACCAACGCGCAACGAGTAGATGAACTCAAAAATGACATATTTCCATTAGGCCACACGATGCAGTGGCAGCAATGGGAAAATCGAGATCGGAACCGCTTCGCGGATTCCGCTACAACACAACCTCACCATTTGGAGCGGACAGGCGAAGCTATTTTCGACCAGATCAACCAATCACCCCAACCGCACCTTCGAATCCACTAACGCGTCGCCCTTCTCCGGATAGTTCAAGGTGCAGTGTAGCCCTCGGCTTTCCTTGCGTTGTAACGCGCAATCCACGACCAAACCAGCGACCAGGATCATATTGCGCAGCTCCAGCAAACTCTCGTCGACCTTGAAATTCCAATAATACTCGTTGATTTCGCGGTCGAGCGTCTGAATACGGGTGCGGGCACGTTCGAGGCGCTTCGTGGTGCGAACGATGCCGACATAATCCCACATCGTGCGCTTCACCTCGTCCCAATTATGCAACAGCACCACACGTTCATCTGAGTCGCGCACATCGCCATCGATCCAATCAGGCAACGAGAGAGTCACCGTCGCCTTGCTCGACAAATACTCCCCCACCGCTGTCGCACCTCGATTTGCCATGACGACTGCTTCGAGTAGCGAGTTACTCGCCAAACGATTTGCCCCGTGCAACCCTGTGCACGCCACTTCACCACAGGCATAGAGCCCTGCGAGTGAAGTCTCTCCGCTGAGGTTCGTCTTTACGCCGCCACATAAATAGTGCGCGGCAGGCACCACGGGAATCATGTCCTTTTCCAGCGCGATGCCCTGCTTCGCACAATGCTCATAAATATTAGGAAAATGGTCGTGCAACTTTTTGAGCGTCAAGTGCCGCGTATCCAGCCACACATGACGGGCTCCGGCCTGCTTCATCTCCGAGTCAATCGCACGTGCGACGATGTCGCGCGGAGCCAGATCTTTTCGCGCGTCATAGCGCTCCATGAAGGCTTCGCCTTTGAGGTTACGCAGAATCGCACCCTCACCACGCACGGCTTCACTAATGAGGAATCGATCCGAATCGCGGCTGTAAAAGGCAGTCGGGTGGAATTGAATAAATTCCATATTGCGCACTTCGACCCCAGCACGATACGCCATCGCGATGCCGTCGCCTGTCGCAATAAAAGGGTTGGTCGTGTATTGATAGACTTGGCCGATGCCTCCGGTCGCCATCATCACTACACTCGATTCAAAGGTTTCGACCTGTTCGGAATGCGTATTGAGCGCATACAGCCCCAGCACGCGATCATCGCCTGGCAAGCCGAGCTTCGACGCAGTGATCAACTCCACCGCGAAGTGATGCTCGAAGGTATCGATATTCGGCGAGGTCGCGATGCCATGTAGCAACGCATCTTCGATCGCCTTCCCTGTCACATCTTTGACATGTAAGATTCGGCGCTTCGAATGCCCGCCTTCTTTGCCAAGAGAGACACTGCCGTCCTCCAACTGAGTGAACGCCACGCCGCGACGCGCTAATTCCTCAATGCTCGATGCGCCATCGGTCAAAATCTCGCGCACTGCGGCTTCGTCGCACAACCCGTCGCCCGCATCGAGCGTGTCAGCCACGTGCATCTCGACATCGTCGGTCTGCGAGGTCACGGCTGCGATGCCGCCCTGCGCATAGTTCGTGTTCGATTCTGCCGAGTTTTTCTTCGTAATGATCGCCACGCGTTGCCCCGCTTCGGCGACTTTCAGCGCAAAACTCAGACCAGCGATTCCACTGCCGATGACGATGACATCGTAAGATTTAGACATAACTACAGGGCAATATTGTCAATGAGTCGTGTCTGATCGAGCCATGCCGCGACACAAATCATATGCTGCCCGGGGATAATCTCGCGTCCTGCGGGCGTCATCGTCAGACGATCCACCACTTGCACATAAATCACGCGCACACTCCGAGCCATTGACAAATGATGCGTAATCTCTGCCACCACCCGATCAACACTACGGACGCCCTCTTCGCGCACCATGCGCTGCCCGATCAATAGCGCCTTTGAGATATTGAGCGCCTCGGCGTGCTGGGTCGGCGTGAGGTAGCGATTCCGCGAACTCGTTGCTAGGCCGTCTTCGCCGCGCTTGGTCTCGCCGATCACGATCTCGGTCGGTATATTCAGGTCCGCCACCATTTTCCGAATGACGGCACATTGCTGCGCGTCTTTTTGGCCAAAGACCGCGATGTCTGGGCGGGTAACATTGAACAATTTTAAACACACCGTCGTCACGCCACGAAAGTGGTTCGGCCGTGAAACCCCGCACAATCCAGAGCTGACCTCTTCTTCATTCACGTAGGTCGAGTAGCCCTGCGGATACATTTCATCCACCGTCGGGTTAAACACGATGTCCGCTCCACGCGCTGCGCATTTCTCTAAATCCTCTTCGAGTGATTTCGGGTAGCGATCGAAATCTTCGTTCGGCCCAAACTGGGTAGGATTGACAAATATCGAAACGATGACCTTATCGGCACGCTCCTTCGCAATATCAATTAACGAGAGATGCCCCTCATGGAGGCACCCCATCGTCGGCACTAGCCCGATGAGTCGGCCGCTGGAGCGCAGACCGATGGCGTGAGATTGCATTTCGTTGACCGATTGGATTGTTTGCATAACAAATTTTCGGCACAGCTTACGCCTCTATCACACTTTATCAAAATAATAATCAGAACTTAACCATTCAGCTAAAACGCAATTTATTGCCATTAGCCCTCATTCATTAACCATCAGTCATCTAACATGAGCGATTCATACATCCAAGAACTCTTCGCTGAGCGCATCGGCGGCAATCAATACGGCAAATCCACTGCCATCTATAAGTTTGAGAAGATCAAACGCGCCAAAAAGGCGGCTAAAGCTGCCAAGCCAGACGTCGACCTGATCGATATGGGCGTCGGTGAGCCTGACGAAATGGCCTTCCCCGTCGTCGTCAAAGCCCTGCAAGACGCAGCCGCACTGCCGGAAAACCGTGGCTACGCGGACAACGGCGGCGACGAGTTCAAAGCCGCAGCCGCGCAATATATGTCCGACGTCTTCGGCGTGAAGGACATCGACCCAGCAACCGAAGTGGTGCACTCGATCGGCTCCAAGACCGCGCTTTCGATGATTCCAGCCTGCTTCATCAACCCGGGCGACGTCGTCCTAATGACCGTGCCTGGCTACCCAGTGCTCGGCACACACGCCAAATATCTCGGCGGTGAGGTCTACAACATGCCACTCAAGGAGGAAAACAACTTCCTCCCCGAGCTGGACGCAGTCCCTGCGGACGTCGTCGCGAAGGCGAAAATCATGGTGCTCAATTACCCGAACAACCCGACCGGCGCATCCGCAACACTCGAGTTCTTCGAAAAAGCCATCGCTTTTGCCAAGGCCAACAACCTGATCATCCTCCAAGACGCAGCCTACTCCTCGCTGATCTTTGAAGGCACTCCTATTTCCATCTTCCAAGTTCCAGGCGCGAAGGACGTGGCCATTGAGCTGCATTCCCTCTCAAAGAGCTACAACATGACAGGCTGGCGCATCGGCTTCGTCGTGGGTAACCCGCTCGTCGTGCAAGCTTACGCCGATATGAAGGATAACTCCGACTCCGGCCAGTTCCTTGCTATTCAAAAAGCTGCGTCGGTCGCACTCGCGAACCCTCAGATCACCGAAGAGATCTCCGCGAAATACTCGCGTCGCATGGATCTGCTCGTCGACGCGCTCAACAAGGCAGGCTTCAAAGCCAAAAAGCCACAAGGCAGCTTCTTCCTCTACGTCGCCGCACCAAAGTCCGCGACCATCGATGGCAAGACTACTGAGTTCGAGTCCGGCGAAGCGTGCAGCCAATGGCTCATCACCGAAGAGCTCATCAGCACCGTGCCTTGGGATGATTGCGGCAACTTCGTGCGCTTCTCAGTCACCTTCGCCGCGCAAGGTGAAGCAGCCGAGAAGGCAATCGCGGCCGAGATCGGCCAGCGCCTCGCGAAATACACTTTCGCGTTCTAAGCGACCCAACAGTCTCCCGTTTAAAACGAAAGCACGATCCTTGGATCGTGCTTTTTTGTGCGAACGTATTAGGATTCGAGCTAAATGCGTGACAGTCTATAGATCCCACACTAACTTTACGTCTCTAACCCGACCGCTATACTTCCCTTCAACGCTACCAATGAATTCTCTACCTCAGCTTTTCGAAAACAACCGTAACTGGGCCAAGCGAATCAACGCCGAAGACCCTGAGTTTTTCAGCAAACTCTCCAAACAACAGAACCCGAAATACCTATGGATCGGCTGCGCCGACAGTCGCGTGCCGGCCAATCAAATCACCGGCCTCATGCCTGGAGACATTTTCGTGCATCGCAATATCGCCAACCTGGTAGTGCACACCGACCTCAACCTCCTTTCCGTCCTACAATACGCAGTCGATGCCCTCAAGATTGAGCACATCATCATTTGCGGTCACTACGGCTGCGGCGGCGTGCGCGCGGCTCTAGAAAACAAGCCACACGGTCTCGTCGATAATTGGCTGCGCAATATCGAAGACGTGGCCGAGGCCAACCTAGAGACCCTCACACCGCTCAAAGACAACGATCGCGTCGACCGCCTCTGCGAGCTCAACGTGCTCCATCAGGCGAACAATCTCAGCCGCACCACCGTCCTACAAGAAGCTTGGACACGCAAACAATCCGTCGACATCCACAGCTGGATTTACAGCCTCGAAGACGGCCACATTCGCACACTTGCCGAACCGATTCGCAGCTACACGCCCCCGCGCAGTTCGCTGTAGCGAAAGCATGGCAAATCGTGATACGCACCCTCGATTTCAGAACC
>Ga0115561_1001798_pt1 | contig 14904 bp, 10 predicted proteins | sample COGITO_mtgs_1105_4_FD_87201 | JGI IMG/M metagenome (GOLD analysis project Ga0115561, IMG submission 87201) | Pelagic marine microbial communities from North Sea - COGITO_mtgs_110512 | ecosystem: Environmental > Aquatic > Marine > Epipelagic | place: Germany:Helgoland, sampling site Kabeltonne...
AGTCCAGTTTTGGTTTCGTGCTCAAAAGAAGAAGAAACCACCATACCTTTAAGTGAAGAAGAGGAGGCATACCTAAATATTATTGCATTATTAAATGAAGACGGATACCTAACAGAAGGGAAAAAACTACACATTCATTTAAGCCATGAGAGGTATAAAAACCTTGAACAGAATGAATCATTTGTAAATGACATGGAAAATGGGCTCTTACTTTTAAGAAAAACAGAAGACGCGCTTTTGGCCTTTGACAACTGTTGCCCCCATCTAGGTAGCAGAAATCAATGGACTTTCTCCAATAATAAATTCAGGTGTAATAATCACGGAAATACATTTGGAACCTCAGAGGGTTTCACTTCATATTGCAGCTCTAATAGCAGGTCTGGAAATCTAAGACAGTTCCCCGTTGTAGTTTTTAAGGATCTAGCTACTGTAGATTTTTCATAACCATATAAACTAATGACTAAAGAAAGCCTTGTCTATGGTATAGATAATAATGCGCTTGTCTTTATCTGACTTTTTTGCCTCAATAAGATCACGATCCATTTTAAGAATGGTCTTCATCTTATAATTCAATTCTCCTATGATTTTATTTTTAGTTCTCATATTATGAGAATAATTGTGGTTCGGATTTTCAATAATTTCCATAATACTAGAAGTCTCCACGCCATCTGAACCAAGCAAACAAAGTAAGATCCCATTTTCTTCTACGCTCAAACTATAATAAATTCTCTTATAAATTAATCCTCCTTTTTCAAGGGTCATTGCATTGGCCCTTGATCGGTAGTGTCTATATTTTTTTAACCCCACTGCAATAGCAAAACCAAAAGGCAAAACCAGAAGCAACCAAAAATAATTAAAATCATTGTAAAGCTTAGAAGTTTCCACTAACGGGCCAAAGAATTCATCTCTTCCCCTTACTTCAATACCTATAACGCCCGTAATACTTGAGTTCACAAAACTAACAAACTGATTGTTGTTGTATAGTGGCATTAAATTTTTTGTGACAATGATCTTTTTATGTAAAGTGGTGTTATTAAATTTAGTAACCTTATTTGTGAATGGATTGATCAGTGTTAAATTAGTATCATCTAAAAACAAAATTTCTTCACCCATTTGGACATAAGCTTTAAAATCTGAAAAATTTAAGGCAGAATTTCCCAAAAAAGTCCAAAGTTTATCTTTAAAATTAAATTTCCAAATTTCATTGGCTGGAGAAAAATCTACTTGATCAAAAACGTTCAATTTTTCGCCACCAAAAAATATAATTTCCTCAGATAAAATAGCATACTTGGATGTTATTGTCCCATCTGGAACTATATCTGAATTCTGAGCAGGTAATATTTCCCACTCTTTAGACTTAGGATCAAAGAAGGTAATAAAGTTTCTTACAGACCAAAATCCATATCCTCCATATTTAAAAACGGTATCGTTTTTTACAAACACGGTAGCATCTATTTGCATTCGGTGCTTATAAGACTTGTCAATTCTTGTTAAAGAATCCTTTTGAAACTCAAACACCCCACCCCCCAATGGGTCCAAAAAATATATTTGACTGTTTACAGGAGCAATAATTGATTTTAGTACTGGTAAATCATTGTTGGGTTTTAGAGGCAGAGAAGAGAAAGAGAAACTTCTAGATGGTGAAATTGGAGAGGAATAAATAGAATCACTAGAAAACAACAACAAGCTATCTCTCCAAATTAAAGCTTTGTCAAAGCGAGAAATTTGCTGTGAAAAAGCCGCAGAAACAAATAATAAAAAAAACAATCTTATCATACTACAAGTATAATAAAATTGTCTTATAAAATTAATAATAGTTTAAAAATAGAACTATTATATATTGGTAAATTGATTTTAAACACTAAATATGCAATGAATTACTCTTTATAGGTAAGTGCTGTTTTTATAACAATAACTCCTGCACCACCAATAAATCCGTATTTATTTGTTTCAGATAGAGACCGCAATACTTTTACATATCTTATTGTAGTGAGGTCTAATCCAGCGGGTGGTGTATCACGAACAGCACCATCTACATCCCAAACAGCATAAGGAGACCCAGTGTTCATAGAACTCCTGTCTCTAAGGATCACATTATTGCCTTGAACCCTAGCTGCGCCCAAATACTGCCTTATAGCCTGAGCCACTGTTGGTGCATTTATATCTATCCTGAATTCATTAAATTTTTTGGCTTCAGCTTCTGCTTTTATTTGCTTAGCCCTTTGTTTTGCTAACTTTTTAAGCTCCTTCTTAGTAGGCTCTTTACCATTCTCCTTATTATCTTGAGCTACTGAGGTAGTTAAAACGCTCAAACAAACTAATACAGTCAAAAAATATCTCATCGTTTAGATTTTTTAGTGCTTTTTCAAATATAAAACAATATTCATGCCAATCCCCTCCATGGCCAAAAATTCAGACCAACTGCCTAAAACATTGGATTAAGTGACTTTTGGGTATAAAAAAAGCCCCTCATAAATGAGGGGCTTTTTGTGGGCCCTACTGGGTTCGAACCAGTGACCCCCTGCTTGTAAGGCAGGTGCTCTGAACCAGCTGAGCTAAGGGCCCTTACTTTACTCCTTTGCAGAAGCGAGTGCAAATATAGGATTGTTTTTTAGTTCCCAAAAGAAAAAAATAAAAAAAGATGCATTTTTTTAAACCACCTCAGCCACTACAAAATTACTTCCTCCAATAAAAACCAAGTCTTCTTTTTTAGCTTGCTTTTTTGCCGCTTTAAAGGCTTCATTTACAGATTCATAGTGGTTGCAAAAAAGATTGTACCGTTTTGCTTGTTCAATAAAAACCAAAGGATCTAAGCCCCTTTGAATGGCTGGCGCAGCAATATAGTACAAGGCATCTACAGGCAGCAAAGGTAAAATAGTATTTAAATCCTTGTCTTTCACAAAACCCAACACCATATGAAGGCGTTTGTGGGGGGTCTTTAAAAGTTGCTTTACCACTATTGAAATACCCGCTTCATTATGCGCCGTATCTGCAATGACAAGTGGTTTGTGTTGCAACACCTGCCACCTACCTAATAATCCCGTCAGACCAACCACATTAGACAAACCCATCTTAATATGATTAGAGGTAACATTAAATCCTGACAAGTGCCTTAAGGCAGCAACAACACCTTTTGTATTTTTTTCTTGATAAGCGCCTTTTAAATCCGTTGCATACTGCTTTTCAATAAGATCACTAGCAAAATAAATGGGCGCACCTACAGCAGCAGATTTTGCCTTAAAAGCAGCTTCTGTGTCTCTATGCCACTCACTAATGACCACAGGAACGCTAGGCTTTATAATTCCAGCTTTTTCAATGGCAATTTGAGCGAGCGTATTGCCCAACAAGTCCATATGATCAAAACCAATATTGGTGATTAACGAGACTTCAGGTTTAATAATGTTGGTGGCGTCTAAACGCCCTCCAAGGCCTACTTCTATAATGGCAATGTCTACCCTAGCTGATGCAAAAAAATCAAATGCCATAGCCACAGTCATTTCAAAAAAAGACAGGGCATTTTGGCTCATATAATCTTTGTGATTCAACACAAAAGAAACCACTTCATCCTCAGAAATTTCAAGACCATTTATTTTAATACGCTCTCTAAAGTCTTTTAAATGTGGTGAGGTATATAGCCCTACCTTATAATCTGCTTCTTGTAAAATAGCGGCCAACATATGAGAAGAAGATCCCTTTCCATTAGTGCCAGCCACATGAATGCTTTTAAATTTTTGGTGTGGCTCTCCCAAATAGGCACAAAAATGTGTAATCCCGTCTAATTTAGCATTAAGGGCCACAGCCCCTTTTTGCTGGTACATAGGTAATTGGTCAAACAACCATTGAGTGGCTTCTGTGTAATTCATTACTGTTGCCCTCCCAGCTTAAAATTAATGACTACAAAACCAATTTGCTTTTCAGGCGCCTCAGCATCTGGGGCCCACTGATACATAAATGCAGTCGCTTTGGCAGGGGCTAAAAGGCAGGGGGCGTTGTTGGTAGAGCCTTTCACTCCCGGATCTGCAGCAATTACTTTTCCTGACCTGTCCACCGTAATAGCCACAACCACCCTGCCCTCTTCGTTGCAATCAGGTGTTACAGATCCTTTAGAAGCCAAACTTCTACCTGCCAATCCAAAGCCAAAGCCTTGAGCTTCTCCTGTAGTACTGCCATAAAATGAATTCGCATACTTAGATCCATCAGAAAGTCCTTGATTGGCAGATTTTCCATCATTTCCTATACCTGACCCTTGGGCTTCTTTAGCACCTAAAATATTTGCCAGGGCCGCTTTTGTAGCGGCCGATGCCTGTTGGATTACTTTCTCAGGTGTTTTTTCTGGGACTGTTTCGGGCACTTTTTCTGGCACTGATTCGGCCGCTTTTTCAGCGAGCTCTTTGGGAAGAACTAGCTCGGAATCTGCTGTAGTTAAAACTTCTTCTAGTGCTTCTGAAACCACTTCCTCTACCATTACTTCTTTTACTTCTGTAGCTGCATTCATCTCAGGTACAATTGTTTCTTCTGTAGCGGCTTGTATTGGAGGTGCTAGCGTTAAACTATTACCGGGATCTGTATTTCCAAAAGCAATGAGTATGCCATTTTCTGGCGGCGGATCTAGGTACCTAAGACCTGCAAAAAAAAGGAGTAACAACACCGCTAATAGAATAAAAGCAGTGGTCCAAAAAGATTTTTTCTCGTATGTGGTTTGTAAAAATGCCATTAATTTGGCCTTACTGCAAGGATTACCTTGAATTGGTTTCTGTTGGCTACATCCATGACAAATACAGCCTCTTTTATCGCAATGGATTCTGCCGCCCTAAGTATAATTGTAGGGGCATCTTGTGCAGACAGTTCTTGAATTAAAACAGCCTCTAACTGGCTCTTTTCCACTAACTTTTCATTTAAAAAATACCTTAAATCTGCGTCTATACTCACTGAAACCTGTTGGGTATTAGTGGTCTTACCTTTGGCTTTTGGCAGTATTAAGTCTAACGCATTAGGACTATTGGAGGTAAGTAAAAAAAATATAAGCAACAGAAACACAATGTCCGTCATAGAAGACATACTAAATTCTGGACTGATCTTATTTCTACCTTTTAATTTCATAAAAACTAGACAGGTTCGTTCAATAAGTCTAAGAAGTCTACTGCGTTAGCTTCCATACTATGTACCACTTTATTGGTCATATTAACCAAATGGTTGTAGCCAATATAGGCTATAATACCCACGACTAAACCACCTACCGTAGTAGTCATTGCGGTATATATACCTGAAGCCAACGCCCCCATTTCTGCCTGACCACCAGAGGTAGCCATTTCATGAAAGGCCAATATCATTCCAATCACCGTGCCTAAAAATCCAATCATTGGAGCGGCACCTGCTACTGTAGCAAGCACGCTAACATTCTTTTCTAATTTATACACCTCTAAAGTACCTGCATTCTCAATGGCTGTATTAATGTCGTCCAAAGGCTTTCCTATTCTAGACACCCCTTTTAAAGTAAGTCGAGCAACAGGTGAGTCTGTTTGAGCACAAAGTGATTTTGCGGCATCTATTTTACCATTACTGATATAGTCCTTTATCTGGTTCATGAAGTTCGCGTCTATTTTAGCTGCTGCTTTTATAGCAAAAAGTCGTTCAAAATAGATGTAAAGTGCTACCGCCAAGAGGACAAAAAGTAAGCCCATAATAAATACGCTCCCTGCACCTCCATTAAAAATAAGGTCTATAATGGATAGGGTTTTCTCACTAGAAGCCGCAAGCTCTAGGGTATTTTCAGCCAAGTTATCTTGCATAAAATAGAATCAAATTAATTTATAAGCTAACGTAAGAAAATGCAAAAAATTATGCGTTCAACACAAAATCACGCAATAAAATGAATGTTAAACCACCACTTAAGAAGCCAATTAATGCCAACCAAGCAATATTTTTAAAGTACCAGAAGAAATCTATTTTCTCCATCCCCATAGCTACAACACCAGCAGCGGAACCAATAATAAGCATACTGCCCCCTGTTCCTGCAGAATAAGCAATAAAGTGCCACAAAGGATTGTCTAATCCTTCAGAGAACATACCAATACTAGCGGCAACTAGAGGCACATTGTCAATCACTGCAGAGCCTGCACCTAATAACAGCACCACAACATCTGAATTGGGAATGGCTGCGTTTAAACCCTCTGCGAAATGAAATAACATTCCAAGAGATTCTAAAGCTGCAACAGCCAACAATATCCCTAAAAAGAATAAAATACTTGGCAACTCAATTTTAGACAATGAGTGGTGCACTGGACTGTGGTGACCAGCCGCCTCACTCTTACCATCTACGTCAGATAAAGAGAATTTTGAGCTAGAATATATCTCAGCAAAAGTGGCTACTACAGCCAAAGATAACATCATACCCACATAAGGTGGCAAGTGTGTAATGGTCTTAAAGAAAGGTACGAAAACAATTGCTATTAAACCCAGGTAAAGCATGGTAGCACCATGTCTTGATTTAGGGCCATCTTCTTCTGTGGGATCTATATCTAGGTTTCCTTGAAAAGCTTTAAAACGGGTAGCGATTAAAGTAGGGATTACCATACATACGATTGAAGGTAATAATACATGTTCCACCAATTGTAAGGCAGACACCTTGTTGGCAATCCACAGCATAGTTGTAGTAACATCTCCAATAGGAGACCAAGCCCCTCCAGCATTTGCAGCAATAATCACCATACCAGCAAACCACATACGCGTTTCCTTTTCCTTAATTACTTTTTGAAGGATCGTGATCAGTACTATTGTAGCCGTTAAGTTGTCAATAATCGCAGATAAAATAAATGCCAAAATGGAAAACAACCAAAGCAATTTAGATTTTTTCTTATATTTTATAAAACCTTTAATGGTAGCAAAACCATCAAAATAATCTATAATTTCCACAATAGTCATTGCCCCTAAAAGGAATACTAAAATCTCTGCAGTTTTACCAAGATGGTGTAATAAAATCTCCTCTATATGGGTAGGAACCAATTGGCGGAGTGCGGTGTCTACCTCAAAAACATCCATATGAGTTAAAGCTATAATCGCCCATAAAATAGCCATCATGGCCAAGGCAGGAATTAGTTTGTCAATTTTAAGGTTGTGCTCTAAGGTAATGGCCAAGTAACCTACAATAAATACAATCAGGATAATAGTTTCCATAAAATATACGGTGTTTTTGAATTTTTCAACTTAACTGAGACTCAAAAGGAATCCCAACATCTACGCTAACAAATATAAAAAAATGAGCAAGTAAAAATCATTAATTATCAGATTGCTTTAAAAATAATTAATGCGCTTATACTTGAAGGTCTAAAAATCAATTGATTTCAAAAATCATTGTTTTCATATTTACTATGCATGCATAGTAAATATGATTATATTTGAATAGATTAAAAATAGTTTTCTATGGATTTTAAATTGAATGAAGAGCAAAAACTCATCAAAGAAGCTGCTTCAAACTTTGCGCAACAGGTACTCCTTCCTACGATTCTAGAAAGGGACGAAACCCAAACTTTTCCTATCCAAGAAATTAAACAACTGGCAGAATTGGGGTTTATGGGAATGATGGTAGACCCTAGCTATGGAGGAAGCGGATTAGATACTATGTCTTATGTATTGGCCATGGAAGAACTCTCAAAAATAGATGCTTCTGCCTCTGTAATCATGTCTGTAAACAATTCACTGGTCTGTTGGGGATTAGAAAAATATGGAAACACCCAGCAAAAAGAAAAATACCTACCCGATCTATGCAATGGAAAAAAAATAGGGGCTTTTTGTCTTTCTGAGCCTGAGGCTGGATCAGATGCCACCTCTCAAAAAACAATGGCTGTGAAAAAGGGTGATTACTACGAAATTACAGGGACTAAAAATTGGATCACCAACGGAAGTAGTGCGAGTATTTATTTGGTCATAGCACAAACAGACCCTAAAAAAGGCTCCAAAGGCATTAGTGCTTTTATTGTGGAGAAGGAAAGTCCAGGTTTTGTGATAGGGCCAAAAGAAAATAAATTAGGTATTCGCAGTAGTGACACCCACTCCCTTCAATTCAATCAGGTTAAAGTGCATGAGGAAAATAGGATCGGAGAAGAAGGATTTGGTTTCACCTTTGCCATGAAAACGCTCTCAGGAGGAAGAATTGGTATTGCTGCACAGGCACTCGGTATAGCTGCTGGCGCTTATGAATTGGCCTTAAATTACGCCAAACAAAGGGAAACTTTTGGGAAACCCATTAGTCAGCATCAGGCCATTGCCTTTAAATTGGCTCAAATGCATACTAAAATTGAGGCTGCTAGGCATTTGGTCTACAAAGCAGCTTGGGAAAAAGACCAGGGACTCAATTACGATTTATCAGGAGCAATGGCCAAACTATATGCCTCAGAAGTAGCTATGGAAGTTAGCGTAGAAGCCGTTCAGGTCTTTGGTGGAAATGGTTTTGTAAAAGAATATCATGTAGAGCGACTCATGCGGGACGCTAAAATCACGCAGATTTACGAAGGCACTTCTGAAATCCAACAAATGGTAATATCTAGGGCTATTTTAAAAGACTAAATAAAGGCCATTATTGAAATCTCATTTAAAAGTGGTCAAAATTATCACATTACATTTATTTCAACGTTTTTTTAAAAACACTGAACTTTTTTGTTATAAATGACTACATCATTGCCGTAAATTCAACATATTGGATATTTTTGTGTAAATATCCAATACTTATGAGGCTAAAAAAACAGGGGCTGTATTCCCCAGAATTTGAACATGACAATTGTGGCGCAGGATTTATTTGTAGTCTAGAAGGAAAAAAATCCAATGATATTATCCACAAAGCACTCGAGATTCTAGAAAAACTAGAACATAGAGGCGCAGTGAGTTCAGATGGTAAAACTGGAGATGGTGCGGGAATACTCATTGACATTCCCCATGATTTTTTTGTAAGTGAGTGCTCGTTTAAATTACCAGAGCCAGGAAATTATGCGGTAGCTAATGTATTTTTACCTCAAAAAGACAACCAAAGAAATTTCTGTACAAAAGAATTTGAGAAAGAAATAAAATCTCAAGGGTTGGTCCTTTTAGGATGGAGAGAAGTCCCTGTCAATAAATCCGTGCCAGGAAGAATTGCCATGGAAACCATGCCTTTTATAGCCCAAATCTTTATTGGAAAAGAGCAGTCTGAGCAGGACACAGCTACTTTTAACAGAAAATTATTTATAGCTAGAAAAAAAGCAGAACACACCATATACAACTCAAAACTATCTGAGCAAGGGTTCTTTTATCTGCCTAGCCTTTCCACCACAATCATTATTTTCAAAGGCTTGCTCATGCCAGAAGACATTAGTCTTTACTTTAGAGACCTACAGGATACTAGGGTTGTGACTAGGTTGGCCTTGGTGCATCAGCGATTTTCCACCAACACCTTCCCTACATGGGATTTGGCACAGCCTTTCAGGTATATGTGTCACAATGGGGAAATAAACACTTTAAGGGGGAATGTCGCTAGAATGCGTTCCAGAGAAGAACTTTTAGAGAGCGACCTTTTTGGCGAAGACATAAAAGCGATCCTTCCCATTATATTACCCAACAAATCAGATTCAGCCACGCTAGATATGGTCGTAGAATTACTGCTTATGACAGGAAGATCTCTTCCAGAAGTCATGATGATTTTAGTGCCTGAGGCTTGGGAAAAAAACGACAATATGTCTGCGGCTAAAAAAGCCTTTTATGAATATTATTCCTGTATGATGGAGCCTTGGGACGGACCTGCCTCAATTCCTTTTACGGATGGAAATTATATTGGTGCAGTTTTAGACAGAAACGGTCTTAGACCCTCTAGATATTCTGTGACAAAAGACGGTTATGTAATTATGTCTTCAGAAACTGGCGTAGTAGACATTGATCCTAAAAATTTAGCGCATCATGGACGTTTAGAACCTGGTAAAATGTTCTTAGTAGACATGTCTGCAGGGAGAATCATCAATGATGAAGAAGTTAAAGAACAAATTGCCAAAAAGCATCCTTACGAAAAATGGGTCAAAGACAACCTCGTACATTTAAAAGACATTCCATATAACGACTGCCCCTTATTTATTGGAGAAGCCCCACTTGCCCAAAGAAAAGCAGCCTATGGGTACACCTTAGAAGACATAGACACCATAGTAATGCCTATGGCAGAAACAGCCAAAGAGCCTATTGGTTCAATGGGAACAGATACACCCATAGCTGTATTATCGCAAAGACCACAATTGTTGTACAACTACTTCCAACAGCTCTTTGCCCAAGTGACCAACCCTCCGTTAGACGGCATTAGAGAGGAGATGATTACGGACATTAGCCTTACCCTTGGTAGCGACCACAATATATTTGAGGAGACCCAAGAACACTGTAGAAAATTAAAAATTCAGAATCCTGTAATTTCTAAAGAAGATTTAGACAAGATTAAGAATTACGATATAAACCCACACTACAAGGTTACGTCCCTACAAATGTTATACACCCTAGAAAGAGGGCATAACGGATTAGAGGAGGGACTTGAATCTTTGTTAGCAGAAGCCAGCAAAGCCATTGAAGAAGGCAGTAATATCATCATCCTTTCTGACAGGTATATCTCAAAAGACAAAGCAGCCATCCCTGCCCTACTCGCTTGTTCTTATGTAAATAATGGCTTACAGCGTTTGGGAAAAAGATCTAAAGCCAGTATAATCATTGAATCTGCAGAGCCTAGAGAGGTACACCATTTCTGTTTGCTTTTTGGGTATGGCGCCAGTGCCATAAACCCTTATTTAGTTAATGAAATTATTGCAGAACAACTCAAAGAAAACGATATTACAGCATATACTTTTGAAACTGCCATACAGAACTACAACAAAGCAGTAGGAAAAGGCATTTTAAAGGTAATGAACAAAATGGGGGTGTCTACCTTAAACTCCTACAGAGGATCTCAACTTTTTGAATGTATTGGGATTAATACCAAAGTAATAGACAAATACTTCCCAAGAACTACCTCTAGAATTCAGGGAATTGACCTCCATGAAATTGAGAAAGAACTCAGCAAAAGACATGCTAGGGCATTTTCAGAAAACCAACCAGAGGCTTCTTTAGACTTAGAAATAGGCGGAGATTACAGGTGGAGAAGAGAGGGCGAAAAGCACTTATTCAACCCACTTTCTATTGCTAAATTACAAAAAGCAGTAAGAAACAACGAAACGAGCACTTACAAAGAATACGCCCAATTGGTCAATGATCAAGCCAGAGACCTCATGACCATTAGAGGTTTATTAGAATTTTCTAATTACGACCCAATTCCGTTAGAAGAAGTAGAGCCGTGGACAGACATCGTGAAAAGATTCAAGACAGGTGCTATGTCTTACGGATCCATTAGCAAAGAAGCTCATGAGAACTTAGCCATTGCTATGAATAGGATTGGCGGAAAAAGCAATTCCGGAGAAGGGGGAGAAGACGCAGAAAGATTTTACAAAAATCAAACTGGAGATTGGAAGAACTCTGCTATTAAGCAAGTAGCTTCGGGACGTTTTGGCGTGAGCTCAAATTACCTGACCAACGCTTCTGAAATTCAAATAAAAATGGCCCAGGGAGCCAAACCTGGAGAAGGGGGGCAATTGCCTGGTCCAAAAGTCAATCCAGATATAGCCAAGACAAGAAACTCAACCCCATATGTGGGTTTAATCTCCCCACCACCACACCATGACATTTACTCTATTGAAGATTTATCTCAACTTATATTTGATTTAAAATCTGCCAACAGAGAAGCTCGAATTAACGTAAAACTAGTCTCAGAAGTGGGGGTTGGAACAGTCGCTGCTGGGGTTTCTAAGGCCAAGGCCGACGTTATACTGATTTCAGGTTTTGACGGTGGTACAGGAGCTTCTCCTTTAACATCTTTAAAGCACACCGGACTTCCATGGGAATTAGGTATTGCAGAAGCACAACAAACCCTTGTAATGAATGACCTTAGAAATAGGGTTAGGTTGGAGTGTGACGGACAGTTAAAAACAGGTAGAGATGTAGCTATTGCTTGTCTATTAGGTGCAGAAGAATTTGGTTTTGCAACAGCTCCATTAGTTGCTTCAGGATGCATAATGATGCGTGCCTGTCACCTAAACACCTGCCCAGTAGGTATTGCCACACAAAATCCAGAATTGAGAAAAAAATTCAAAGGACAACCAGAACACGTGGTTAACTTCATGTACTTCATAGCACAAGAGCTCAGAGAAATCATGGCAGAACTTGGATTCAAAACCATTGACGAAATGGTAGGCCAGGTGCAAAAACTAGACAGAAAGAAAGTATTAAACCATTATAAGTCCGCAGGTATTGACCTAAGTCCAATTTTACATCAGGTAGACGTTATTCCTGGAACAAAACTGTACAATACCACTAAGCAAGAACACCATATTGAAGACTCCATAGAGTTTGACATTATAGAAAAAGCCCACCCTGCACTCTATAGAAAAGAGAAAATGAGTTTAGATTTTCCTATTAAAAATACGGACCGTGCCGTTGGAGCTATTATCTCAAATGAGATATCTAAAAAATATGGCGCAGCAGGAATGCCAGACAACACCTTGAAACTTAATTTTACAGGAGCAGCAGGACAAAGTTTTGGTGCATTTGCCACCAAAGGTTTAACCATGACGGTGTATGGAAACACAAACGATTACCTTGGAAAAGGACTTTCTGGGGCAAAATTAGTCGTGAAAGTACCTGTAGAAGCTACTATTGTTCCGCACGACAATGTCATTACAGGAAATGTGACCTTATACGGTGCTACGGCAGGAGAAGCCTATATTAACGGTAAAGCAGGGGAACGTTTTTGTGTGAGAAACTCAGGAGCTATAGCTGTAGTAGAGGGTATTGGAGACCATGGTTGTGAGTATATGACCGGAGGAACAGCGGTAATACTCGGGGCAGTAGGAAGAAATTTTGGCGCAGGTATGAGTGGTGGAATTGCCTATGTCTATGACCCTAATAAGACCTTTAAGTCTATTTGTAAAGAAGAAGGATTAAATCTACTGGCTGTAGAAGATCAGACAGACATAGACCAATTAAAGACACTGATAGAAAATCACTATCACGCCACACAAAGTCCTAGGGCTCAAGAAATATTAGAACAATGGGAGTCTCAGCTGGGGCATTTCATTAAAGTATTCCCAGAAGAATACCGACTCGCACTAGTTAGAATAGCAGCAGAAACCGCTCAAACTTTATAGGAAAATGGGAAAGATAACAGGATTTTTAGAATTCGACAGAAAAGTAGAATCTTACGAAAAGCCAGAAGAGCGCGTAAAGAATTATAAAGAATTTACGGTTCCTTTAGAAGAGAAAGACCTCAAAGATCAGGGTGCAAGATGCATGAACTGCGGTATACCATTTTGTCACAGTGGGTGTCCATTAGGAAACTTGATTCCAGATTTCAATGACGCCGTTTACAAAGGAAAATGGGAAAAGGCAGCTAAGATATTACACGCCACCAACAACTTTCCTGAATTTACAGGAAGGCTGTGTCCCGCACCTTGTGAAGAAGCCTGTGTATTGGGTATTAATGAAGATCCAGTAACTATAGAAAATATTGAAAAAAGCGTAGCAGAAACAGCCTTTGCAAAAGGCTGGGTTGTGCCTCATAAACCAGCCATAAGAACTGGAAAAAAAGTGGCTGTTGTTGGATCTGGCCCTGCCGGACTAGCTGCTGCACAACAATTAAACAGGGCGGGGCATTTAGTGACCGTTTACGAAAGAGACTCTAAAGCAGGCGGATTATTAAGGTTTGGTATACCAGATTTTAAGATGGAGAAAAATGTCATAGACAGACGTTTGGCTATATTAGAAGAAGAGGGCATTGTTTTTAAAACAGGCATTGAAATAGGAAAAGACCTAAACGCAGCTGATCTTAAAAAAGACTACGATGTTGTATTACTAAGCGGTGGTGCAACTATAAGAAGGACATTAGATATTCCTGGAGCAGACCTAAAAGGGGTGGTTCAGGCCATGGACTTTTTAAAACAAAGCAATAAACGCGTAGGAAAAGAGACCTACACCAATGAAGACATTTTAGCTACAGGGAAAGATGTCATTGTAATTGGCGGAGGAGATACAGGATCTGATTGTATTGGAACCTCTATTAGACAAGGGGCTAATACCGTGTCTAACTTTGAAATTATGCCTAAAGGCACTAGCGAACGACCAGAAAACCAGCCTTGGCCATTTTTTCCAATGCGACTCAAGACAACTAGCTCTCACCAAGAAGGTGCCTCGCGTTTCTTTAGCATTAATACCAAAGAATTTGTTGGAGACGCGAATGGAAACCTCACAGGTTTAAAAACCATTGAGGTACATTGGGAGCACAGCCCAGGACAGCGTTCAAAATTGGTAGAAGTAGCTGGAACAGAGAAAATATGGAAGGCAGAAATGGTTTTATTAGCCATGGGCTTTACAGGCTCTGAGAATACAGTAGCAGAACAGTTGGGGGTAGCAATGGATCAAAGAACAAATATTGCTGCAACTGAGGACAACTATAAAACCAATATAGCGGGTATTTTTACTGCTGGCGATCAAAGAAGGGGACAATCACTCATTGTTTGGGCCATTGCAGAAGGAAGACAGGCTGCACACCATATAGATAGCTATCTCATGGGGAGCTCTAACTTACCATTAAAAGGAGAAGGCGATTTACCGAGAATCTAACTGGACCATCAGTAATTGCTTTTTAAAGGGAACCCGTTGGGTTCCCTTTTTTTGTGATTGCAAATGTGACTATACTTGATATTCCCTTGGGAATAGGGCAAAAAAAATCCCGAACACATTGCTGTATTCGGGATTCAAAAAAAGGCAACGACCTACTCTCCCACTTGGTATAGCAGTACCATCGGCGCTGATGAGCTTAAC
>Ga0115561_1001817_pt1 | contig 14840 bp, 10 predicted proteins | sample COGITO_mtgs_1105_4_FD_87201 | JGI IMG/M metagenome (GOLD analysis project Ga0115561, IMG submission 87201) | Pelagic marine microbial communities from North Sea - COGITO_mtgs_110512 | ecosystem: Environmental > Aquatic > Marine > Epipelagic | place: Germany:Helgoland, sampling site Kabeltonne...
AAATCACTTTTTATAATTTTTAAATTGCCACTAAATGTCTGATGATAAAAAGGTTATTTTCTCCATGTCTGGAGTAAATAAAACCTACCAGAGTACAAACAAACAAGTTTTAAAAAATATCTACCTAAGCTTCTTTTATGGAGCAAAAATTGGAATTCTAGGTCTAAATGGTTCTGGGAAGTCTACGCTACTTAAAATTATAGCAGGTGTAGAAAAGAATTTTCAAGGAGATGTTACTTTTTCTCCAGGATACAAAGTTGGTTATTTAGAGCAAGAGCCACAATTAGATCCGGAGAAAACAGTCATGGAAATTGTAAAAGAAGGTGTTGCAGAAACTGTTGCCATTTTAGATGAATACAACAAAATAAACGAATTATTTGGTTTAGAAGAAGTGTATTCTGATGCAGATAAAATGGATAAGTTAATGGCGCAACAAGCCGAATTACAGGATAAAATTGACGCGTCTAATGCCTGGGAATTAGACACCAAGTTAGAAATAGCAATGGATGCTTTAAGAACTCCTGATTCTGACAAGAAAATAGGCGTACTTTCTGGTGGTGAAAAAAGAAGAGTTGCTTTATGTAGATTACTGCTACAAGAACCAGAAATTTTACTGTTAGATGAACCAACAAATCACTTAGATGCAGAATCTGTTCACTGGTTAGAACATCATTTAGCACAATACAAAGGAACAGTCATAGCAGTAACACATGATAGATATTTTCTAGACAATGTTGCTGGTTGGATTTTAGAATTAGATAGAGGAGAAGGAATTCCATGGAAAGGGAATTACTCATCATGGCTAGATCAAAAATCTAAAAGACTTGCACAAGAAAGCAACACAGCTTCTAAGCGTCAAAAAACATTAGAACGAGAGTTAGAATGGGTAAGGCAAGGAGCTAAAGGAAGGCAAACAAAGCAAAAAGCTCGTTTAAAGAGTTATGAGCGTTTAATGAGTCAAGATCAAAAACAACAAGAAGAAAACTTAGAAATATTTATTCCTAACGGACCTCGTTTAGGAACCAATGTTATTGAAGCTTCTGGTGTTTCTAAAGCATACGGAGATAAATTATTATATGAGAACTTAGCATTTAATTTACCACAAGCTGGAATTGTTGGAATTATAGGGCCAAATGGCGCAGGTAAAACTACTATTTTTAAAATGATCATGGGTGAAGAAAACGCCGACAAAGGAACTTTTAATGTTGGTGAAACTGCAAAGATTGCTTATGTAGATCAGGCACATTCTAATATTGATGCAGATAAATCTATCTGGGAAAATTTTTCTGACGGACAAGATTTAGTAATGATGGGAGGAAAGCAAGTAAATTCTAGAGCCTATTTAAGTCGTTTTAATTTTTCTGGAAGTGAACAAAATAAAAAAGTGAATACACTCTCAGGAGGAGAACGAAATAGATTGCATCTAGCCATGACACTCAAAGAAGAAGGAAATGTTTTACTATTAGATGAACCTACCAATGATTTAGATGTAAACACGCTAAGAGCTTTGGAGGAAGGTTTAGAAAACTTTGCCGGTTGTGCTGTGGTTATTAGCCATGATAGATGGTTTTTAGATAGAGTTTGTACTCATATTTTAGCTTTTGAAGGTGATAGTCAAGTCTATTTCTTTGAAGGCTCATTTTCTGAATATGAGGAAAATAAAAAGAAACGATTGGGTGGAGATCTGATGCCTAAACGAATCAAATACAAAAAGTTAATTCGATAAAAAAAAGACCGCTAGTTGGCGGTCTTTTTTTTAATTTCTTCTTCTTTTAGAAGCCACTCTTTTTTTAACTTGAGTTTTTTTCTTCACAATAGGTTTTTTTGAAACTCTTCGTTTAGTATTGGTTTTCCTTATAGGTTCAACTTTTTTTCTTGAATTATTAGTTGTAGTAGTATTTCTTCCAATATTATTTCTTTTTCTAACAGTATAACTCTCTCTTGTAGTTGTTGGGTTAGTAACAGTTCTAGAAGGTTTTCTCCTCTTTAAAACTTTATTCCTAGAAGTTGTAGCAGCACCATTTGCTCTATAATAAAAAAACTTGTCGTCTTCTCTAAATTGTCTGTAGTTATTTCTAAATTCATTTCTATAAAAGTAAGGGTCATTATATAAGCATATGGTTCCTATATTTAAATTAAAGTTAAGCCCAATGTTATTGTGATAATAATTACTACTGTCATAATAGTAATTAGCATACTTTACTTGACCATAGAATACTGGATCTCCCCATCTATTATAATTAATAGTTAAGTTACCAACATTAGTTAGTCTATTTTTCCAGTACTTCATTTTAACAGCACCTATTTTTCTAACATTACCTATAAAATCGTAGTAAATAATTACATTACCTATTCTTGTAATCCTTCCTCTATAATCTCTGAAAATTCTAGTGTTTTGATTTCTTCTTGCTCTATTGTAGTAAGTGTCAAAATTAAAATCACCATATAAAGAAACATGAAATTGAATACCTCTCTCCACAAAAGAAACTGCTTCGTTAAATACATTATAAAGAGTTAGTTTTTTTCCATTAATATTGCTTCTTTTGGCTTCAGCCAGAGAAAACATCATCAACATTACCAGTACTAAAAGTGTTCTTTTTTTCATAATTGTTGGGTATAAAATTTATGCCTACTCTATTGCTTTTTCGGCTTTCGCATCTACTAACTATTTTTCAAATAGCATGCCAAAAAAAAATATTGGATTACTAATGTTTTCACTTTACATAGTAAGTGTCTGTTAGTAAGTGATTTATATGTAATTGTTATTTTGTAGAAAATTATTATTACAATTTCATACAATCGCATAATTCACCATTATTAACTATCGGTTTTATGATTAATAGTTGAAATATAAAATTATCTGACGAAGATTTGTTAGAACCCTAAGATTTCAAAGAAAGAGTTAATGAATTAATCTATTCTTCTTTGATAGTTTTTTTAAACCAATAGAATATCTTTTTAATGCTATCATTTCTTTAACGAAAGAGACAGTTTTTATTAATTTAACACCATTATGTTTCTTATTATATTGGGCAATTAGGTATAGTTCTTTCCAATGGGTTCTAATTATTTTTAATGCTTTAAAGTAGTTAATTTTACGAGCATCATAAATATTTCCTGGTTCTGCCAGTATGCCATTAATTTCTATGATTTTAAAATTGCCATTAGATAACTCCTGAATACTATTGTATTTGACATCTAAACGTCCGTAATACCATCCTTTAATTTGATGGCTCAAAAGGTCTAATGTATTTTCTATATTTTTATTTATGTGATGATTTCCATTTAAAAACTGAGTTCCTTTAGAGTGGTTTCCTATAGAAGATAGTTTTTTTGTTGTGTTTTTTTTTAGGATGATATTCCAGTCTATTGAGACATCTTCTCTTAGGATTGTATAGTACAAAGAAGCTCTTTTGTTTAAATGAACTAATTCCTTTAGAGTAGAGATGCCATCACCTCTTACACTTAAAAATCCTTTTAAGGTAATTGATGTTATTGTTCCTTTCTTTTCATTAGGATGTCTATAGTAAAAAATACCGCACTCGTATTTGTGTGTTAGAAATTCTTGAATAATAAAAGTTGTTGGATATTTTTCTAAATAATTTAGTAATCCTATTTCTGTATTTATCTTTTTAACTAATATCCCCCTAAAGCCTATATCTGGTTTTATAATAATAGGGTAAGTAATCTTTGCTATTTTTAGTTCAGTTAAGGTTGTCTCAATATTTTGATCTTTTTTGTGAAGGATTGATTTTGGATTGTACTTACTAGGGATCATTTGCAAGGTTTTGTATTTAGATTCTGATCCAATACCTGCGTTTTTTATACCAGGGTTTGTACCCGTATAAAAGACAAGACTTTTAGCTTTCATTGCATAAAATAGTGCGAAAGGTATATTAGGGATGTAAAACATTAGCAAAGGCCAATATTCCCAATGGAATAATCTATAAATTTTATTTTTCATGATTATGAATCTGAAAACAACGCGTCTAATAATGTTTTAAAAGTTTTAAATGCAAAATAGAGAGTAAAGAAAATTAAGATAGAGGAAAGAACTACACCTGCTATGCTAATAAAAAAAAGAGTGCCTTTTGTATAGAGTTTTAGTGCTTTAAAAGAGAGTGTTAGTAACAGTGGTGATGCAATTAATAAACCTACTAAAATTAATAATTTTCTAAATCCTTTAGCTGCTAAATCCTGATTTATTGCCATTACTTATAATTTTGAATTGCGTTTCTTACACTTCCATATTTTTCTAATAATATGCCAGCAGTAGTTTTGTTGATGTGTAGCTCTTCACATAACATATTGATACCTCTACTAACTAATTTATGATTAGATAATTGCATATCTACCATTTTATTTCCTTTTACTTTTCCCAATTGAATCATTGTAGCTGTTGAAATAATATTTAAAACCATTTTCTGAGCAGTTCCTGCTTTCATTCTTGAGCTTCCAGTAACAAATTCTGGGCCTACTATTACTTCTATTGGAAATTTAGCAGTTTCACCTAAAGGAGAATTTTCATTACATGTAATACAGCCAGTAATAATCTTATTTTTATTACACATCTCTAGTGCAGAAATTACATAAGGAGTAGTTCCTGAGGCAGCTATTCCAATAACAATATCTTGAGATGATATTTGATGCTCTTGAAGATCTTTCCATCCTTGCTCTGAAGAATCTTCTGCAAACTCTACAGCTTTTCTAATGGCGATATCTCCACCTGCTATCAATCCATTTATCAACTCATGTGAAACACCAAAAGTTGGTGGACATTCAGACGCATCTAAAATTCCTAATCGACCGCTTGTACCGGCACCAATATAAAATAAACGACCACCAGTGTTTAATCTGTCAATAATTTTCTTTGTTAATAGTTCTATTTGAGGAATTGCTTTTTCAACAGCAAAAGCGACTGTTTTATCTTCATTATTAATATTTATCAATAGTTCTAATATTGACATTTTTTCTAGATGATTGTAATTAGAATCTTGTTCTGTTATTTTTATAAAAGACATATATCAAAAATACACTTTTTAAGGCATTTTTGATGTGTGAAATGAATCAGTTCCACTCGATTATTCTGTTAAACTTAAAAAATAGGTTGCAGTTTCTGCAATATGAAAGTATCCTAAAGGATAATTTTCCAAATGGGTTGTATTTACAATGTTTCCTAAAAGCGAGCTAGGAGTTGTTTGAAAAGGCCCCCCACCACTTTGTCCACTTTGGTTTGAAAGTACTCTAAAATAGGTATGGTAATCTTTTGTAATTCCAGACATCTTTACAATAATGTCTTCAGGAAGTTCTATTTCATCTTCCTGAAAGAAAAAAGAAAAGTTGTAATCTGAACCATTAAAAAATCGATCTTCAATTGTTAGGTATAAATTCTTTGAAAAGTCAAATAGGTAATAATTTTCTTTAGATTCGTCATCTTGAAATTCTACAACAACTTCTGTCTCCTCTCCAGAGAAAAGTGTATTATCACCTTGTTTAACATTTATAAAATTTGGTGTTTTGGATTTTGTTGTGATTCCTTTAAATATTTCGTTATTATAAATGATTGATAATTCATAACTGACATTGTCTTCAGGAATAAACGAGTTTATAGGGGAGTAATTACCTTCTAAATTTTGATCAACAAGAGAAATAATTGTATCATCATTTAAATTTCTTAGGGTTACATGAGCATCTGTAATAATCGGTGTTTGTTCCTCAAAATAATCTGATGATAAGCGTAATTTAACGACTGTATTTGCTGTAACAGGTACTTGGTCAAAATATACTTCGAATAATGCTTCTATCACCAATTTTGGTGTTCCAGATGGTACGTCAATTTGTACAACTTCTTCGCAGCTAAAAAGGAAGATTGAGCTATATATTATTAGGGCTAATTTTTTCATTTTTTAGAATTTAAAGTTATAGGTTACAGAAGGTACTAAACCAAAAATAGAAGTTTTTATGGCTTCATTTCTATAGGTTTGTTGATTTTGTTTAAAGGTGATGGAAGCAGCATTCTTTCGATTATAAACGTTATAAAAACCAAAAACCCATTCTGTTTGCCATTTTCTACCTTTATTTTTTGTGGGTGTTAGAGTTGCAGAAATATCCAATCTATGGTAAGCCGGTAATCTGTCTGAATTTCTACGATCATCATCATAAACAGGAATGTTTAATCCTTGAAATTGATATTGTCCTACAGGGTAGTTCGTGGGTTGTCCTGTTTGCAAAAGAAAGTTGGAGCTAAATTTCCATTTTTTATTCCAATTATAGCTTGCGTTTATTGACAAATCATGTGTTTTGTCATAGGGCGTGCTATACCAGTTTCCATTGTTTATACCTGGTTCGTTCTCGTTTCTACCCGCAGTTAATTGTTCGGATCTAGACAGTGTATACGCAATCCATCCCTTAAGTTTTCCTTCATTTTTTCTGAATAAGGCCTCAAGACCATATGCTCTTGCTTTTCCATTTAAAATGACCGTTTCAATTTTATTATTGGCAACTAAATTTGCTCCATTTATGTAGTCTATACGATTCTGAATATCTTTGTAGAAAACCTCAGTTTCTATTGAGTACAATCCTTCTTTAATGTTTTTGAAGTAACCTACAGCAAATTGGTCCAGTAGTTGAGGTTTTATGAAAGACCCACTAGGAGCCCATATATCTAATGGAGTAGGAGAAGCTGTATTAGAAAGTAAGTGAAAGTATTGCGCCATCCTATTGTAACTTGCTTTTATTGACGTTTGATTGTCTAACAAGTAGACAAAAGAAATTCTTGGTTCTAAATTATTAAAGCTTGCAAGTAAATCGCTTCTTCTGAAGGAATTAACTCCTGTAGCAATTGCAGATTCATATTTTTGCAAGTTTTGGTTATAAATTACAGGCATCTCATCTGCGTAGGTATTGAGCTTATCTTGACCTAAACGTATGAAACTGCTATATCTCACTCCATACTTTATTGTAAAATTTGTATTTATCTTATGATTTGCTTCAATGTAAGCTGCAAATTCATTGGCATATTTATTCGTAAGTTTTTTGGGTAAAATACCAGAATCCAATCTGTTAGGTATTATATTTCCAGGATTGAATTCTGTATATATGTTGTTGATTCCATAACTTAATTTAAAATTGTCTTTTAGGTAATGATCAAAGTCGTATTTTAAATTATAGTTTGTAATTCCAGAGTCCCATTCAAAACCAACAAAATCTAAAGTTAATCCATAAAAATAATCAGAATAAATTAAAGATAAATTTGAAAACAATTTATCAGAAAATAAATGATTCCATCTTAGATTTAATACTTTATTTCCATAAGTGTTAATAAAGCTTTCATTAATCCCAAAAACATCTTTTCCAAAATATGTAGAAAAGAGTAGGTTATTGTTTTTGTCAAAGCGATAATTTACTTTGCTATTTAAATCATAAAAATAAGCTTTGTTATCATTGTTTACTAGCGGTAAGAAAAGGTGAGCATACGAGGCTCTAGCACCAATTAAAAATGAACTTTTTTCTTTTTTTATAGGACCTTCAGCTAATAATCTACTAGAAACTAAACCTATACCACCAGTAAGTTTAAACTCTTTATTATTTCCTTCTTTTTGATAAATATCTAAAACAGAGGATAAGCGTCCCCCATATCTTGCTGGAATTCCCCCTTTATATAATTGTACATCTTTAATTACATCTGGATTGAATACAGAAAAAAATCCAAAAACATGCGAAGAGTTGAAAACAATGGCTTCATCTAGTAAAATTAGGTTTTGGTCAGCAGAGCCTCCCCTCACATTAAAACCCGATGCCCCTTCTCCAGCACTAGTTACCCCTGGTAGTAAAATTATAGATTTTATAATATCTGCTTCTCCTAAAACAACAGGAATCTGTTTAATCGTCTTAGAGGTTAATTTATTAACACTCATTTGAGCGGTCTTAATATTGGTTTTTTCAATATTACTTTTAATAATAATTTCATCTAGGTTATCTGAATTTTCAAAAAGATAGAAGTCTATTGTAGTTTTTTGATTTGCGTCTAGAGTTTTAGAAATAGTCTTGTACCCTATGTAACTGATGAACAGTTTGTGCTTTCCTTTTGGAATCGTAATCGAGTAAAATCCATACTCGTTTGAACTTGTTCCTGCCTCTAGTTCAGGAAAATAAATAGATACTCCTATTAGAGTTTCATTGTTTACTTTGTCATAAATGGTTCCGCTAATTGTGATTTTTTCCTGACTTAAGACACAGATTGAGACAAAAAGAGTTAATAATGTTAGTTGCTTTTTTAAATTTATCATAGATTATTTTCGCTGAGTAAAAATATAAAAACATTAAACAAAATAATTGTAATTAATCGTTAATTAAGCTTTAAAAGGATTCTTATTTGATTGCAACTCATACTTCAAAACGAATCAGAATAAATGGTCTTACTTTACATATATAAAAAAAGAGTACCAGACGGTACTCTTTTTTTATATATGTTATAGGAATATTATAAAGTTTCTAAAATTGAATTTAGAGTATTACTAGCTCTCATAGCATCTTTAACTATACTTTCATTTGGAAGATAATATCCTTTTAAATCTAAGGTGCTACCTTGTACAGAATTTAGCTCCTCTAAAATATTGATTTCATTGTTAGATAATGATTTTAAATTGAAGTGAATTAAGCTTTTAATTCTACATCTTTATCTTTCCTGCTAATTCCTTAGCCCAATATAACGCCAAATAAAAATGACTTCCTCTATTATCTAATTCACCTACTTTTCTTGATGATTGTAATTAGAATCTTTTTCTGTAGTTTTTTTTTATCACTCATGATATTTCAAAGAAATTAATTAATAATAAAAGTTCCTAGTCGTATAGAATATCTTCTGATTTTATTTTTTTATTTTTTTTAAAATCATACAAGGTCAGTCTTCTTAATGTATAATAATCTATCCAAAAATTTTCTAATGAATTTAAGTATTGAACTAAAGATCGATCCTGTTCTTGTTGAGCCAAATTTAAGTCAGTTATTGTAATTTTCCCTAAAATATATCTCTTTTTAGTAATGTCATATCTTTTAATAGATATTTCCTGAGCCTTTTTAGATGTATTTAGAAACTCTCTTTGGTTTTCCCAATTTAAAGTATGAAGATAGATTTCTTGATTAAATGCTTGTTTTTCTTGTTCTATATTATTGTTTTCCAAATCTAAATTAGCTTCTGCTTGTTTGCGCTTAGACTTAGAAACACCCCAATCTATGATAGGAATAGAAATAGATACAGAAACATTTTGCTGTTGGTTATAATCTTGAAATAAGTCATTAAAAATAGAGCCTTGTTGAGAGATGCCAAAATTGGCATTTAAGTTTACCTTCATCCTATTATTCCCTTTTACTTGAGCTACCTGTTTTTCTGCTTCGAGACGTCTCCTCCTAAATTCAATTACAGATTTTCTGTTATTTAAGGCTTCTTCAATTGCTTTTTCAGAAGTTACAGTAAAGGTTTCCAAGTTTTTTGGTATAACCAACTCTATATTTTCTGTGTTTAAATTTAAATATCTAGATAGATTTTGAGAGGTTCTTTTAAGAGCAATTTTATTAGTTGTAACACTGTTTTTTGAGTTTAATAGTGCGAGCTCCATTTGTAATAATTCATTCTCAGCAATTTTACCCATTTTAAACCTTCCTTTAGTAATTTGGAAAAGAGTGTCTTGGTTGGATAAATTATTTTGTGATATTTTTAATTGAATTTGTGCCTTTAATAGCCCAAAGTATCTTCTACAAGTATTCAATGAGATTTGTTCCATATTCTCAATAAATGTTCTTTTAGCTTCTTGATAAACAAGGGGTTCTATTTTTTTATCCCATTTAAAAGGATTATAGAATAATGAATTTTGAAAATAGTTTACAGAAAAAGGAATTATAGAATACCCATTACTTTCATTACTTCCATACAAACTAATTTTTTCTAACCGAGAACTGACTGAGAAAGATCCTCCAGTTAAGGCTAGGTTTTGTGTGAGTGAAAGTCGTCCGTCAATTCTAGCTTGATTGGTGTTTACAAATATATCTTGTCCATTATCACTAATAGTCCTTCTTATTGAATTAGAATATTCTGGTAGTGTCGTATTTAATTCTAACTGTGGTAAAAATCGAGCTTGATAATTTCTAAACCTCCAATAACTAGATTGGTTTCTATTTAACAATGTTTGGTAATCTGGAGATTCTTTCTGGGCCAATTTTATTGCTTCGTCTAAGGTAATTAACCTTGTTTGACCATGGGCAAATAACGTTATAAAAAGGCAGCATAAAAAGGAGTAGTTCTTTAATAAATTAGTCATATCTAATAGCTTCGATTGGTCTTTTGTTTGCTGCTGATTTAGCAGGAGCAATACCGAAAATTAATCCAATAGCTGTGGCAACAAAAAAAGATAATGTTATTGAACTGATTGATAATATTGTTTCTATTCCTGTTGCAATTTCTATAATATAGGAGGATATAATACCTAGGAAAATTCCAATGATTCCACCTCCAATACTTATCAATACAGATTCTGATAAGAATTGAAGGATTACATCTTGTTGGGTTGCTCCAATAGCTCTTATAATCCCTATTTCTTTTGTTCTTTCTAATACAGATGCTAGCATTATATTCATAATACCAATACCACCTATTAACAATGATATACCAGCAATAATACTTAAAACTATATTAAATATCTGCTTTGTTTTTTGTTGTTGTTTTAATAGCTGAATTGGAATTGAAATTTCAAAATCTAATACATCATTGTGCCTTCTTTTAAGCATTCTACTCAGTAGATTTGCTGTAGAATTTAATTTTTCTGAACTAGAAACTTGAACGGTGAGTTTATCTATTTGATGATAGTTTCCTCTAGGAATTCTTTTTTTAGGCCCATTATTATTTCCCATTATATACACTCCTCCAGATTCAAAATCAATGGGTTTATCACTAATAATTTTTCTATCTTTAAATCTAACTAAAAATGTTTTGATAGGAATGTATACATCTAGATTTAAGTCTCTAATACCTAAGTTTTCTTGAGCGCTTTCAGAAATTAATTTCTCTTCAATAACACCAATGACTTGAAGCCAAACATCTTTAACTTTAATTTTTTTTCCAAGAGCAGACTCACCTGTGAAAAGTTTTTTCTCAATTTTTTTTCCAACGATACAAACAGGGAAAGCATTTTTTAATTGAATGTTAGAGAAATTTTTGCCACTTTCAATATTAATATTAGAGGTATAGAAGAAATCTGGGCTAACTCCAATTAATTTCACAGAACTTTGACGTCCTTTGGATGTTACATAGGTTTCCAATATAATTTCTGGACTTATTTTTGAAACTGTTGGGATATTTTTTTGAATACTTTCTACATCTAATAAATCTAAACCTTTTGAGAAACGTTTAGATTCATTTGCTCCATCATCTTCTTCAGTATCGCTATCTTCTTTATCATCTATAATAGGGATAATAACAATATTATTAACACCGACCAATTCTAGTTGTGAAAGAATTTCTTTTTCAGCACCATTACCAATAGCTAACATAGTTATTACAGCAGCTACTCCAAATATTATTCCTAGGGCAGTTAAGAAGGTTCTAATTTTATTTGTTAGGATTACCCTTAAAGCTTCACTAAAATTAGATTTTAGTTTTTCAATTAATATAGAGTCTGACATAGGGATTAGTTTAATGTTGTAATCATAACATCTTTATAGCCATCAGGTTTGTTTAAATAAACAATATCCTTTTCAGTTAGACCATTTACTATAATAATTTCATCATTATTATTATCTCCAAGCTCAACTTGTTTTTTTATGACAGAAAATCCAGATTTAGCATATACATAACTAATTGAGTCTTTAGAAAATATGGCTTCAATAGGAATGCTTAAAACATTTTTCTTTTCGTTTGTAATAATAATATTTGAAGTTGTCATGCCAGGTCTAACATTATCATTGGTTTCTTTGAGTTCAATTAAAACTTGAAAAACTTTGATATCAGAGCCTCTTTTCTTTTCTCCAACATTAGCAACTTCGGTGACTATACCTTCTATTTGCATTTCTGGAAATGCATCAAAACCAATTTTCACTTTTAAATCTTTTTTAATTTTTCTAATATCTACCTCATTAGCATATGTTTTAGACTCCATTTTGGTTAAATCTGGTAAGTTAGCGATGGATGGATCCCAAGTACTAATAGTAGATCCTACTTTTTTCTTAGAGCCATCCCAGTTTTTAACATAGGTAAGCATTCCATTAGAATCTGAGTATATGGTAAATGATTTTAATAGCTCATTTAAATCTTGTAGCTTATTTCTTATTTTAGAAACTTCTGTACCTACCTCTACCATTCTAGCATTGGCTTGTTTTTTCTTAATTTGGTAGTTCTCATCACGTTCTTTTAAATCTCTTTTTAGTTTTTCAAGATTTATTTCTAGTTTTCTTATGGAAGCAGGAGGTTCATATATAGACTGTTGAAGTTCTAATTCAACTTCCTCTATATTAAACTTTAAATCTTTTATAGAATTTCGTTCTTGCTTTAGATTTAGGGTAGTGTCTAATTGTTGTTGTGTGTATTTCGAAACAGAAGTTTCTAAGTTTAATTTGGCATCAATAATTTGTTCGTTAACATTTGATGGGTCTAATCTACCAACATAATCTCCTTCTTTAATAACAGTTCCTTCAGGAATTAAATCTTGAATTTTAATATCTCTAATTTTAAATTTACGCAGGTTTTCAGGTCCATTTATCTTTTTTAGACTGTTAGATTGTGCTTCGCCTGAAGTAGTTACCTCGCTTACAAAGTCTCCTCTATTAACTTTTACGGTAAGATTTGTATTAGAATTAGAAGAGTCACTCCAAAAGTATGAGGAGGTGGAAATAATAACTAAAATAAGGAAACCAAAAATTAAAACCTTTTTCTTTTTCATTTGACAAGTTCTTTTTAATGCCAAAACTAAAAAAAAAAGAATAGAAATAATATTCTTAACTGTTAATGTTTGTTTTTTTAAATACTTTCTATAATTTGATTGAATGTGCTACTAGGTTGCATCGCTTTATCAGCTAACTTTCCAGTTGGAAGATAATACCCACCAATATTTATTGAGGCACCTTGTATAAAATTAAGTTCGTTTATTATTTTCTGTTCATTGGTGCTTAACTCATGTGATATAATAGAAAATTGATTTTTTAACTCCATATCTTTATTTTGAGTTGCCAATGCTTTTGCCCAATATAACGCCAAATAAAAATGACTTCCTCTATTGTCTAATTCGCCTACCTTTCTTGAAGGTGATTTTTTATGATCTAAAAACATATCGGTAGCTTCGTCTAGTGTTTCAGCTAATACGATAGCTTTGGAATTATTATTTGTAGTTCCAAAATGCTCCAAAGAAACTGCCAATGCTAAGAATTCACCCAAAGAATCCCAACGCAAATGATTTTCTTTCATAAATTGCTGTACATGCTTTGGAGCAGATCCTCCTGCGCCAGTTTCAAATAAGCCTCCACCATTCATCAAAGGAACAATAGATAGCATTTTAGCAGAAGTACCAACTTCTAAAATAGGAAAAAGATCTGTTAGATAATCTCTCAATACATTTCCGGTAACAGAAATTGTATCTTTTCCTTCTTTAATTCTCTCTAAACTAAACTGAGTAGCGTCTTCTGGAGATAAAATTCTAATATCTAAGCCAGTTGTATCGTGATTTAGTAAATAAGTAGTTACTTTTTTAATGATTTCAGTATCATGAGCTCTCTGGTCATTTAGCCAAAAAATTGTAGGGCTATTGGTTGCTCTTGCTCTGTTTACAGCTAGTTTTACCCAATCTTGAATTGGAGCATCTTTTACCTGACACATTCTCCAGATATCTCCAGCTTCCACATTATGCTCTAATAATACAGTGCTCTTAGCATCAATTACTTGAATGATTCCATCTGCATGAACTTCGAAAGTTTTGTTGTGAGATCCGTACTCTTCTGCCTTTTTGGCCATTAAGCCAACATTAGGAACAGTTCCCATTGTTCTCGGATCAAAAGCGCCATGTTTTTTACAAAAGTCAATAGTAGTTTTATAAATACTAGCATAAGAACTATCTGGGATCACCGCTTTTGTGTCTTGTAATTTTCTTTCCTTGTTCCACATTTGTCCTGAAGTTCTAATCATTGCTGGCATAGAAGCATCTATGATCACATCTGAAGGAACGTGAAGATTGGTGATTCCTCTATCAGAATCTACCATTGCTAGGTCTGGGTTATTTTCAAAAGCTGTTTCTATATCAGAAAGTATTTCTTCTTTTTTGTAGGGTGGTAACTGGTTAATATTGCTCAATAAGTTTCCAAATCCATTATTCACATCTATACCTACAGAATCTAGAGCTTTACCATGTTTGTCAAATAGATCTTTAAAGAAAGTGCGAACGGCGTGACCAAATATGATTGGGTCCGAAACCTTCATCATTGTGGCTTTCATGTGTAATGAAAATAGAAGGTCATTTTGTTTTGCGTCTGCGATTTGTTCTTCTAAAAAGCTTAATAAAGTATTTTTACTCATAAATGTAGCATCTATGATTTCTTTGTCTTCTAATGCGATATTGTCTTTAAGTATAGAAACTTGTCCATCAGCATCAGTATGAACAATTCGAACATGTGTTGCACCTTCAATTGTTGTTGATTTTTCATTGTGGGCAAAATCTCCATCAGACATGGTTGCGACATGTGATTGAGATTCTGAAGACCAAGCTCCCATAGAATGTGGGTTCTTTTTAGCATAATTTTTAACTGCCTTTGGTGCTCTTCTGTCTGAGTTTCCTTCTCTTAATACTGGATTAACAGCTGAACCT
>Ga0115561_1001829_pt1 | contig 14748 bp, 10 predicted proteins | sample COGITO_mtgs_1105_4_FD_87201 | JGI IMG/M metagenome (GOLD analysis project Ga0115561, IMG submission 87201) | Pelagic marine microbial communities from North Sea - COGITO_mtgs_110512 | ecosystem: Environmental > Aquatic > Marine > Epipelagic | place: Germany:Helgoland, sampling site Kabeltonne...
GAGCGACCGCTTCTTGTTTAAATTCTGCGGGATAATGTTTATTTGTTCGTTTAGTCATATTCACCTCAATTAACAGGATTATAATCCTTTATTGAAGTGTCCGGTTAATTCAACCACAACAGTAGTGTCAGGCTTCGGTTCGCAGATATGCCTCCAGCGAATCATCGAGGGCATCGCGCCATGGCGTGTGGTGTGCCGGTGCCTGAGTGCCGGTGAGTGCCGATTTATAACTGTTGTCGCGGAAGGTCATGATGTTTTCCTTCTTATGCTTCTTCCATGCGAAGAAAGCCTCGTTGGAGCCGGCACAGTCGAAATGTGGATAGTCGGTCAATGCCATCAGGTCCATGGTGTACTTGCCCTGGAACTCGATCGCGCCGTAATCGTCCGGGATGTTGTCTTCGGCTTCACGCCACTTATCGATATCGGCGTGCATGTCAGTCTGTGACGGGACGTCCAGACGGCCGAGGATAACATCGCGCGCATACCAGGCCTGGGCATCGAACATGTTGAAGGTATACCACTGATCCTGCATGCCAAGGTACATCAGTTTCGGATTGTGTTCCCAGACCACGCCGTTATACAGGTTGACCGGGTAAAGGCGGTTATTGGTCTTGAGCTTGAGATTTTCCGCCATGAACGGGAAGTGGTGTATGTAGCCGGTGCACAGAATGATGGCATCGACGACCTTGGTGCTACCGTCAATAAATGTCGCGGTGTTACCTTCGACTTTCTCCAGCAGCGGTACTTCCTTCCAGTTTTCGGGCCACTTGTAGCCCATGGGTGCGGTACGGTGTGAAACGGTGACCGACTTGCAGCCGTACTTCCAGCACTGTGAACCAATGTCTTCAGCGGAGTCAGAGGTTCCGATAATGAGGATATCCTTACCGGCAAACTCCATCGCATCGCGGAAATCATGTGCATGCAGCACGCGACCTTTGAAGGTATCGAAGCCGGGATACTGCGGAACGTTGGGGGTCGAGAAATGGCCGCTGGCAACGATTACGTGATCGAATTCTTCGGTGTATTCGACGTCCTTTTCATGGTCCTTTACGGTAACGTGGAACATGCCTTCATGCTCGTCGTAGCCGACGTGCCTGACAGCAGAATTGAATCGAATCCAGTGGCGTACAGCAGATTTCTTGACGCGTCCTTCGATGTAATCGAATAACACCGCGCGCGGTGGGTAGGATGCAATCGGACGTCCGAAATGCTCCTCGAATGAATAATCGGCGAATTCCAGGCCTTCCTTCGGACCATTCGACCACAGGTAGCGGTACATGCTGCCGTGTACCGGTTCGCCATGCTCGTCAAGGCCGGTGCGCCAGGTGTAGTTCCACAAACCGCCCCAGTTCTCCTGTTTCTCAAAACAGACGATATCGGGTATGTCGGCACCTTTTTCTTTGGCCGATTGAAAAGCCCTCAGTTGTGCGAGGCCGCTTGGGCCTGCCCCTATGACTGCGACACGTTTACTCATTTACTCACTCCGGTTCTGTCTTGTTTTAATTGAGATATGAATGCCTGGCGGCATTACCGATCACTAGCATCCAAGCCTAGAAAAGTTTGTAGCAGAAGGCAATTGTGGATTCCCCTTAGTTCAAGTTGAAACAACCTGACAAATTCTGGTCAGGAAGACAGAACGGAAATCCGACCCCTCGAAGCCATGCGTAACCGCCGATAAGGGCGCTAACACCAGGCATAGCGACAAGCCTTGGCACCCGGTTAGAGTGGTACAATGCTGTTTTTGAGTATAGGTAAAATAAAACGTCATTTTTCCTAAAATCAAAATACATGATGCCTCATATTTTCCATATTGGCATCTATTTTATATTCTTAAGGGAGTGAAAGTCGGCTATTTTTCGTCTATTAATCAACTGTTTCCAAGTAATTAAGAATTCAAGACAAGCGGCTCCTAAAGTTGTGCAAACCAGTTCTGAATATTACTTTTATTTAAACAGACTTATCTGAGGCCAAGTTTGAGTAATCGTATGATGATTCTTCACTCAATATAGTCTGATAGTTCGAATTTTCTAACGTCAGCTTTAGGTCGATTTAAGCCTTTTCTAGACTACAACCTTATGTCCCCTTTTGGTTGTGAGTTCAATCGGTCAATGCAACGCTATACTTGGATAAAGTGGAGGCGTTGCTATGACAAGAAGAAAAAAGATTTACTACAATGCACAACAAAGAACATTAATATGCTCGTACAGTAAAAACAGAAACGCTTTGCTTTATTGAAACGACTAAAAAACGGCTGATGTATTGCATCAGGCGTTTTTTGGGTTCAAAGACTTATTGTTGCTAGTGCTTAACCGTATAAAATGCGATTAACTTTGTTTTCTAATAATTCTTGTTGGCCACTTTCGTGTTGTGGATTGAGTTCATTATCAACAGCATAAGCAGCTAATGATTCTAAACTATGCTCACCTTTTGAAATAGCTTTGCCTAAATCACCGTCCCAGTTTCTGTAACGATTAGCAACAGCATCGCCTAGGAAATCATTTTCAATCATAGCGGCTGCTTTTTTCAGTGCTAACGCTAAGTTATCCATACCGCCAATGTGTCCGTGGAACAAATCAGCGGGGTCTGAAGACTGACGACGTAACTTTGTATCAAACATGAAACCGCCAGTTTTAAAACCACCGGCTTTCAAAATGTCGGTCATAATCAGTGTTAATTCAGGTACATCGATTGGGAATTGATCTGTATCCCAACCATTTTGCGCATCACCACGGTTTGCATCAATTGAACCAAATAAACCAAGTGAAATGGCCGTGGCAATTTCATGTTGGAAAGAATGGCCAGCTAGTGTTGCGTGGTTACCTTCAATGTTAACTTTAATTTCGTCTTCTAAACCAAACTGTTTTAAGAAACCATACACAGTCGCAGTATCGTAGTCGTACTGGTGTTTAGTTGGCTCTTGAGGTTTAGGTTCAATTAACAAGGCACCCTTAAAACCGATTTTGTGTTTATGCTCTACTACCATTTGCATAAAGCGACCCATTTGCTCACGCTCTTGGCGTAGGTCTGTATTAAGAAGTGATTCGTAACCTTCACGGCCTCCCCACAATACGTAGTTTGCACCACCTAAACGTTTGGTTGCTTTCATAGCATTAAATACTTGAGTTGCCGCGTAGGTGAACACTTCTGGATTCGGGTTGGTTGATGCACCAGCTGCGTAACGTGGGTGACTAAACGCGTTGGCTGTTCCCCATAATAACTTCATGCCAGTCTCTTCTTGTTTTTGTTCAAGCACATCTGTCATTTGAGTAAAGTTATTCACGTATTCTTTTATGCTGTTTCCTTCAGGCGCCACATCGATATCATGAAAGCTGTAATATGGAGTGCCTAGTTTTGCAAAGAATTCAAAAGCCACATCTGCTTTTTGTTTTGCACGTTCCATTGCATCACCAGGCTGCAACCATGGGCGACCAAAAGTGCCTTGACCAAATACGTCAGCGCCATCCCAGCAGAAGTTATGCCAGTAACACGCACCAAAACGTAAGTGTTCAGCCATCGTTTTACCAAGCACTACTTCATTTGCATTGTAGTGGTGAAAAGCTAAAGGGTTGTCTGAATTCGTGCCTTCAAATTTAATCCTGGGTATTGAATCAAAATAAGTAGTCATAAGATTTCCTTGTTAAAAAGTGTACGTAATTGAGAATAAGTTTGTTTGTAAACCGTTCGTCGTTGCTCAAAAATTGATTGGATTGAATTGTTTGGAGTGTGGACTTGCACTGCTTCTGGTTGCGGACAAATCTGCTCAATAGATAAGCCTGGCTGCATCGCCAAATGGGCGAGGCGCGCAGCTCCTAGAGCAGGGCCGACTTCCCCCCCTTTCCTAAAGGTGATATTGGTATTCAACACATCTGCCATAAGCTGTCGCCAATAGGCACTTTGTGCGCCGCCGCCAATAACGGTTATCTCTGTTGCTTTAGTACCTGATTGATGTAGCGCATCTACACCGTCTGCAAAAGCAAAACACACGCCTTCGAGCACTGCATGCAACATATCGAGCTTGTTTGTGTCGTGGGTTAATCCAATAAAGGCACCTTGGGCAAGAGGATCGTTGTGGGGGGTGCGCTCGCCACTCAAATATGGCAAAAAGTATGGCGTGTTCTTCTGATTGACTGGGGTGTTTTCAAGCTGCTTGAGTAATGCTCCAATATCTTCACCTACCACTTGTTTAGCAAACCAGTCTAAACAGCTTGCAGCACTTAACATCACCGACATTAAGTGCCAGCGATTAGGTAAGGCATGGCAAAAACTGTGTACTGCTAGTTCGGCATGTTGGCTAAAATGGTCAGCAACCACAAAATACACACCTGATGTACCTAGGGAAATCATACCTTGTCCAGGTTTGACTAGGCCTACACCTATCGCACCTGCAGCATTGTCTCCCGCTCCCGCCACCACTGGCACTTCTAGCAATCCCCAACGACTGGCTAAGTCAGACTGTAAAGTGCCAGTTATTTGATTGCCTTCAAAAAGCTTCGGCATGTGCGCCAAGGTAAGGCCACATGCCTCAAGCAAATTTGTATCCCATTCGCGCTTTTGTGTATTTAACCAAAGCGTGCCTGCCGCATCTGACATATCGCCAGCGAAGTCACCCGTTAATAACCATCTTAGGTAATCTTTGGGTAGCAGTACTTTGTCTATGCGTGCGAAATTGTCGGCTTCATGATGTTTCACCCACAATAATTTAGGAGCAGTAAATCCTGGCATCATAATATTGCCGGTAGTTTGGCGACTATCTGATACAGCTCGTTCAAGTTCTTCACATTCTTTGGCACTGCGACCATCGTTCCAGAGTATGGCTGGGCGAATAATCTCTCCAGCTTTGTCGAGTAATGTGGCACCGTGCATTTGCCCCGATAATCCTATCGCCTTGACTTGAGAAAGATACTGACGACTAGATAAAGCGTCCATCACCTTACAAAAGGCTAACCACCAGTCAGTGGGGTTTTGTTCAGACCATAATGGTTGCGGTCGAGACACAGCCAATTCTGCCGATTCTGAATCAACGATCTGTCCTTCAGGATTAGTAATAATGACCTTAATCCCAGACGTGCCTAAATCAACACCTAAATACATCACACTATCCACGTTATTTTTGTTTAAAGCATAGTGACCCAGAGTTCAAAAATGCTCAATTACGAAATTACGAAATTACGAAATTACATAATTAAATTCTGTAATTTGTTATTTTATTAGTAAGGTGTTTTTGATTATTCTACTGTCGACTTATTAGTCAGGCACAAGAGGCATCAAGTAGTGAACCACCGATCCCTACTATGTTAAGACGTGTGCGGTACCAAGTCCAAGCTTCACATATATATCAACGATCAACGTAATCTCATGTAATACGTGGCCTTTAGGCGTTATCGTCAAATCTGAACATGAGACAGTTGAGGGTTAAATGAACGCATACTGTTAAATTTGGACACACATTTTTAACGTTTCCTAAATGAGCCCTATGTTCGGTGTTGACAAGTTTATGAGCTACTTATCAACCAAACTGATATAAAATGAGTTACGGGAAATAAGATGATCTAAATCGTAAGCTCAGGCTCAACTATTTCTATCATGTCATGGGGTGGTTAATAATCTATTTTGGCTTGGTCGCCATTCCATTAAAGCGAGTAATTATAGAGTTCTCTGAGACAGAGTGTTCGTTGAGTGGGGCAGTGCGAGTTGTGTCCAAAATTTGGCATAGGTAGTTAAATTGCCAATCTATTCATCCGAACTCGGTAACTTGACAGCCCCCCCCGCACTTTCAATAGCGCTTACTGTGAACTGCTAAATCATGACAAGGATATTTATACTTGGAAAGTACGTCGGTTTATTAAGCGCTTACGAATGTATGTGCCATATTGATTCTTAGGTACAACTGATTACCTGCATTTATATCAGCTATCTAAAATTTTTATCGTTTTATGATGGCGCTAATAAACCCACACACGCTAAATTTGCAGCCTCAACGATTGGCTTAATATAAGAGCATAAAAATTTAAAGTGCCAGTTGAATCATTATCACTAAGAAAAAAATAATACTCAGTCCTTGCCAGAACATAACAGGATCACGTTCAATCAACGGGCGACGATTTCGCGACAAATAGGCTTTATTAGGGTGGTGTAAATCATAAATAAATTCAGATAATTCCCCATGACGCTTTAAAGGGTCAATGTGTAATGCTCGTCGAAGAGCATCATCTATCCAAATAGGAAATTCGCTATCGTCGTTTATTAGGCTCCTATAGCTTAAACGACGCTGTGCTGACATATTTTTGGCTTGCGCTATTTCAACACCATAAGGGAAGCGACCGGATAACATCTGATATGTGATCACCGCTAATGAATATATATCAGAGCGTTCACTGCCAACGTGTCCCAAAAAATATTCTGGGGCTGAATATCGCATTGTGCCTCGCAAGGTATCTGCGCTAATAGCAGACGTAACCCCAGCAATATAGGTTGATCCAAAATCGATAATTTTGACCGTATTGCTTCGGTCTATCATGATGTTATTGGGACGTAGGTCTTGATGGATCATTTCTTGTCGATGAAAGGTCTGTAAGCCTTTCGCTATCTGTCCAATAATAGCTCGCACTTGATTTAGGTTTGGCTTTGGATTGTCGATCATCCATTGATTCAGTGAGACCCCTTCGATAAATTCGCTCACCAAATATAAAAAATTTCGTTTGCGCGTTAATCCTATCGCTTTCGCAACATGAGGATTATTGAGTCGTTTCGCGATCCATTCTTCCAGCATGAAAATTTCGAGATATTGACTATCATTGCGTAATTCAGTAGAAGGCGTTTTAATCACGACAGTTTCTTGACTGGTTAGATCACGGGCTAGAAACACATGACTGCGGCTACTAATGTAAATTTCACGCACAATTTCATATCCATCAAACTGCATTCTTGGATGTAATCTTGGTGGTAAAGGCAGTTGAGTCACGTGCTGTTGGACTTCGTCTAATTGGTAATCAGGTACATGTTCAATACGCACTATTTGTATACTTAAGTTATCATCACTACCCTCAAGCAATGCTTGGTCAACTATTTGCTTCGCAGCAATATCTAAAGTTTCTGAATGGGCGATATGGTGAATGATCTGCTTATTGTTTAGAAACTCATACACCCCATCAGTGGTCAAAATAAAAATATCACCTTTTTCGATAGCTTGACTGTGATAATCAATTTCTAGTTGTTGCTCAATACCCAAAGCACGGGTTAAATAACTGACTTGTGAGGAGACTACGCGGCGGTGATCTGTGGTTAATTGTTGGAGTTGTCCACCTGATAATAGATAAATACGGGTGTCACCAGAGTGAAATACATGGGCCGTATTAGACTTCAGTACGAGTGCGCTAAAAGTGGTAATAAAGCCTTTATCTTTTTCAAATCGATAAGGGCTATTCTGAGTCTGAGCATAGAGCCAATAGTTAATGGATTTTATGACTTTTTGCACCGATGTTTTAACTGACCAAGAGTCAGAAGTGCAGTAGTAATCGTCTAAAAAACTTGAAATCGCCGTTTGGCTGGCTATTTGACTTACCTGGCTTGAGCTAATCCCATCAGCCATCGCAACCACAATACCCTTGGTACTAAGCTGTGGCTCTGTCGGAATTACCTTGCCGATGGCGTCCTGATTAATCGCTTTAACGCCTTTGGTACTTGCTTGCCCGATAACTACATTTAATGGACGGCTCATTGATGTTCCTCATTAACCGTTTCTAATAAAAAAGGCTCCAAATATATGATATTTGGAGCCCAGCACCTACCCATAACTATTTATTTGGATAGCTTGCGTTCTGGCGATGTTTTCACATGTGTATAATACAAGGGTAAACCAACCAGGCATAAACCACCCGCAAGATTCCCTAAAACAGTTGGGATTTCATTCCACACTAAGTAGTCATATACGGTGAAATCACCCCCCATTATCATGGAAAAAGGGAAAAGAAACATGTTAACAATTGAATGTTCAAAACCCATGAAGAAAAACAACATGACTGGCATCCACATGGCTGCCATTTTACTGCCTGCAGACGTTGATATCATTGCACCAACCACGCCCATAGAGACCATCCAGTTACATAACATGCCGCGAATAAAAATAGTAAACCAGCCACCTATACCATTTTCTTGATAGCCTAACGTGCGTGATTCACCAATAGCGCTAACCTTGGCAGCGATTGCGCCACCGTCGACAGAATAACCATAGGTTAAAACAAAAGACATAAAAAAAGCGGTGGTCATAGCACCGGCAAAATTGCCAACAAACACTAAGCCCCAATTTCGCATCATGCTACTAAAAGTCACACCGGGTCGCTTATTCAACAGGGCGAGGGGCACTAAAGTAAACACTCCGGTTAACAAGTCAAACTTCATCAAATACAACATGATAAAACCAACAGGGAAAAGCAGCGCTCCTACTAAGGGGCTCCCTGTTTTAACCCCTACAGTAATCGCAAAAACGGCCGCTAATCCTAAAATAGCCCCCGCCATAAACGCCCTTATCAAAGTGTCTTTAGTCGACATAAACACTTTAGATTCACCTGCGTCAACCATCTTAGTGACAAACTCACTGGGTTCAATATAAGCCATTGTTGTTCCTCTTTTATATTATTTTAAATTTTATTCTTGTATCAAAAAACTAATAAGGCACCAGAAGCCATCAATTATTGATTAATTACAAAATACAGATTTTAATCTACTCGATCACCAAGATTTATAAGGTAAAAATTTACCATTTAACGTTAAGATAACTCGGTCACCTTTTGGATCAACTTCCTTTTGAACATCCATAGTGAAATCAATAGCGCTCATAATGCCGTCACCAAATTTCTCCTGAATAACCTCCTTAAGCGTATCGCCGTATACCCCCACTACTTCGTATAAACGATAAATAAGAGGGTCTTGTGGAACGGCTTTATCCCATTCTTTTAGCGGGTATTCCGTCAGAACTGACATTGCCTCTGCAGGTAAACCTAAAAACGTTACCAGTTTCTCAGCTATCTCCGCTGGGCAACTATTCATACCTAAACAAGCGGAAGTGGTCCAAATAGTTGACATGCCAACTGCTTGTGCAATTTCTTCCCATGTTAATTTTCTTTCATTTTTTATGGTGAAAATGAGTTCGGTTACATCGATTTTTTTCATAATTCATTCCTCAAATAATCATTCTGGACAGCAATAGTGCAAAATATGATGACGCCATAATCTTTAATTGTGCAGACTTAGAATCGTTCAAGTTTTGTAATAATTAACTAGTACTCTTTTATTCCGCGTTAATTTATTGCTTTGGGTCTCGTTCAATTGCTAATAGCAAACCCCATAAGCAATATACTTATTGCGATAACTGTGCCAGAAGTTAATTTTAAATAAGTCACTGAATTTAATGAATTAAATATTAATTAAAAGAAAATGCTTCACCACGAATTATCGTTAATAACGAAAGTTCATTGTTTTTTCAACGACATTACGTTGTTTTTCCTAAAAATTAATTCGTTGAATCAGCACTTCTTTATTAAAATTATATTTCACCCTAGGTATAGAGACCTTTGTTGTCTTCAACGGATAATCACTGCAGACAAAACTTTGATAAATGATTTACCTTGACCGTTGGATTCGATAAACATTATTGTAAGTCACAGAGACACAATTCACTGTGCTCACCTCATTCTGTTTACATATTTTGAAACTTCACATATGACAGAGAATGTGACTAAAACAAATCTTGATGGATTGTTTTATGTTTGAAATAAGGACTTCTTAATATTATATTTTTTTATTCTGGAAGCTAGTGTAGTAGGTTTTAAGCCCAAGATAGCAGCGGCACCATCTTCCCCATAAATTTTACCGTTGGCTTGTTTTAGCGCCATTTCAATACTTGAAACGCTTAACTTTATTTTTTGAGTCTCGTTTAAAATATCAACGGGTTGAACCTGGCTGACTGCTCTGGGAAAAGTAGTTGAAGACAAAAAGTCGAAATATAGCTTATTATCACTGGACAAAATAACCTGGCGCTCAATAATATTTTCTAGCTCTCTGATATTACCTGGCCAATGATAGGCTTTTAAATTTTCTAGTTGGGCAAGTGATACTTTGGGATGTACTTTATTGGCACGTTTGCAAATTTTATCAATAAAATGTTTGGTTAACATAGGTAGGTCTTCCAGTCGCTTTCTTAGAGGAGGTGATTCAACTGGAAATACATTGAGTCGGAAATACAAGTCTTCACGAAACGCACCTTTTTCCACCAATGATTTGAGATCTTGATTGGTTGCGGCGATAACTCGCACATCCACACTGCATGTTTTTGAGTCGCCTACACGCTCAAATTGCTGTTCTTGTAATACTCGCAACAGTTTACTCTGCAGTTGCAATGGTATTTCACCTACCTCATCTAAAAATATTGTGGCACCATCAGCTAACTCAAAGCGCCCGGCACGATCTGAAACAGCACCAGAGAACGCACCTCTTACATGGCCAAAAAACTCACTTTCGAATAGTTCTACGGGGATCGCCGCACAGTTTACACGGATTAGTGGGCGGGCTTTGCGAGCACTGATTTCGTGTATTGCTCTGGCGATCAATTCTTTACCCGTGCCAGATTCACCGATGATAAGAACGTTTGCGTCGGTTGGAGCAACGAGTTCGATTTGACGCACCATGTGCTGAACAGCTTGACTTTGTCCAATAATTTGATGGTGGTTGAAATCCGCATTGATCTCTTCTTGCAGGTAGGCGTTTTCTAACTCCAGGCGATGTTTTAAAGTATCAATTTCATTAATTGCATTGAGTAGTTTCTTTTCGGTTTTCTTACGTTCAGTAATATCACGGAAAATGACCACTGCGCCGACAAGATTGCCGTTATCGGTAACCGGAGTGCTAGTGTACTCAACCGGAATTGCTATACCTGATTTACTCCAAAATACCTCATCATCTATGCTGTGCACCGATCCGTCATGAAATGCAGCATAGATGGGGCAGTCACTTGGATGATAGTGGCTACCATCTTCATGAGTATGGTGGATCATGTCGTGAATGTCTCGCCCTACAAGTTCGCTTTTGCTCCAGCCTAGCATTTTCTCTGCCGCAGGGTTAACAAAGGTACTGCAGCCGCTTGCGTCTACCCCATAAATACCGTCGCCGACGGCTGATAATAGTAACTGATTTTGCCGCTCAATTTCTTCGAATACCGTTTCTACCCGGCTCCAATGCAAAAAACCAGCGTGGTGATGTCGATCGGCCGACGCTTTATGGCGCAGCCTGAATAAGTCTATGCCGTCGCTGCAACTAAATATCAGGAAGGTGTTACCGTTTTGCTCGATTGTCGACACAGTGGTTTCAAGAGGGGCCGAGCCCCCCGGTGCAGAAAAGACCAAATCTTCGCTCCATGCCCACTGATGGTGCAATGCATCGCTACTTAGGGTGTACAACTCTGACAAACATTCTGCAAAGAGGCTGGTAACCGTAATTGTATTTTCTTTCAGATCCCCCAGTAAGAAAAGCTGCCGAGCCTTAATATTTGCAGCCAGTACTCTGTTTTCTAATGGGTCGACAAGCAGTTGTGCCTGAGGGGCGTGTTCAAAAGCATCGTGTTGCAACATAGCTCTGCCTATTTTCAAACCTATTTTTGTTGAAGAGCATTATTCAATTAACAAGCCAACAACGAGTTTTCGTCTTATTTTGCGCGAACTTTCGTTGCACAACGAAAGTTCGCGTCTTGATTGCACTCCGTGAAATAATTTAAAGTTGTTTAAAAACATATAGTTAATTTTTTTATTCGAAGTGGCACAGCTTTCGCTATAAGAATAATGAGATACAGGGTAAATATTTTTGTTAGCCATTATTGCTTTCATTTTAAGTTCACTTGGAGTTTGTTATTAGCGAGTGCACTTTATTTAACTATTGGTGCACTACATTCGAGCAAGCAAAAAAATGGTAAGTAGAAGCTTAGGCAAACCTAGTAAAAATAAACTCAGTATTTTTTATATCGATTACTCGCATTACGCCAACATAATAGGCAGTTGCGGTGATCAAGATCTTATTAAGGGAATGACATCATGCATAACAAACCCCCTTTTCCTCCTTTTACCTTGGAAACAGCTTTGCTCAAGGTACAAGCGGCAGAAGATGCCTGGAATAGTAAAGATCCAGAACGTGTGTCACTGGCCTATACACAGGATTGTATATGGCGTAATCGTGATGAAATGTTTAGTGGCACAAAATCAATAAAGGCATTTTTGGTGAGGAAGTGGCAACAAGAAAATGGTTATTACTTAAAGAAAACATTGTGGTGTTTTGCGGATAACCGTATCGCTGTATGTTTTGAGTACGAGTGGCATGATTTATTTGGTCAATGGTATCGGTCTTATGGCAACGAGAACTGGGAGTTTGCACAGAATGGCTTAATGAAAAGCCGACAGGCCAGCATTAATGACGTTCCAATTAAGAACAGTGAGCGCAAGTTTGTTGGAGATGAATAGTCTTACAACATTTTGGTGCTTAAATTAAAACTAAAGAGAAAACTATGAAAACAACTAAAAATAAAACCCTAAGTATGGCTTTAGCAACGGCACTCATAGGCAGTGTCAGTAGTCAATATGCGTTTGCAGAAAGCTTTACTGAAGCCTTAACCAAAGGCACTGCTAGCGCAGATTTTCGTTTGCGTTATGAAAATGTTGAGCAAGATAACGCGGCACAAGACGCCAGTGCCTTAACCTTGCGTACACGACTGGGATATACTTCTGGGTCGTTTAAGGGGTTCTCCGCTATGGTAGAAATGGAAGACAACCGGATTGTGCTAGGCCAAGGCGACTATACAGTTGGGCCTGTGGGCTATAATTCAGGGATTTATTCTGTGATTGCTGATCCGGAGTTTACTGAATTGGAGCAAGCTTTTATTCAGTATAAGGGGGACGGGTTTTCTGCCAAGCTGGGTCGCCAGGTGATCACCATGGACAATCATCGATTTGTTGGACATGTAGGTTGGCGTCAGGACAGACAAACCTTTGATGGTTTGAGCACGCAATTTTCACCCCTTAAAGATTTGACGGTGAAATATGCCTACATCACTCAGCGTAATCGTATTTTTGCCGAAGCGGCAGATGTGGATGCAAAAGACCATTTATTTAATGCGTCTTACAAGACGTCTATTGGCATACTGACAGGTTACGGTTATTTACTGGAAGTCGATAATAATACGGACAACGCCTTGGATACCTATGGTATTCGCTTTACCGGCAGTACCCAAGCGGGTGACACAAAATTATTGTATTCGGCAGAATTTGCCAGTCAAAGCAGTGAAAGTGTAAGCAGTAATTTTGATGCTGACTATTTGATGCTTGAAGCTGGGGCCGTGTTTAAGGGGGTAACCGCTAAGGTGGGTTATGAAGAGTTGGGCTCAGATAATGGCGCTTATGGATTTTCTACCCCTCTGGCTACTTTGCATAAGTTTAATGGCTGGGCGGATCAATTTTTAGGCACACCTGCTCAAGGTTTGGTAGACACCAGCGTTACCTTGGCTGGCAAATTAGCGGGCGGCGGCTGGACGGTGGTTTACCATGATTTCGAAGCGGATGAGGCCAGTGAAAGTGTTGACGATCTGGGCAGTGAAATTGATATTTCTTATGCACGTAAATATGGAAAACACTATTCAGCTGGGATTAAATATGCTGCTTATTCAGGCGAGAGTGGCCGGGTAGATGCCGATAAGTTATGGCTATGGGTGGGTGCTAAATTCTAGTGGTTTTTAATCCTTAACACAGAGTCAAAAAAATGTGATAAAAACTCAAGGATGAGTTGATATTTTAAAGTCCTCACTAAGTCCTCAATTAGTTACTCTCCCATATTCTAAAAAACGTAAGACTTCAAAAATCATACACGTCTTCAATATTTTAATATTTACATAGATATATGGACGCTGACTATATGATGTCATAAGCACCTATTCTAATTTTCTGGCTATGACTCGTGCCTATTAAGTATAGCCTGCCAGTATTTACAGTTGTTAGCTGCAATATGTTTGCATGATTAATAGTTGTTTACACCTAGTCACTAAATCGCTCATAGACACCATGTTGTATGTTAGACGCTTTATGTGGATAGGGTTAGCAATGACCAAAGATAAATTTTTTTTCGCACAGTCCACGCTCAAAGGCATTTCTTGCTGCCCATTTGCCTAAATGATAATGCATTTAGGTTGATGTTTTTATGGCCTCATTAATATATTTTTCATCATTCGACACAGAGACATAAATATTCAATGGACGAAAACGTATATCGAGTTGGAATTTACCGGTATTCACATCGACATTAATGCTTTGATTCATTTTAGTCTTCATAATAAGCTCACTTGGATTGTCATGCTCCACAAGCTCAAGCTTATTACAGTTTTATCACTTAGTATTTCGGCATCCGTCTATGCAGGTATTCTTACATTATCCAGTCACAATATCACCCAAGGTGAGTTTATGGCTAAAATACAGGAATTTAAGGGTTTTGGTTGTTCAGGTGGTGATGTGTCGCCACATCTTAAGTTCACTAATGCGCCCCAATGCAAAAAAGTGTTGCTATTACAGCTTATGACCCAGATGCTCCTACTGGAAGTGGTTGGTGGCATTGGCAAATCGTGAATATACCAAAAAATGTAACAGAGATAGCAACGGGTGCAGGTAGTGCGAATACAGACCTTACTGTGCAAGGTAGTCAGCAGATAAATAATGATTATGGTAA
>Ga0115561_1001833_pt1 | contig 14735 bp, 24 predicted proteins | sample COGITO_mtgs_1105_4_FD_87201 | JGI IMG/M metagenome (GOLD analysis project Ga0115561, IMG submission 87201) | Pelagic marine microbial communities from North Sea - COGITO_mtgs_110512 | ecosystem: Environmental > Aquatic > Marine > Epipelagic | place: Germany:Helgoland, sampling site Kabeltonne...
CCCTTAATGATTAAAAAACTAGAAGAGGTTTTTGCGACTAATTCCACCCCTTTAGATAAAATCGGTGGATTTAGTGACGGCACGGCAATTTATAAAAAATCAATCTAATATTAACCTTAAATAAAAATAATTATGACTACAAACCAAGATTTTTGCCACCAGTACGCCCACGCGTCAAAAGAAGATAACGCAAAAAATATGAATATGAGCTACAGCAACGGCATTATGTACTCATATCAAACAGCTATTGCCAAGAAATTAGATAATTGCACACTGTTTAATTGCACTAGCTACAGCGTAAGCACAAGTAGACAGCAAGAACATTTGAGGTATTCTTTAAGTGGTACTATAATAGAAATTGACGGTTTAGACGACGGAAATAGATTTACAAAAGAAGAGATAATTGCAGGGCTTACATATTCTTTAAAAGATAGCGTGAATAAGTTTTGCTGCTCTAAAAGGGAGTCAACTCGTAATAGATACCTTCTGGAAATACATAATTTGTTTTTGACTCTTAAACGGCTTTTAAATCATAAAGTATTATTAAAAAAAGATCTAAGCAAAGAATTAAAAGCGTTAATAAAAAAAGAAGTAACTTCTGCAACTTTAGAAAAATTGGTTGAGATTGAAAAAAAGGAAATAGCCAAACATAAAAAAGACGCAATAAGAAGAGCGGAAGAGAGAAGGGCAGATTTTCAGCAAGAAGTTGATGACTTTAAAACAGGGGAGGTCAACTATATTTCATATGGAGCGAGGGATTTAATTTGTAATGGTTTTGATCTTATTAAGTTAGTTGATGAAGGTAAGAATATTTTAACTTCTAGACATATTAAAATACCAATTTCCCACGGTTTAAAATTATTTAGACTTGCTACAACTCAAAAGGATTTAAAAGAAACTAAACAAGATTTTGATTTTACGGTTAATGGCTTCCCAATTAACAGAATAGAGGCAAATGGCAATTGTTATGTTAGTTGCCATAAATTTGAGTATAGCGAAATATTACGTTGTTACCATGACGAATATTTAAACCAAAAATATAAATAATTATGAAAACAGCAAAAGAAAAAAACCTAGAAATAAATAATATTCAAAGAGAAAAAAATGGCATGGGAGATAATGATAAGTTATATAATGAAAGCATATCAAAAGACGCAGAGAAAGATGCTACATTGCCAAATACTACAATATCAAGACTTAAAACAAAGGGCTTTATACCAGTTTTAGATCTTCGAAAAGCTAGTACTTATCAACAACTATTAAGTAAATAAATAACCTTAAATAAAAATAATTATGATAAGCAAGACCAATAAAACAAAAATAAGAAAATTCCTTAAGGGGACTTATACACCTAGAGAAGATGACTTCTGGTTTTATGTAACTAAGACCCTAGATTGTAATTTACATATAAGCGAGGGTGAAAGGTCGGCTTGCTTATACCCGGTAAACAAGGAAGGGACTACAGATTGGACAAAACCAAAAAGAATCAATTTAAATAACCCTAAACATAAATAATTATGACTATAGAGATTAACAAAAGAAAAACTGGATCAACTTACACAACTAAGAACGGCGTAAAGATGAGGCAAATCAATTTAGCCGTGCAATCAGAAATAGCGGACAAATTTGACACCTTGTGCGAGGGCTTAAGCAAATCAGTAATATTTACACAGCTAATTAATGACAAGATAGCTCAATCTAAAAAAATACCTACTAAAAAAGCAGAGCCAGTTTATTCAATTTTAGGAGAATAACATGGAAATTATAATTTTAGCCGGATTTTTAATAATAATATTAACCCAATAAAATAACTATGACAAATTTAAAACAAACTAAACCGAGGTCTATGATTAGAGTAATGTCTGATATAGAATTTTGTATCACTAATGAAGTTGATGACGAAATAATTGAGTTGGATATTATACAATTAATAAATCAACTTACACAATTAAAGAGTAAATTAACTAATAAAGAAGAGGCTTATAACCTCATTAACCCAGCAATAAAATATTATGACAAATAAAACAATGAAAAAATGCACAGGATTAAAAGACAGCAACGGTAAATTGATTTATGAGGGGGATATTGTTTATTTAGCAGGACAGGGATTATGTGAAATTGAATTTCCTTTCGAAAATCTTTATCAAGCTTATCCAGAGGGAGATATTGGGAGAATAAAAGGTAATATTTATGAAAACCCTGAACTAAAAGAGATAAAATAATTATGACAAATAAAGAAACTACAGAACGCTTAATTATAAAAGCAAGCAAGCAATATATTCATAGAGCCAAGCTAAAAATAGATAAAGTCCAGAATTTACAGTCCTTAGGTTTAGACTTAGATTTTATCCAAGAACCAACTAAACCAAAAAAAAAGAATATAAATAATCATGGCAACTAGATCAGAAAAAAAGAGAATCGAAAGGGCTTTTATATCTATACATCTTTACCTTCTAGTAAAATATGAAGCCATAACTGGCTTCGACCATAAAAAAGAAGAGCTAGAAAAACAAATCAATAATATACTGGACGAATCAGACCCAAAAAAGCTACTCAAAATAAATAATAGGGTAGCTAGATTAAATGAAGACTCCGGAATTAGAGATTTATTAACAAAAGGGATTGATGGCCATAAATATATATTGTTGATGTATTACTTAACCTTGGAGATAGTAAAAAATAATAAAACATTACTACCCCAAGAGTTAGGGCCAATATTTAATGACTTCTTAGAAGTAGAATCCGGAGAAAAAGATGAGCAAGACAGAATGAATATAAGAAAATCTGCCATGAAGCAAGCCCCTAAGCTATTTAAGAAGTTGCAAGATCTAGGTTATTATAACTAGAGCCTAAAATTAGACAATAGCGAAAATTACAAGTAAATAAAAGTTGACTTATATATTATAAACAGCATAATTTACTTGTAAGAACAGTTATATACTAAACATTTTATTAAAATGCCAGAAAAGAAAATACAAAATTTAACTTCAAAAGAACTAGGCCAAGAGTTATCTCTTAACCCTCAATATGTGAGAGATTTAGCAAGACTTGGAACTATACCAGCAAAGAAAATAGGAGCAGCGTGGAGGTTTGACTTGGATAAAGTTGAGGCACAACTAGAGCGAAATGCCGCAATGGCTGTCCAACGCTCAATGATTTCCTCAACTTCTACCGATGAATAAACATGACAATTCAAAAACGAAACACTCCATTAACCCAAGTAATAGAAAGCTATCACAAAGCCGGATTAGTAATCACGCCATTAACTGGTAAAATACCCTTTGGTAAAAATTGGCAGAAAACAACATTACAGCAATCAAAAGCTAAGTTAGACAATGGCGAATATGATAAATGCTTATCTGCTGGCTTTGTCATACCAGATAATATGATAATAGTAGATGTTGATAATCACAGTGAAGACGGCGAAAAACTTGGCGACAAAAATTTAAACTTACTATCCGAGAAATACAAATTCGACTTAATAGTTAATGCTTCTATTGTAGTTAATACAGCCAGCGGAGGGAAACATTTATATTATAAGAAAAAAGATAAGTATTTAGATTTACCTGTATCGAATATCCTAAGAGATTTCCCAAGTGTAGAGTTTAAATCTATCAAAAGACAAGTTGTAATACCGGCCTCTGTACTACCAAATGGTAATAGTTACAGCTTATCAATAATGACAAGGGGTTTTAAAGAGCTTACTTACTTGCCAGATGAGATGATGCACGATATTTTATCCAGGGAAAATGGGATAAAATTAGCACCAGATGTAGCACAAACTTTGGCGCTACCTAAAGATGCAACCGCTGATGTTAGAGCCTTTCAAGAAATACTAAGCTTTCAAGATGTTAATTTAGAAGGTAACAGATCTGACAACACTTACAGATTAGCGTGTATAGGTAAAGACCAAGGGCTTTCATATACTACGGTTCATGATTTATTGCTACCATATAACCAAACTCACAACCAACCAATCTTATCCCCATCAGTATTACAATCTACTATTAAACACGCTTTTAAGTATTCGAAAAATACAGCCCCAACAAGATCAATAGCTGTGGACTTCCAAGAGCAACCAGTTGAAAAGAAATTGCAGGATGCAGAGGTAATAGAGCAAGCAGAAGATCTTACACCATGGACGGATCAGTTAATAAGAGGTGGTAAAGATGGAACTGGTCCAGTATCTAGAGCAAACTTTGGTACTCAAAACACTTGTACTTATCTTAAAAACTTACCCCAATTCAAAGGAAAACTAGCAGTAAACCTATTTTCTATGGATACTATTTGGAGAGAGCCGGCATTATGGCATAAAAAACCGGCTAAGACGGACCCTACAGACAAGGTGATAGATGATGATGATATAATAAGGATGAAAGCCGAGCTAAACAAAACCGGATTTGATCCAAGTACCCAAGTTATTTTAGAAGCCTCAAGATCAGTTTCTCTTGATAATGAATATCACCCAGTTAAAGAATACTTCAATGAGTTGCCAGCGTGGGACGGTATAGAGAGATTAGCTAGGTTCTTCCCAGATTTTTGTGGCACTACGGATGATGCTTATACCCAGCAAATAGGAATTAAGATTTTTACTGCAATTGTGGCTAGGATTTTTGTGCCAGGTATCAAGTTTGATTATCTACCAATCCTAATAGGTGCGCAAGGGATAGGAAAATCTACCCTGCTAGAAACTATAGCTATAAAACCGCAATGGTACACAGATAATTTAGGGGATGTGAACAACAAAGATGTAATATTACGGATGAGATCTAAGTTGATAGTAGAGAATGCAGAGCTGACAATGTTCAATAATGCAGATGTAAATGAGGTTAAAGCTTTCTTATCAAGGAGAACCGACAGAGATAGATTACCTTACGATAAATTACCAAGAGATTTACCTCGCCAATGTATCATAATGGCGACCACAAATAAGGATAGATTCTTACAAGATGAAACTGGCAACCGGAGAATGTGGCCTGTGGAGATTATAAAAATTGATTACAAGCAGATTAAAGAAACATTACCCCTATTCTATGCAGAAGCTATAGCAAGATTTAAAGCAGGGGAAAAGTTATTTCTAGATGATGAAGAGGCTAGTAAGATTTCAATAAGTAAACAAGAAGAGAGGTTTAACCAAGATGATTGGGAACCAACAGTAGATAAATGGCTAGATGAAAATGGTAAAGATAAAATAACCATACATGAAATATGGGAAGAGGCTTTTGGTAAAGACATCGTTAATTGCGGATTCCGAGAGCAGAAACGAATAGGCAGTATTCTCCGCCACCTTGGATGGAAGCGTACTACTATAAGAATTAATGGAAAAACTCAATCAGGATTTAAGAAATGAAAATAGAAGTAATAGTAAGATTTAAAACAGACAAGGCTATAAAGGTAACGTGCAGGGGTACGGATGTTTGGCTACCAAGAAGCCAGATAATATTACCTCCTTACGCAATTGGGGAACCAGTAGAAATAGAAGTGGTCGAATGGATAGCTAAAAAGAATGGTTGGCTAGAATATGATAACTACGAAGACCACGATAACTATCTTCTAGATGATCATCTAGACTGGATGTGGAAGTGAGATAATTAAAATAATTACTTTATATGAATGAGGGAATAAAAGTATTAATCCTCCTAGACGATCTTAATAGACTAAAGGACCAACTTGAGGGTTGCAGAGAGATGATAGAGTATCAAAACGAAGACCACGATAGCTATCTTCTAGATGATCATCTAGATAATTTTCTAGGAGATCATCTAGATAAGAAAATTTTTTTGACAGGAACCTGGATAAATAAGTGTGATAATTAAAATAATTACTTGACTTACTAGTTCTTACAAGTACAATCTATTACGAACCTTGTTAAAAATTGTTTTTAATACATAAGAGAACATAAAACATTATAAACGGGGTTCTAAGGAAGATTAACATTTTTAATTCGTTTTTGGATGTTAATCTTCTGAAATTTAAAACACGTAAACACATGACTATGAAAATTACTTTTGAAGACAACAAATATTATATCACCTGCGGCTACGGAGATCGCCAAGCCATCAAAGCAGCAGGGTTTAAGTGGGAATCTACAACCAAACGGTGGTTCACAAACAATTTCTACATTGCGGTAACTGCGGTAGAAAAACTAAAACTAACAGGTTTAAATATCCCAGATGAATTAAGATTAATTTCTGCTAATGTAGATAGTAGTTATAGCCAGTATTTCTTAGGGAAAAACTTAAGGATTTCTGATAAACTATTTGATTACCAAAAAGCAGGAGTAGAAGAACTTTTGGATCGTAAGAATGTCTTACTAGCTGACGAACAGGGACTAGGAAAGACCCTACAAGTGATTGAATACCTTAACATTGCAAACCATAAGAAAAGATTAATCATCTGCCCTGCCTCATTAAAACTAAACTGGGAGCGTGAATTTCACAAATGGGGAACTGGACTTTTCTCTACTAGAGTTATATCAGGGGGTAAAGATAACTTCATGATAGAGGATTCTATACTAACTGGTGAGGGCCACGATACTATCATAGTTAATTATGACTTACTTAAATCTAAATTAATTATGGATCAGCTAAAAGCATTTAAACCAGATGTGTTGGTATGTGATGAGGCACATTACCTAAAGAATGCTAAGACAGTTCGTACTAAGAACGTAGCTAAACTGGCCCGTGACGTAGATAAGAAAATTTTTTTGACAGGAACGCCTATGCTTAATCGTCCAATTGAGCTATATTCTTTGCTAAAAATACTATCATTAGATACTTTAAAACCCTTTGAGAACTATCGTAACTATGCTTACCGCTTCTGCGCCGCTTACAATAGCAGATGGGGATTAGATACTAGTGGATCTGCCAATATAGAAGAGTTAGGAGTGAGGTTACGAGCTACTTGCATGGTAAGACGTTTAAAGAAAGACGTGATGAAACAATTACCCGAAAAAACAATACAGATTATACCTTTTGAAATGGATAAAAAAGCAGAGATTATTATAGCTAAGACAGAATTCATGTCCGCAGAAAATCTAAAGAAAGCTCCTGCTCAAGGTAATATGGGAGAACTAGCCACTATCAGAAGAGAACTAGCCATGCTAAAATTAGATGAGAGCGCTAACTACATTAAAGATATGCTGGAAAGTGTAGATAAAATAGTTATCTTTGCTTACCACCATGATGTAATGAATTTCCTTAAATATAAGTTAGCAGCATTTAACCCGGTAATTCTAACAGGTAAACATACTCTGGCTAATAAACAAAAAGCAGTAGATGACTTCCAGAACAAGAAGGGAGTCAGGGTTTTTATAGGACAAATACAAGCCGCAGGTACTGGCCTAACACTAACCGCAGCTAGTGATGTAGTATTTGTAGAATCCAGTTGGGTACCGGGAGAGATTAACCAAGCGATAGATCGCTGTCACCGTATTGGACAGAAGCACAATGTAACTGCCAAGTTCCTAGTCGTAGAGAAAAGTTTGGATGAAACTATGCTTAAATCTATCTTCGATAAGGAGAAAACAATTAATCAAATAATGCAATAAAATGGTAGATAAAACAAAAAGATTTAAAGTTAATGAACAGCTCAAGGATATTGAACAGGAGATTAAAAGCATAGTTCCAAGATTATCTAAACTTGAAATCAAAGAATCTAATAAGATGGATAGGGCTAAAGTGTGGTCATTAGCTGCCGCTCACGTAGCCGGTGCCACAAACTGCAAAGATATTAGCACAGCAATTAACTGGGCTGATAAGATATTGGCTAAGTATGACGAACGATTTAATTAACCAAATAATGCAATAACTATGAGCGTAACACTAATGGACATCGAACATAAAGACATACCAAAATTAATGAAAGAGTTTAAGAAGCACTTTCAAAACCACATGCACATAAAGTTTATAAAGACTAAGACTTTGGCACAGGTAGGTGAAAACAAAACCGCGGTAATGGATATAATTAAGGTACAAATAAATGACACTTCTAAAGGTGGTAGAGGTGAAGAAAATTGGACTCTTCAATATGCTTACGACATATTAAAGCATCCAAAAGAGATGGATCTCTGTGTTCAGCGTTGGCTTCTAGGTTTTAAAACAGCTAAGAAAAAGCCCACGTTGGATCTACCGGGATACACAAGCCCAACTATTAATTAATAATTTAATCTTAAAATAAAAATAAACTATGGATATTAAAAAAGTTGAAGAACTAATACGGATGAAAAACAATTGTTCAGTTGCAATTGAAACACTTAATACAGAACTACTAGGCAACATTGCTAATGGCATAGCTAGGTTAGTAGCTTTGGAAGAGGATAAGATCTCTGGTCAAATGAGCATGGACCTTAGACCACAACCAACTCCGGAAGTAAAAGAAACTGTAGTAGAGAAAGTAAAACCAGTTAAAAAAGTAATAAAAATAGATAAACCTGTTGAGGTTAAAGTAGAACCAGACGTAGAAGTAGAGAAGCTAGAAACCGTACCTGTAGCTGAAAAAATTCTACCGACCAAAGAAGAAGTTATGAAAGAGTTAGTAGCTTTTATCCAATCATATGGGGAGTCAGTACTAGCAACCATACTTGAATCTTTAGGTGGCTATAAAACTTTCCCTGCTGTACCTCAAGAGAAGTATGAGGAATTATTAAATCAAATTAAATGAAATTAAACAATAGCTATGCCAGAATTACATTCAAAATATGGAGCATCTTCTGCGGAGCGTTGGTTAAATTGTCCGGGTAGCATTCAGCTATCCGAGACAGTACCACCACAACCAAGCAGTAGTGCAGCTACCAAAGGAACAGCAGCTCACAAATTAGGAGAGTTGGCTCTCCTGGATAAGGGGGAACCTCAAACTTATCTAGGTAAAGATATTACTTTAGATGATGGTACCAAATACCCAGTCGATCAAGCCATGATTGATGGGGTAGAGGTATATGTGAATTATGTACGCCAGCAATCTAAACTAGGAGAGATGTTTATTGAAACTAAATTTAGTTTAGATTTTGTACATGAAGATATGTTTGGTACTAATGATGCTAGTATATATTCTAATGTACTGGGGATGTTAGAGGTAATTGATTACAAAAATGGTTATAAGTCTGTATCCCCGGAGGAGAATAAGCAACTAGCTTACTACGGGTTAGGAGCAGCACACATACATGATCTTCACCCAGAGAGTCAGATTAAACTAACCATAGTGCAACCAAACTCTGAAGGTGAAGCTGTTAAGTCTTGGATCACAACAGTAGGCTACTTAGAAAAGTATGCTAAGATTTTAAGGAAAGGAATTAAAGCTACTCAAGCTAAGAACCCTAAATTTAAAGAGGGCGATTGGTGTACTTTTTGTGATGCGGCTGCGGTCTGTCCGAAGCTAGAGCAAAGAGCTTTGGAAGTTGCCAAGGCAGAGTTCAGTGACGGAGCTATGATATTACCAGAGCCAGACACTCTAAAAAAGGCAGACCTCAAAAGGGTTTTAGAATCAGCACCAATGTTAGCCTCTTGGGTTAAGTCAGTAGAAGCTTTTGCCTTCAATGAATTAGAGAGCGGAAGAACCATTGAAGGGTATAAGCTTGTGAAGAAGAGAGCTAACCGTAAATGGAAAGTTGACGAAAGCACTGTTCGGTATATGGTGGAAGAGGAATCAAACCTTGATAACACTGCTCTAATATATACCGAGCCAAAATTAAAATCCCCAGCTCAACTAGAGAAGCTTGTGGGTAAAGATTTGGTGGCCTCACTTTGTGAGACACCTGATACCGGTAATACCATGGTACCTCTTAGCGATAAGAGGCCGGAAGTATTACCAACTATTAAGTCTGATTTCACGGTGATTTCAGAATAATTTTTTAACTTTAAAACACGTAAAACCATGTCAAACTATGTAACCCCAGTAGGAAAAGCTTCTTACACATATTTATTAAAACCTAAACTAAATGCCAAGAGTGGTAAGATGCAGTATTCTACTGACATTCTTTTTGATAAGAAGACTGACCTTAGTAAATTAAAAGCAGCTATAGAAGAAACCATTAAAGAAAAATGGGGAGCTAAAAGACCTAAGGTTCTTCATAGTCCTATCAAAGATGGTGATGGTGTTAAGCCAAAAACTGGCGAGCCATACGGTGATGAGTACCACGGTTGTTTCTTTATTACAACTAAGAATACTCGCAAGCCAGGGGTAGTTGATGCTCAAACTCAACCAATCTTAGATGAAAGCGAGATCTACGGTGGGTGTTATATCAGAGCCAGCTTGAAACCTTTTGCTTATGATGTTGATGGAAGTAAAGGGATTACTCTTTATCTAATCAATGTTCAGAAAGTTAAAGATGGTGAGCCTTTTGGTGGAGATGCTAAGGTTTCCCCTGAAAATGAGTTTGATGTTATTGATGATGAGCAGGATAACCCAGCTAATTACCAACAATCAAATCTATTAGGTTAGTATGATCAGCATAGATTTCGAAACAAGATCCGAAGCTGACTTAAAGAAAACCGGTAGTTGGGTGTACTCGTTGCACCCAACTACTGAGGTTCTTTGCTTGGCTGTTAAGTATTCTGATGGCACGTTGCAGCTATACACACCGGAAGATATACGAGATAGGCCGATGCACAATTGGTTACCTAGCGGGACTAAGGTAGAAGCACATAACGCTTTCTTTGAGAAAGCTATATGGCAAAACATAATGGTTAAGCGCTATGGTTGGCCAGAGATAAAACCAGAGCAATGGAGATGTTCAGCTTCTAAAGCTGCATACCACGCACTACCGAGATCATTAGGCGGGGCAGGTCAAACACTTGGCCTTGATGTTACCAAAGATGATGAGGGTAGGAGAGTGATGTTACAATTATGTAAGCCAAGAACTAAAGGTACCAAGATATACTTTGAAAAAGAAGATCACCCAGATAAATTTGAAACCTTATATAAATACTGCAAGTCAGATGTAGAATCAGAACACGCACTATCAAAAAGGTTAGGAGACTTACCAGCTAAAGAGTTAGCAGTATGGCAGCTTGACCAAAAGATTAATATGCGTGGGGTACCAATAGACATTGATGCCGTGGATGCAGCGTTAAAAATCCTCTCTGAATATACAACTAAATTAGCAGCCGAGATAGATATAATAACAGAAGGGGCTATCCAAACCATTGGACAGAGAGCCAAGATATTAGAGTGGTCCGCAAGTAGAGGGGAGATCTTAACTGGATTAACTAAGGATGATGTTGCTAAAGCGCTACCAAATATTAAAGATGCTAAGGTGAAAAGATTATTAGAGATACGCCAAGGTCTTAGTAAAACTTCTACAGCTAAGTACGAAGCTATGAAGAACTCTACTGCACCAGATGGTAGGATCCGAGATGTACTTATGTACCACGGTGCTTCCACAGGTAGATGGACTGGTAAGTTAGTCCAGTTCCAGAACCTACCTAGAGGTAACATTAAAGATATGGCTACAGCTATTAATCTAATCAAACAAGGTAGCCTGTCAGCAGTAGAGATGCTCACCGGAGATGTGATGGGTTTTATGTCCGGAGCTATAAGAGGGATGGTTAAAGCCCCAGAGGGTAAGCAGTTCTTGGTAGCAGATTTTGCAGCTATTGAGGCTAGGGTATTAGGTTGGTTAGCTGGTAGTGAGAAAATGCTTACCCAGTTTAGACAAGGGCAGGATCTATATAAAGACATGGCCTCAAACATATACCGAGTAGATGTTAAAGACGTAACTCCTGAGCAGAGGCAGTTAGGAAAGGCTGCAATACTAGGAGCAGGCTACGGTATGGGCGCACCTAAGTTCTTTGAAACTTGTTTGAGTTGGGGGATTAAAGTACATGAGGGCCTGGCTAAAACAGCCATCAATACTTACCGCTCCACCTACCATGATGTAAGATCCCTTTGGCAAGACCAGGAGAAAGCTGCTCACACAGCCGTACGTACTGGTAAAAAAATTACAGCAGGCAAAACCATTTGGTTTACTGAGGATGATTTCTTGAAGTGTCAATTACCAAGCGGTAGATGCCTCCACTATTATAAGCCTGAGCTTCGGGAGAAAGAAACTGACTGGGGTATGAGTATCGAACTAAGTTATATGGCTGAGAAGAATGGTAAAGCATTCCGCAACGGCACGTATGGTGGTAAGCTAGTAGAGAATATAACTCAAGCAGTTGCCAGAGATCTAATGGCTGAAGCTATGATCCGGATTGAGAAAGCTGGCTTTGAGATTGTACTTTCGGTGCATGATGAATTGATTGTGGAACACCCAAGGCAAGATCATACTAGTATGATAAGCCCTTTAATAAGATTTTGTGAGCTCATGTCACAAACACCAGATTGGGCGACTGACTGTCCTGTGGAAGCGGAAGGTTGGTCTGGTATTAATTATAAAAAATAAATTATGAAAGTAAGTTTAAATAACCAAAAAGAAATACTCATAGACGGAGAGATGGTGGCTAGAGCTGTATTGACTAGTGACACTAGACTAATGCCTAGGCGATATGCGTTAATAGATATAAAAAGGCGAAAGCTCTTTGACATAGATAACTATATGGACTTTAGGGGAACCTATAAAGATATGGACTGGAAAACTATTTTAAAAATTTGATAATTAAATTATGATATGTAATAAAAAAGAGTGTGATAAACTTTTTGATAGAGGTTCCGGTTGGGTTAAATACGAAGGGGCGCCTGTTTACTGTAGTGAACACTGCCTTGACACGGACAACCTTGAACCTGACAACATAAACCCGGACCATTACAAGGTAGGCGGTATAGAAACTTTTGATTTTATCACCGCAAAAACATCACCGGAACAATTGGCTGGCTACTGCAAAGGGAATATCCTTAAGTATGTTTCAAGAGCTGACCATAAAAATGGAGTAGAGGATCTTAAAAAAGCCAAGTGGTATTTAGATAAATTAATTAAAACATTCGATGACTAAAACAATACTCGCTTTAGACCTAGGTACCACGACAGGAATTGCTATGACCTCGAAGGGGAGTATCCAATCTTCTAGTAAGAGTTTCAAGGCTACTCGCTTTCAAAGTGCTGACCGTAGATTCTTTAATTTCCGTAACCACTTGCAAGACATACAGAACAAATTAATGCTGGGGGTTGATGTAGTTTATTTTGAAGAAGTGCGTAGGCATATTGGCACAGATGCTGCTCACTGCTACGGTGGATTCAAGGCAACCCTTACTATGTTTTGTGAAGATAATAAGATACCTTATGAAGGGGTAGCCGTAGGTACCATCAAAAAATTTATAACTGGGAAAGGTAACGCCAATAAAGAAAAAGTAATAAAGGCGGTTCAAGATTTAGGGCATAACCCTAAAGATGATAATGAGGCTGATGCTTTAGCCTTGTTATACTTTGCAATGGAGAAGGAAACATAATACCAGGTATCAATCAAGTAAAGTATATTTACCGTATCTGTAAATTAGAAATTTATTTCGGGGTTGTTTTAAAAAAGATATATGAACCCATCTACTTTTCCCCGAATATTCAGCGATACATTGATCTACTTCTATACCACTTTTTTGAATAGCCTTTATTACATCGTTGGGTTCTCCAAATTCTGGACATACAAAATCAACGGCTGAACCAATTAAATGATAACTGCCAGTAGAACCGGATACCAATGTATTTAAATATTCGCACCTAAACCCCGAAGTTATAATAATTGGTTTATCTAATAAGTCTCTAACTTTTTGTAGCTGTTGAGCTGTAAATTTAAGATTTTTAAGTATAGATCTATTACGAGTAGAATTATCTATATTATTTTGCCTAGCGGTACTGCTTCTAAAAAACTCACTATAATGAAAATCTTTAGTTGTGATTGATTCTAAATACCTAGTCATTATTACACCAATTAATTTTTTGCTTAGTACCTCCTAAATAAGGATAAGCTAACTTACATTTTAATAGCTCTTTAGATAAGTTTTTACCATCATAGATAATATTACAAACCAATCTAAAATACTTACCTTTGGCACAATCTTTTAACTCAATCTTATTAGCATTAGATAATCTATCTTTTACAAATTGTTTAGCTTTATATCCTTTAGCTTTTTCGCATTTATCTTTGGTTCTAATTTCTGGGGTATCTAGTCCGAACAATCTAACCTTTACGTCTTTACAAAAAAAATCAGTATCACAATCAAGATCTACTGTTATTGTGTCGCCATCATAATTTTTAATGTATTTAGCATTAAAAGAATTAGCGTAACTTTGACAAGATAGTATTATTAATACTGTAAAGCTAAATATTCTATTCATTTAAAAAATTAATTCATCGTCCATTTTTAAAAGTATCTATTGTAAACTATTCCAAAAGCATCTTTAAACCCCAATTCTTTATTGCGATCAAACCAGTACACACCGTAGTAGTTTTTATCTTTAAATATTCCACCACTCAAACCTTTAATTAATGCTGATGTACTGGTTGTTATACCATTAAATTTATCATAAACATTAACGCTCGCTAATACTATTGACGCAGAAAAATTACCAACTTTTGTGGGAATAGAATTACCTAAGGAACAACTATCAATTAAAGTTTTTCTTTCTACCTTACCACTTAAGAATCTAATTTCTGTAGGCTGTTGAAAAAGTCTATTACTAGCACAACTTATAAAACTATTATCTTCAAATATAGATAAACCTATATGGCCACTTTTGAACTGGTCTTTTAGGCTGCCTAGATGCTCATTCTTATTGATCTGGGTATTGTCTGTGTTGTAGTAAGTTA
>Ga0115561_1001841_pt1 | contig 14652 bp, 8 predicted proteins | sample COGITO_mtgs_1105_4_FD_87201 | JGI IMG/M metagenome (GOLD analysis project Ga0115561, IMG submission 87201) | Pelagic marine microbial communities from North Sea - COGITO_mtgs_110512 | ecosystem: Environmental > Aquatic > Marine > Epipelagic | place: Germany:Helgoland, sampling site Kabeltonne...
CATGGTTTAACTAAGTTTAGCATGGAAGATGTTCCGCCTAATAGATTCTTTTTAGAATATATAGCTAGACCGCAAACAGCTGAAATGTTTTTTGAAGATGTATTAATGGCTTGCGTATTTTACGGTATGCCAATATTAGCAGAAAACAATAAGCCTAGATTGCTTTATCATTTTAAAAGAAGAGGCTACAGGGGTTACTCTATGAATAGACCGGACAAGAAGTACAATAAATTATCGATAACCGAAAGAGAGATAGGGGGAATTCCTAATTCAAGTGAAGACATTAAACAGGCTCATGCCGCAGCTATAGAAACATACATAGAAACTTTTGTAGGCCAAAACAAAGAAGGCTACGGTGATATGTATTTTCAAAGAACACTTGAAGATTGGGCTAAGTTTAATATAAATAACAGGACAAAGCACGATGCTTCTATAAGTTCAGGGTTGGCTATAATGGCTTGCAATAAAAATTTATACGCACCAAACAGTCCTGTACATAAGAAAATTTACAATTTAGGATTTAAAAAGTTTGACAATAGAGGTTCTTTGTCTAAAATAATAAAATAAATGAAAATATACACAAACACTAACAGTGCATTTCCTAGCCAAATTGAAAGCAATGAGGTAAAAGCAAGTAGAGATTACGGTCTACAGGTTTCTCAAGCTATTGAGCAAGAATGGTTTAACCAAGGTAGATCTGGAGGTAATAGATACTTAACAAATTGGAACAATTTTCATTCACTTAGATTATATGCAAGAGGTGAACAGCCGGTGCAGAAATACAAAGATGAGTTATCTATAAATGGTGATTTGTCATATCTTAATTTAGATTGGAAGCCTGTTGCGGTAATAGCAAAGTTTGTAGATATTGTCGTAAACGGTATGTCTAATAAATCATACGATATAACAGCTTTTGCTCAAGACCCTTTTTCTGTAAAAAGCAGAACTGATTACGCTGCTGCTGTAGAGCAAGATATGAATACTAAGCAGGCTTTAGTAAACATTAAAGAGAATATTGGCATGGACTTTTCTTTAACTGGAAACATGGAAGCTTTACCGGAAAGCAGAGAAGAATTGGATGTTCATTTGCAGATGACTTACAAACAAAATGTAGAAATAGCAGAAGAAGAAGTTATAAACAATGTCTTAAGTTTTAATAAATACGACGAGATTAAGAAAAGAGTAGCGTACGATTTAACTACTATTGGTATTGGAGCTAATAAAACTAGGTTTAATAAAGCAGAGGGCATTGTTACTGAATATGTAGACCCTGCTAATATGGTTTATTCATATACCGAAGATCCTAACTTTGAAGACATATATTATGTAGGTGAAGTAAAGTCTATATCTTTACCTGAACTTAAAAAAGAATTTCCAAATATATCGGAAGATGAATTAAGAAGAATACAAGAAACCCCTAATAATAGACAATACGTAACAGGATGGGGTAATTATGATGAGAATACTGTACAGGTAATGTATTTTGAATACAAAACTTACATGGACCAGGTGTTTAAAATAAAAAAGACAGACCAAGGGCTGGAAAAAGCATTAGCAAAGCCTGATACATTTAATCCACCTGAAAACGATAATTTTGAAAGAGTATCCAGAACTATAGAGGTGTTATACACCGGAGCAAAGGTTCTCGGTACAGATCATTTATTAGAGTGGAAAATGGCTGAAAATATGACAAGGCCAACAGCTGACACTACAAAAGTAATGATGAATTACTGTATATCAGCGCCTAGAATGTATAAGGGACGCATAGAATCAATAGTTAGTAAAATAACAGGCTTTGCAGATATGATTCAACTGACGCATCTTAAACTGCAACAAGTAATGTCTAGAATAGTGCCAGACGGTGTATTTTTAGATATGGACGGTTTAGCCGAAGTTGATTTAGGTAACGGCACAAATTACAATCCAGCTGAAGCATTAAATATGTATTTTCAAACTGGTTCCATCGTAGGTAGATCATTAACTCAAGACGGTGAATTAAATAGAGGTAAAGTACCTGTGCAGGAATTATCAACGTCGTCAGGGCAAGCTAAAATACAAAGTTTAATTGGTACATATCAGTATTATTTACAAATGATTCGTGATGTTACTGGATTAAATGAAGCAAGAGATGGTAGCGCACCTGCTAAAGATTCACTTGTAGGATTGCAAAAGATGGCTGCTAACGCATCCAATATTGCTACTAAGCATTTGCTAGATTCTTTGCTGTATATTACTGTTAGAACTTGCGAAAACATTAGTTTAAAAGTTGCAGACGTATTGCAAAATCCTCTAAATGAAAACGCATTGACAAATGCTATCAGCACATTTAACGCTAAAACTTTAGAAGAATTAATAAATTTACAGATACACGACTTTGGTATATACTTAGATCTAGAACCTGAGGACGAAGAAAAAGCTGTTTTAGAACAGAATATACAAATGGCTCTACAAACAGGAGCAATTGCTTTATCCGATGCTATCGATATTCGACAAATAAAAAATCTAAAACTTGCTAATCAGTTTTTAAAACTTAGGCAAACGCAAAAGATAAAAAGAGAACAAGAGCAGCAACAAGCAAATATACAAGCCCAAGCACAAGCAAACGCTGAGGCTGCCGAAAAAGCGGCTATGGCTGAAGTGCAGAAACAACAAGCGTTAACTCAAGAGAAAGTAAGCATAGAGCAAGCTAAGTCGCAGTTTGAAATACAACGTATGCAAACAGAAGCTCAAATAAAAAGAGAGTTAATGGCTGAAGAGTTTAATTACAATATACAACTAGCTCAGGCTCAGATGGGTGCAACAAAAGCAAAAGAACAAGAAATTGAAGATCGAAAAGATCAAAGAATAAAACTACAAGGAACACAACAATCTGAATTAATCAACCAAAGACAAACAGAAGGATTACCTAAAAATTTCGAGTCATCCGGGAATGATGTTTTAGGTGGGTTTGGTTTAGAAGAGTTTGGCCCTAGTTAGAATTACAAACAACTATTTAATTATATTATATTATGTCAGAAGTAAAACAAGAAGGCGATTTTAGCTTAAAAGGAAAAGCAAAAAAGCCAAAACAATTAGCGAACACGGAACAAGCAACAGTTAAAGTTAGCATCAAGGAACCTTTGGTGGACGTACCTGATGCTGTTACAAAAGTGGTAATCCCAAAAGATGAATTAAATCAAGATCCAAATGCCATTCAAACACAAAAGACAGATGATAGCGATGCTGCTGTCAAAGAATCAAAAAACAGTGCAGACAGCGAAGGAGTGGCTCAAGAAGTACGGAAGCCCGAAGAAGAAATAAATTCACCTATACAATTAATTGAAGAAGGTGATGACGATACGTCAACAAATAATCAATCGCAAGAAACAGCTGAAGAGCATAAGCAAGTAACTGAGCAAAGAGTTTTACCGGAAAACATAGAAAAGCTTGTTGCTTTTATGGAAGAAACAGGTGGGACAATAGAGGACTATACTAGACTAAACGCAGATTATTCAAGCGTTGACGACAAAGCACTATTAAAACAGTATTATAAAAAAACAAAACCTTATTTAGAATCAGAAGACGTTAATCTAATGTTAGAAGATTACGATTACGACGAAGATATAGATGAGGAAAGAGATATACGCAAAAAGAAACTTGCGTTTAAAGAAGAAGTTGCAAAAGCTAAAAGCTTTTTGGAAGAAACCAAGAGTAAATACTACGACGAAATCAAGTTGAGACCCGGCGTAACTCAGGAACAACAAAAAGCAACAGATTTTTTCAACCGATACAACGAAGACGCTAAAGTAGCGCAACAACAGCACGAGGATTTTATGTCCAAAACTAATAAATATTTCGCTGAAGATTTCAAAGGTTTTGATTTTACAGTCAGTGATAAAAAGTTTAGGTATGGAGTTCAAGATCCTGCTAAGGTAGCATCTGAGCAATCAAGCATTAACAATTTTGTAAGTAAGTACTTAGACAAGAAAGGTAATGTAACTGATCCTCAGGGTTATCACAAAGCTATTTTTACAGCTACTAATGCGGATAAAATTATTAATCATTTTTACGAGCAAGGTAAATCGGATGCTACCAAAGAAATTATAGGTAAATCTAAAAATCCTAGCACGCAAGCAAGGCCAGTAAATGGTTTTATTAATGGTTTAAAAGTTAAGTCTGTAACTAGTGGCTCGGATTCTTCAAAACTAAAAATTAAAAAATTTAACTAAAAAACAATTATTATGAGTTTAACTCCTCAATTTGGTAGCTTAATACCATCTCAAACACAACAGTTGTTATCTACAAACTACCTGCAATTTAATGCAGCTGGTGCTGGTGGAGCAACTTTCGCGCAACAATATTTGCCGGAAATTTATGAACAAGAAGTAGAGCGTTATGGAAACAGAACGTTATCTGGATTCTTAAAAATGGTTGGCGCTGAAATGCCAATGACATCTGATCAAGTAATTTGGTCTGAGCAAAACAGATTACATATATCTTATCAAGGTATAGGTATCGGAGCTAACGTTGGTACTACTAACGTAATTACTGTTGCAGCTAACGTAAACAATGTTGTATCTATTAACGATACTGTTGTACTTTTAAATCCTGTAACAGGAGTTGAAGTAAAAGCTATCGTAACAGCTACTGTACCTGGAGCTGGTGGAAACTTTACAGTTGCACCTTTTAACGGAGCAGGACTGGTTACTCAGTTTGTAGCAGGAGCTACAGCTGTAGGAGCAATACCTGGTTTAAAAGTATTTGTATATGGATCTGCTTACACGAAAGGAACTAACTTAGGCGCTGGAGCTGGTAATTCAGCTGCACGTATTAGCGTTGACCCTCAATTAACTCAGTATTCTAACTCACCTATCATTATCAGAAGCCAATACCAAGTATCAGGTTCTGATATGGCTCAAATTGGATGGGTAGAAGTTGCTACTGAAGACGGAACTTCTGGATATTTATGGTACTTGAAAGCTGAATCTGAAACAAGATTACGTTTTGAAGACTATTTAGAAATGTCTATGGTAGAAGGTGAGTACAACCAGATTGCTGCAGGTGTAAATGCTGCTGCTGGATTACCTGGAACGCAAGGTTTATTTTCAGCTATTCAAACTCGTGGAAACGTAGAAGTAGGATTTACTGCTGCTGCTGGACTTGATGAATTTGATGCTATCTTAAAAAACCTAGATACTCAAGGAGCAATTGAAGAAAACATGCTATTCTTACAAAGACAAACGTCTTTAGATTTTGATGACATGCTAGCTGCAATCTCTGGAGGTGCTCAAGGTGGTACTGCTTATGGATTATTTGAAAACTCTGAAGAAATGGCATTGAACTTAGGTTTCTCTGGATTCAGAAGAGGTTCTTATGACTTCTATAAAACTGACTGGAAATACTTAAACGATGCTTCTACTCGTGGAGGTGTTGATGGTATTAGCTCTATCGAAGGTGTATTAGTACCTGCTGGAACTTCTACAGTATATGACCAAATCTTAGGAACTAACATCAGAAGACCTTTCTTACACGTAAGATATAGAGCTTCTCAATCTGATGATAGAAGAATGAAGTCTTGGTTAACTGGTTCAGCTGGAGGCGCTGCAACATCTGATTTAGATGCAATGCAAGTAAACTTCCTATCTGAAAGATGTTTAGTAACTCAAGGTGCTAACAACTTTGTATTATTCAAAGGAATCTAAGGATTCAAATTAATGTAATATTACCCTCGTAATAACTACGGGGGTAATTATTACTTTTATACGACGATAGCCTACTACTATTATTATATACTAGCTATTGTCACACTTACAAACTATTTAATTATATTATATTATGGCTGCAAAAAAAGCACCAGCAAAAAAAGTTGAGGTTGCTCCTCAGCAAAAAGAAGTGGCTAAAGCCGCTCCAAAAGTAGAACCAACAAAACCAAGTTGGGAAATAAAAGATAGAGTATATTTTTTAAAAGGTAATAAATCCCCTTTAACTCTAACGATACCAGGTAGGCATACTAGAAAGCATGCTTTACTTCATTTTGACATAAAATCTGGAAAGCAAAGAGAGATAAGATATGCTACAAACCAAGAGTCTCCTCTTGTTGATGAACAAAAAGGAGAATGCACTATGGGGCACATAAGATTTCTTGACGGCACATTAACTGTACCTAAGGAAAAGCAAAATCTACAAAAATTGTTATCCCTATATCATCCTTTAAAAGATAAAATATACCAAGAATTTAGTGCTGTTGAAGAAGCTGAAGATGAATTAGACATACTAGATATGCAAATTGATGCTTTAAATGCCGCTAGAGAAATGGATATTGATCAAGCTGAAGCTATACTAAGAGTTGAATTAGGTTCTAAAGTTAGCAATATGAGCTCTAAGGAGTTAAAAAGAGACTTGATGTTGTTTGCTAAAAACAATGCAGCATTATTCATAGACTTAGCAAATGATGAAAACGTACAGCTAAGAAATGTAGCTATTAGAGCTTCAGAGCTTGGTATTATAATTTTATCACAAGATCAAAGAACATTTACTTGGGGATCCAATGGAAGGAAGCTAATGACAATTCCTTTTGATGAAAATCCTTACTCTGCGATGGCAGCTTACTTTAAAACCGATGAAGGTGTTGAAGTTTTCAGATCTGTAGAGAAAAACTTAAATTAACATGTAATCATTAATATAGGCCGGCTACTCTAAGTGGTCGGTCATATTATAACAAAAAAACAAAATAATGGCTATAAACGTAGATTTAGTTTATAAAACTGTCTTATTAATACTCAATCAACAACAAAGAGGTTATATAACACCTGACGAGTTTAGTAAAGTAGGTAATCAAGTGCAGTTAGGTATATTTGAAAAATATATGAGCGACTTAAATCAACAGCTTCGTATACCGGAAAACGATAGCGAATATGCCAATAGAGTAAAAAATATTGATGAAAAAATCGATATATTTAAAAGAATAGGACCTGCTACGTACAGCGCTCCTTATTTTAACTTACCTACAACAGCGACCACTGCTACTACTACGCAAACATTTACAGTGCCAGCTTTGCCAAACCCTGCTACAAATAAAATATATAACGTAACTAATTGGTCAGCATCTCAATCACAAGAAGCTGTAATTAAGGTGTATAAAAACGGGGTACTGCAAACTTCTCCAGCACAGTACTCATTTAATACAACATCGAATAATATAGTTTTTGTTACGGCGCCTGCTATTAATGAAGTTATAGTTGCAGAGTTGTATCCATCAGATTTTTATAGACTAGGTACCGTTATATACAATGACACAGTGGAAGCTCAAATGGTAGATAGAAATGAATGGTATAAAATAAAGAAAGCACCGCTAATAGCACCTACAACTTCTCAACCGGTGTTCTTATATGAAAATAACAAAATAGAATTATTTCCTACATCTATTACTTCAAATGTACAGGTTTCCTATATAAAGAAACCTAACCAAGTACAATGGGGATACTCTATTGGATCTTTAGGTCAGTTCTTATATGACCCATCATCCTCTACAAACTTTGAATTGCATACCTCAGAGCAAGTAGATTTAATAAGCGGTATACTTGTGTACTCTGGAGTTATAATACAGGACCCTACTATAATACAAGTAGCATCTCAACAAGTTCAACAAGAAGACATTAACGAAAAATCATAATAAACCATGGGTTTAATCACTGAAAATAATCAACAGTATTATGCAGGTTCTCAGCAATTTGTATCTGCTGCAGGAACAAATCAAAAATTTACAACTACTTTTGATACTAATTTAGTTTTTGGTAGCTACGATCCTTTGCAGGTTAATTATGCTTTAAACAATTTTAAATTATACACAGCTCCAGCTGGATCATTAACATATACGGAATACGTATCACCTTATACGGTAACTGGTAATGAAATTGAAATAGCCGCTAACTTAGTTTTAAACACCAATGTTGTTGTTCAATTAAAATCTACAAACGGAGGTAATTATGGCAACAAGGACGCATTTGGTCAAGCAGTAGAAAACAACTATGATAGCTACTCTTATATTAAATTAGATGAATTAATTAATAACTTTCAAATAGCCTACGTAGGAACAGGTAAATTAATACCTAGCTGTAAAAGAACAGATATTATATTTCACGCTAAAAGAGGTTTACAAGAATTTAGTTATGATACTTTAAAGAGCATAAAGTCTCAAGAATTAACTATACCTCCAGGACTCAGTGTAGTTATACCTCAGGACTATGTAAATTACGTTAAAGTTTCTTGGATAGACAAGCTAGGAATCAAAAGACCTATTTATCCTGCGAACAATTTAACTATAAACCCATACAGTACTCCAACACAGGATAGTCTAGGTATACCAATACAAGATAGTTTTGGAAACAACATACAAGGGACATCGATAACAGAAGACAGATGGGCTAGTGATCCGGTAATAAATGAAGATCTTTTCGGATATAACAGAGACGAACTTTTAGGTAGAGGATATGGGTATGGTCAAATGTATGGTATGGATCCACAATATTCTCAAGCAAACGGTTGGTTTACTATAAATGACAGGGAAGTTAAAATGTCTTTTTCAAGCAATTTAGCTAATAAGTTAATTGTTTTAGAATACATTTCAGACGGTTTAGCTTATGATATGGATACTAGAATACCAAAGATGGCAGAAGAAGCTCTATATGCTCATATAAGCCACGCTGTCGTAGCTTCTAGAATAAACCAACCTGAATATATAGTTAGAAGATTAAAACAAGATAGAAGCGCTAAATTAAGAAATGCTAAAATAAGATTATCTAACATTAAGCTTGATGAAATAGTTCAAGTAATGAGAGGTAAATCTAAATGGATTAAACATTAGGATTAAATGGCTGAAATAAAAAACACTTTTCTTAAAGGAAAAATGAATCAAGATCTTGACTCTCGTATTATACCTAACGGTGAATATAGGGAAGCTAGAAATTTATCTATAAGTAGATCAGAAGGTTCTACTGTAGGTGAATTTGAAAACGTTTTAGGTAATATAAAAATATCAAGTCTAGGTGATTTAAGCCCAGCTGCTCCAGCTAATACTGAAATTATAGGTAAATTCATTGATGACAATTCAAGTATGGCTTATTTTATGGCTACTGATTGGAATCCAGGTGATGAAACTAGAGCTCCAGGTACCGCTAAGTGTTACATAGTAAGCGTTGACTTGTCTTCTACAAACCCCCCATTAGTACTGGTTCAAGGTAGTTTTTTAAATTTTAATCAAGGTTATATAATAACCGGTATAAATTTAATTGAAAATCAATTATTTTGGACAGACAATTTAAACCAGCCAAGAAAAATAAATGTAGCTCTTGCTACTAGCAATTCATCGCATTACACAACAGAAGATCAAATATCTGTAGCAAAATATGCTCCCTTCGAGCCAATACTAGCTATAGAAAGAGTTCAAACAACTTTAAATGGAGACGTTACAGCTTCCGATACTATAGTTGTAGCAGATTCTACCGGTATAAAAGTAGGTGATATTGTTACTGATAAAGTAAAACTTGGCGCACAACAAATATTAAAATTAGTTACAGTTATAGGAAAACCTGCTGTAGATCCGCTAGCTATTCCTCCTGTTGCAGCAAACACATTAACATTATCTATTCCTGTTACTATAATAGATACTACTCCTTTAGATTTCAGCAGACCTTCTATGACTAATAAGAAGGATTTATTTATGTCTAATCATTCTTCAGGGGCTGTTACTATAACTGGAGGAGGTACACCTAATCCAATAACAGCTGTATACACTATAAGCGCGACCGGAGCTGATGTTGATTTTTTATACAGCGGTAACAACGGAATACCTAAAGTAGGTGATTTAGTTAGTGGGCCAGGAATATCTGCTGATACTAGGGTTTCTTTTGTTGAAGTAGTAGATAATGATGCGGCTACACCTAAGCAATCTATATCTATAAAGCTAAATAAAGAAACTACAACCGTTAATACAAATGTTATATCAATAAGTGATAACCCTGATTACGATGCTAATTGGAAAGGTGATGATAATTTTTTAGAGGATAAGTTTGTAAGGTTTAGTTATAGATTTAAATTTGAAGATAACGAATATTCTTTAATGGCGCCTTTTAGCCAACCTATGTTTATACCAAAACAATATAGTCAATTTGGCGGAGGTTTATTGTCTCCTACAGAAGATATGGATGATGCTTACAAATCTACCATTATAACGTGGTTTGAAAATAATATAAACAATATACTTTTAAAAATACCTGTAATGTCGAGTACAGCGGCAGGTTTAACGAACAGCTTCAAGATAACCGACATCGACATACTATATAAGGAATCGGATGCGTTAGCTGTAAAAGTGCTTGACACTGTTGAGATGGCTAATCCATCTCCTACTTTTTCTTCAATAGCATTTCACGATGCTATCCACGGCATAAACACCAAATACTTTTTAGACTATGACTACAGCTCCACAAAGCCATACAAAACATTACCTAATAATCAAGTAACAAGAGTATCTGATAAAGTTCCTGTAAGAGCGCTAGCTCAGGAAGTTATAGGTAATAGAATTGTTTATGGAAACTATTTAGACAGACACACAGGGCCTAACTCAATAGATTTTAGTGCAAATGCTAGTAATAAATCTACTAAGTTTGACAATTATACACAATACCCAAAACATCAATTAAAACAAAATAGAACATATCAAGTAGGCTTTGTGCTTTCAGATAGATACGGAAGACAGTCGGATGTAATTTTATCATCTTACGACAATGTGCCTGGTATATCGGGATCTACTGTTTTTCATCCTTATAATACCTTAGCTGATCAAACTTCTAACGCAATTTTAGATTGGCTAGGAGATGCCTTGGTCGTTACTTTAAATAAAGCGGTGCAATCAACTTACAATATAGCGTTAGGCACACCTGGTATTTACTCTGCAGATAACCCACTTGGATGGTACTCTTATAAAGTAGTTGTAAAACAGACAGAGCAAGAATACTATAATGTTTATTTACCTGGGTTTGTGAATGGATACCCTGTAACTCAAAATAACGAAAGAAACAAAAGTTTTTTCACAACTCTTTTAGGCGACAACGTAAACAAGATACCTAGAAATCTAAAAGAAGTAGGGCCTAACGATAGAGACTATGGAAGTGATGAAAGCTTAAATATTAGAGTTAACAATCCGCTTATAAATAATAAAAGCGGAGCTGTATATCCGAAGACTAAAGCTTGGAACGCTCAGTACTATCCATCAGGTATAGAACAAGAGGTTATACAAATAGCTACAGTGAGAGATATGGAAATACAAGCCATACCTTTTAAACCAAATGCTGTGAGTGGAGAATACGGTGAGTCTGCTATATTACAAACTTACAATTACTTTGGAGGCGTAGTGGCTAATGGGGTAGAAAGCGTAAACGAAGTTCCAGAACCTACGGGTAGAATACCATGGGGTACAACAGGGCCAGACGCTCCTTTGTATAGCGCAGATTCAAACCCTTTTGTTATAAAAGGTAATCAATCTGAAAATATAAACAATCCGATAGGTGCTTATGTTACTACCTTTTCTGTAAACGCCCCACCTTCGCCTCCTACTCGTCCTGTATTCTCTATGGTGCCTTTTTTATCAGTAGCTGAAACAAACCCGGTTGAATCTTTGTTGGATATATTTTGGGAAACATCATTATCTGGAAATTTAGCAGAATTAAATGCTTTGGTTGATTCCCAATACGGAGGGTTGACAAGCTCTAACTTTGTAGCTGCTGAATTTTTTGAAAATGTAACAAATCCAACTATAGTAGGAACGCCTTTTAAATTTAAAGACGGAGCTGGAACCGAAATAAATGCTTCTCTTATTACTATAAACAGTATAAGCATAATAGACGCGGACGGAAATGCTTTTGATCCTAATAACCTTCCTTTTACGATAACACCAAATGGACAAAACTTTGAAATTAAAACTAACACTACGTTTTTTTATAACACAGATGTTGATACTTCAGGTTCAGGTGTATACACTATAACTGTTAACACAAGTTACACAAGTGGAGCAGGAGATTTTGACGACCCTATAACATTGCCAAATATATCCTTAAAGAACTCAGCTCCAGTAATAGGTTCATTCGTTCAGCCTACAGGCGTAACGACACAAGCGAACCAAGTTATAATAGATACATTAACAGCTGTAAACGGCAGTGCCAATACAAGTGTTAATACGGAAGAGTTAAAGTGGTCGTTAGACCCGATTAGAACGGATTTTTCTATAAACGAAGATACAGGTGATTTAACTTCTACAGAAGAATTAATTGATAACACCCTTTATAATGTAGGTATAAAAGTAACTGATCTTAACGGAAACGGCTTATCAGATACAGCAACTTTGACTTTTCAGGTTGGGAACCCTAGAGTAAACAAAGCTTTATGCGAGGGGTGGCAAGCCGGTTTAACCACTAGGTGCGAAAGTGCTCTTAGGGTTCAGTTTTTTAATGACGCTATAGAGGTAAACGAACAAGCTGAATCTGTTACAAATAATGGATTTACAGTTACATACCCTGGAGTAAATCAATCAGATGTATATAATGTTCTTGCGCGCAACCCTACAAGTGTAATTCCTCCAGGTATAACACCTGTAGATAACACAACCGGAGCTTTATTACAGGGGGCTTTATTCATAAAGCCAACTCTAGCAAATGTAGGTGGAAGCGCTGGACAAGATGATGATATTATTGGATTTACGATTCAACATAAACCTGTCGGATCAGGTAGCTGGAGTCAAGCCGTAGACTCTAGTGGATTTACCGTGTATAATGAAACATTGCAAGTAGGTGTTAATGATACTGTTTTTATAGAAAAGATTTTTGATACACCTGGAGAATATAAAGTTTTAAGCACAAGAATAAGTGGTGGTCAATGCAACTTGTCTCCTCAAAATTTATCAACTAGCTTTACAGTTGAATTTGGAGACGCAAATTATGTGGGAGATCCATGTGATGATGCTCCGTTGTAATAAAAGAAAAAAACAAGTAATAAATATAATATGCCAATAACATTAGAAGTAGGATATTTTAACTCATTTTACATGAAGAGATTAGCTGATTTGCCTGCTGGAAACGGTGAGACAGGAAGTGCTAATTATACATCTCCAACTACTAGTGTAATTCAAGAAGATTGGTACATAGAAGAATCTAGAATACGAGGCGGTTATAATAATACTTCTACTGATTTAGGTGTAAAAGCTTATATCGTAGAAGATAACGATGCCCAGCAGCGTAGAAAAAATTCATTAATATATTCAGGAATATTTAATTCCAGGACAGGCGTAAACCAATCTAATCAATTTAGTACAGCCGAAGAGATAACTAGAAGTGTTGATCCTTCTGGTGGTAGCATACAAAAGCTTTACGCTGAAGATACTAACTTAATTATATTTCAAGAGGATAAAGTTAATAGAGCTTTAATAGACAAAGACGCTATATATTCCGCCGAAGGCTCAGCTATAACAACCACAGCCAATTTAGTTATAGGTCAAATAGTTTCATATGCTGGAGAGTATGGTATATCTACAAACCCAGAATCTTTTGCTGTTTATGGCTATCAAAAATACTTTACTGATCGTAATAGAAACGCAGTTTTAAGACTGTCAAGAGATGGTATAACTGAAATATCGAATTACGGCATGGTAGATTTCTTTAGAGATAAGCTATCGCTAGTAGGTACTACGGGTAAAATTATTGGTTCTTACGATATATATAACAAAAACTATGTAGTATCCTTGCAAGAAAACAACGGCAACTATAATACTTTAGGGTTTGAAGAATCTACTAATGGTTGGATTAGTTTTTATGACTACAAGCCAAGCAGCGGATTTAGCTCTCAAGGTAAGTTTTTTACAACAAATGGTACATCGGTATGGAAACACTATTCTACAGATGTTAATAGAGGTAGCTTTTACGGAACAAGTAATAAGTCTTCTGTTAAATTAATATTAAATCCTGACCCTACAAGAGTAAAGACTTTTAAAACAATAGATTACGAAGGTACAAATGGATGGGAAGTAATATCTTTAGTTTCAGATGACACAGGGACTGATTTAGTTAACGGAGTATGGGTTAATAACAGCGAGCAAGGTACTAGCAGTGCTGATCCAGCTACTTTTACTTTAACTAATCCAGGAAGCGGATTTTACGTTACAGGTAATAACGTAGGAACTTCGTCGGATGGCTTCGGTGTTGGAATGAAAGTTAATATAGTTGCAAGCGGGGGCATAACTCAAATATCAATATCTGACCCTGGATTTGGATATCAACCAGGAGATGTTCAAACAGTACTAGCAAACGGGAGTGGTGGAGTTGGCGTTAATGCTACCTTTGTATTAAATACTTATACCAATGTGTATAGCAGAATATACAGTTATAATGAAGGTATATACTTTGAAAATAACGTACCTTACAGAGCTGGGTTTGACAGGAAGCAAAACAGATATGTTGCTGCTATAAGAAATAATTCAACAACTCCTTTAGCGGGTCAAGTTTTAAGTGGACCTAGCAACACAGGTATAAAAGCATACTACACAACAGTAACTATGCAAACAGATACTACTACAGATCCCGGTGGATTAAAAGAATTATTCGCGGTAAGTTCAACATACGGAAGATAAAA
>Ga0115561_1001877_pt1 | contig 14505 bp, 12 predicted proteins | sample COGITO_mtgs_1105_4_FD_87201 | JGI IMG/M metagenome (GOLD analysis project Ga0115561, IMG submission 87201) | Pelagic marine microbial communities from North Sea - COGITO_mtgs_110512 | ecosystem: Environmental > Aquatic > Marine > Epipelagic | place: Germany:Helgoland, sampling site Kabeltonne...
ATCGGTCTGATTGACGCCATTAGTGGCAAGGTCGCCGCCAAGATACCATACGTTTTTTCCATCTTTACACTGATGGCTGGAAATAGTTATCCGCGGAGAAGGGTTTGTTCCCATACAGTGGGCATAAAGAGGAAAGGGGTAATGATGTTTGACTAAAACCTGTTTCAGTGGCCGTCGCTGCATTGCAGGTTTTTTAATATCGAGCATTTGGCAGAGTTGCTCATTGCCAGCGCCAGCGGTAAATACAAATCGTTGTGCGCTAATGTCGATTTTTTTACCTGCGCTAATCGTACTAAGTATGTTGACTTCACCGTCGATATTTTTTTCGAACTGGCTATTTGCCCAGTCAATTGAAAAAATTCTATCTTTGTAGTTTTCCACCAAAGTGGAAACGACGGAAGGAACATCCAATACCAAGTCGACTAACTTATAGAGCGACCCTCGAAATTCGTCGCTTTGAAAAACCTCTGGCCGCTCGGATTTGGCCACGGAATCTACCCGGCCGCGAGTAACTTTACTGGCAAAAAAGGACGTCACTTTGGAAGTGATAGATTGGGTTGACCACATATAAAAATGTTCGCTCAATACCTTGGCATCACTTAAATCAACATCGCCTTCGCCTCTGAGGCAACTTCTCCAGTGGTCAGGCATATCAGCAATGGCTTCAGATGCGCCGGTCAGGGCTCCTCCCAATGCATACTTAATACCGCCGTGGATCATCCCTTGAGAAGCCATGGTCTGCATGTTCCCGAGACTATCATGCTCAAACAGCACGGCGTTATAGCCGTTGTTGCACAGGCGGTTTAGTAACCAGAGGCCGGCTATGCCGCCACCGATAATAGCAATGTCTACGTTAACGCAAGTTGAAGTCATGGGTCGATAAAATCAAACGGTTGAGAGTTAGTCGAGTATATCCTATTTTTATTTACACGACGTGCTAGTGCCCCTTTTATACCGCACCAGCATTGAATGATTGTGGCTAACCAAGCTGGCCTCAGCGACCTTAAGCCGTTATGCTTTGGCGGTGTTAGTGTGTTGGAACAGCTTTGCCTCGGTCTGTTGGATAGAGGCAGGTGTTTTTCTTGCTCGATAACGATTCGCCTTTAAGGAATTACCTGAAGCGCATGATAGCTCGCTATATTTATACCCTTATTTTTTATCTGGCTATACCACTAGTCATGATACGGCTTTTCTATCGGGCGTTAAAATCCCCTGCTTATTGGCCGCGAATCCCTGAGCGATTTGGTGTTATCCCGTCGCCAATGTTGCACAATAGTATTTGGGTTCACGCTGTCTCGGTGGGTGAAACCATAGCTGCGGTGCCACTGATCAAACAATTACAGCAGAGATACCCAGAATCTTCCGTTGTGATTACAACGATGACTCCTACTGGCTCTGCGCGGGTTAGCGCTTTATTGGGCGATTCAGTTTTTCACGTCTATTCTCCTTATGATTTACCGGTGGCGATTAATGCGTTTTTAAAACGCATACAACCCAAGCTGCTGATCATTATGGAGACAGAGCTGTGGCCCAACACAATTTACGCTTGCAGAAAGCGCTCAATCCCCGTGGTTCTCGCGAACGCTCGCCTCTCTGAAAAATCGGCGGCGGGGTATCAGCGTTTTGGGCCATTAACGCAACCGATGCTGGGAGCTTTGTCTAAAGTTGTTGCCCAAAGCCAAGCCGACGCAGATCGCTTTTTAGCGCTGGGCCTGAATTCTGCTCAGATGCAGGTGAGTGGCAGTATTAAGTTTGATATTTCTATCAGTGAAACATTGCAAGATCAGTCAAGGCGTTTGAAAGATCATTGGACGGGCAAGGGTAAAAAATTAATATGGATTGCTGCCAGTACCCGCGAAGGTGAAGACGCCACTATATTGCGAGCTTTTGAGCAGCTGGCTGAGCGCTGGCCAAACCTATTGCTGCTGCTAGTCCCGCGTCATCCAGAGCGATTTAAGCAAGTAGCGGAACTGTCCCAGCGGGCAGGTTTTAACACTATGTTGAGGTCCTCGGCTGATACGTTGTCTGAAAAAACCCAGGTGATTATTGGCGATACCATGGGTGAGCTGCTGTTGTTTTATGGCTGTGCCGATATCGCTTTTGTCGGTGGCAGCTTGGTTGATACCGGCGGCCATAATATGCTCGAAGCCGCCGCCTGGGGCTTGCCGATCATCACCGGTGAAAGCAATTTTAATTTTGCTGAAATTAGTCAGTTGTTACAGGCAAACAGCGCCTTAGTTACCGTCAATGATAGCGAGTCACTAGCAGAACAGGTGGGCCTGTTCATTGACTCTCCAGAACACCGATCTGAAACTGGTGACCGAGCAAAAGCAGTCATTGCGTCAAACAGAGGTTCGCTGGATCGGTTGCTAGACGCCATTAACGAGTTTATGTAGCAGAGATTTAGTGCTTAAAAGGAGTTAGCCGGAGTACTGCCTGAAAGACGCCAGGTCTCAGTCACTCACTCAGCGCTCATCTTTTATGTTTCGCAATAACGCCACTCCGCTGCCTTCTCTCGGAGTGACTATTGACGTTTGCACGCTGTCAGACGAGAAAACACAAAGTCCGAGGGCTGGGCTGGGTGTTGCTGCGAAAGTTAAACGGATTGGCGGAGGGAGTACGTGAGACAGCGAAGCGTTTTAAGGCTCAGGCACTTCCGAGGGAACCCCGGAGGAGCCAGAACCATGAAGCGGCGGCTCCCAGCTCAGCCGTTGGCGCCCAAAAACATGCTGTAAATCAGCGGCTAAGGATTTAAATAATCTTGATACTGATTAGCTGTCGGTGCACCAGGCTCAACCAGCCATTTGCTGATGTCGTAGGTATCTTGTGGCGTTAAAATGCCTGCAGCACGCTTAAGGCGCAGCATATTTAACACATAGTCATAGCGCGAATTAGCGTAGTCACGAATTGACGAATACAGCGAGCGCTGTGCTTGTAGCACATCGACGATATTACGGGTGCCGACCTCGTAGCCCGCTTCAGTTGCATCCAGCGCGCTGCTGGTTGAAACAATGGATTGCTGACGGGCATTAACTCGTTGAACATCGTTGGAGACAGTGAGGTGTGATGAGCGGGCATTACGAATAACAACCCGCTGCGTTTCAATTTTATTCTGCAAAGCGACATTATATTGCTGGTGTGCCTGCCGACGGATGGAGCTGACACGGCCACCTGAGTAGAGTGGTACCTGTAATCTTAACACCATTGACGTACCGTCAGACTCTTGATCCTGTGGAATGATCAATGATGTACCAGTGACAGAGACTTCGCCGTTGCGGTCTTGGTCGTTGTAGCTTAAGGACCCGGTGATGGTGGGTGCATGGCCCATCCTTTTAGCGGTGGCATTTTGACGAGCAGATTCAGCAGCATAGAGCGCCGCTTTTAAAGCATAGTTGTTTTTAAGGGCAAACTGAACCCATTCATCGCGAGACATGGGGTCTGGATCGACAACTGGGAAATCTTTATTCAGCAACCACAAATTCTGGTGTTCCTGTCCAGTTAGCACTGTTAGCGATTCCAGTGATGTTCCCAGATTACCTTCATCGGTCAAACGTCGCACAACGGTGGTGTCAAATACGGCTCGGGCTTCATGGACGTCGGTAATTGCGATCAAACCAACATCAAATCGCTGTTGAGTTTGTTCCAATTGCCGTTTCGTGGCGCGCTCTTCTGCTTTTGATGCTTCCAAGTTGTCTATTTGGCGAAGCACATCAAAATAGGCTTCAGCAACACGGACAATGACGTCTTGCTGGTCAAAAGAAAATTGGGCTTGCGCCTGTTTAGTTCTCTCTTTGCCACTTTTAAAGCGGAACCAGGCGGATAAGTCGAGAATATTTTGTTGCAAGCTAATACCATAAGTTGTGGTGTCAGCTTGATAATTTGATTCAATGACAGCCAGTGCATTTTGGTTGAATCCAGCGGAGTCGAAATCGTCATCTTGATAGCTGCCGCTCGCGCTGATCTGTGGAAGCAGGGCTGAGAAGGCTTGTTCTTCGATTTCAATATTGGCCAGGTAAGAGGCCTCCGCCGCTTTAAGCCGAGCGTCGTTTTTGAGGGCAAGCTCATAGATATCCGCTAAGGTATCAGCATTGCTCAGACTGCTGGCTGCGCAGAACGCTAGCGCCATGGAAAGTGGGCGTAACAAAAATCTCATTGCTTGTTCCTTTATGGGTTCACAATTTCTTATAAGAATAGAATTATACCCCAGTATGCTCAATAGTTGACAAGAAAGTACTTAATTACAAATTGTTAAGCTGGAAAAAAACAAACTTAATTTTAGTGAATAGGAAAAGGACAGGGGCAAGCCAAAACTGCTAAACTTTGGTTTTACGATGAATAGGCAGCTCAGGCGTTAATGTGGTGCAGAAAAAATACACAGTAGATTTGGCGGGACAATTGGCAGAATGTGAGGCGAACTACGCTCGCATCATGCAACTATTGCCGAACATGGGTACCGAGGATCACCGTTTGTTTACTGTTGATCTGGCGGCGGAACGGCAGGTTCAATTTCATATTGAGGTTCGAGAGCGCTGTAAATACACTACCATGGTCGATGTTATCCAAACGACTGACTTTAGTGATGCTCAGCCCTGGGCCATTGCCCCTCGATTTTCGCTGCGGGTTTATCACGATGCCAAGATGGCGGAGGTGATTGCCTTCGATCGCCATCACCGCCTGCGCGCCAGTTATGAATACCCTAATGACAAAATGTACCAACGTGACGAAAAAATTCAGCTTAATACCTTTCTTGGTGAATGGCTGAGTCATTGCCTTAAGCACGGGCGCGAGGCGGGCGACTCGACGGATCAACCGCTATTTGCTTCCGCCCCCTCCTAATGATTGAATGAGGCGATAACCTTGCTGGTTCCAATCGATAGCCATCAGCCCATTAAACTATTGCAAATTACCGATACGCATCTTGGTGCCCAAGCCGCTGAAACGCTATTAGGCCTTAATACCGACTACAGTCTTGAGCAAGTTGTTGACCTAGTTCGTCGAGAGCGGCCACACGCGGATTTATTGCTGGCGACCGGTGATTTATCGTCCTGTGGTGCGGGTCAGTCCTATCACCGCTATCGGCAGTTGACCAAGGGTATCGCCGATCAAACGCTTTGGCTTCCGGGTAATCACGACACGGTAGCAGCGATGCGCGAGGCGGCCAAAGAAGGTAATGAAATGGCAGGTTGCGCGACCATCGGCAACTGGCACATCATTATGCTAAATTCCAAAACTCCCGGTAAAGTTGGTGGCAGTCTGAGTGATAAAGAACTGGCGAAGTTGAGGGCGGGCTTGCAGCAGAGTCGAGAGGGCTACGCGTTGGTCTGCCTTCACCATCACCCAGTCAGTATTGGTTGTGACTGGCTGGACGAACAAAAAGTGTCCAATGCGGACACGTTGTTTTCGGTGCTGGATGAGTTTACTCACGTCAGAGGTTTATTGTGGGGTCATGTGCATCAACAAATCGACCAGCAGCGTAATGGTGTGAAACTCATGGCAACGCCTTCAACCTGTGTACAGTTTGCCGCCGATAGTGCTGACTTTAAGTTGGACCGGTTGAGCCCAGGATATCGATGGTTAGATTTACAGGAAAATGGTGACATTGAGACCGGTGTTTCGCGAGTCAGTGGAGTGGTGTTTGATATTGATTACGACGATTCAAGTGGCTACTAAATTCACGTAGCGTAAGCGTGTATTTAGCGGTATCCTGCCATCAGTCCATTTGTTTCTCTGTTTTTGTTTTGAGCATAATTTTAATGCCAGCACCATTGCGCCCATTATTAATTTACGTTCACGGATTCCAAAGTTCTTCGCAGGCGGAAAAAGCCCAAGAAACGCGGTCGTTTTTGGAAAAGCAGGGTTTATCGATCGATTTTGCGGCCCCAACGCTGTCTAATTATCCGCTGGAAAGTTGCCGCCAGCTGCAGGTGCTGATCGAGCAGAATCAGCCGCGGCAGATGGCACTGATGGGCAGCTCAATGGGGGGGTTCACCGTCACAGCGTTGGCGCAGCATTACGGATTGCCGGCTGTTATTATCAATCCAGCGGTACGGCCTTATGAATTGATGGACTCCCTGCTGGGGCATCATACCAACCCATATACCGGTGTTACCTTCACTTTACGAGATCGGCATATGGAAGAATTACAACACATGGAAGTGGTTGAAATTAATCACCCGTCGCGCTTATTGGTGTTGTTGCAAACTGGTGACGAAGTACTGGACTACCAAAAAGCGGTTGAATTCTACGGTGCTTGTCCGCAGGTAGTCGAAGAGGGTGGCGATCATCGCTTCCAGAATTTTGAAAAACATTTACCCGACGTTATTAAATTTTTAGAATTGGCGTCTTAACTTTAATCTATAACGAATCGATCATTAATGTCTGATTATAATGCAGGATCCATCGAGGTCTTAACAGGGCTTGATCCGGTGCGCAAACGCCCGGGTATGTACACGGAAACCACCAGGCCAAATCATTTGGCTCAAGAGGTCATTGATAATAGTGTTGATGAGGCGCTGGCGGGTTTTGCCCATCAAATAGATGTCATCATGCACAAAGACGGATCGCTGACCTGCAGTGATGACGGCCGCGGCATGCCTGTGGATATGCATCCGGAACAGAAGAAGCCCGGCGTAGAAGTTATTCTTACTACACTGCATGCGGGTGGCAAATTCAATAGCGACAATTACCAGTTTTCCGGTGGTTTGCATGGCGTCGGTGTGTCGGTGGTTAATGCCTTGTCAAAATTGTTGGAAATCACCATTCGTAGGGATGGTGAAGTCTATAAAATGGAGTTTAAGAACGGCGATAAATCCAAAGATCTCGAAGTGATTGATAGCTGTGGCAAACGTAACACCGGCACTAGTATTCGTTTCACACCCGATGGCTCCTATTTTGATTCAGCAAAATTTTCTGTGGCCAGAATGAAACATGTTTTGCGCGCCAAGGCTGTTTTATGTCCTGGCTTACGCGTCACATTCTTAGATGAAGCTAGCGGCGAGAAGGAAGAGTGGCATTATGAGGATGGTCTCAGAGACTACATGGTCGCCAGCACTCACGGTTGGGAAACATTACCCAAAGAGCCTTTTATAGGAAGCTTTTCTGGCAGCAACGAAGGGGTTGATTGGGCGGTTCAATGGTTGCCAGAGGGCGGTGAGTTAACAACTGAATCCTACGTTAATTTAATCCCGACAGCTCAGGGCGGAACACACGTTAACGGCTTGCGCACGGGTTTATTGGAAGCTATTCGGGAATTTTGTGAGTTTAGGAGTTTACTACCTCGCGGTATCAAATTGTCGCCCGACGATATTTGGGATAAGTGTTGCTATGTGCTTTCCTCCAAGTTGGAAGATCCGCAATTTTCCGGTCAAACTAAAGAGCGACTGAGTTCTCGTGAGGCTGCAGCCTTTGTATCCGGAGTCGCCAAAGACTCTTTCAGTTTGTGGCTGAATCAGCACACCGAAGACGCGGAAAAATTGGCCGATATGTGCATTAATAATGCCCAATCTCGGATGAAAAAATCGAAAAAAGTGGCTCGCAAAAAAGTCACTTCGGGTCCCGCGTTGCCGGGAAAACTGGCTGATTGTTCGGGCAACGATGTCGAGCGTGGGGAGCTTTTTTTGGTTGAAGGTGACTCCGCTGGGGGCTCCGCTAAGCAGGGTCGCGATAGACAGTATCAAGCGATTTTGCCGCTGCGAGGCAAAATTCTTAACACTTGGGAAATTGATTCGCAGGAAATTTTAGCGTCCGAAGAGGTTCACAATATCGCGGTTGCCATTGGTGTCGATCCAGCGTCAGACGATCTCTCTGGCTTACGCTACCATAAAGTGTGTATTCTCGCCGATGCTGATTCTGATGGTTTGCACATTGCCACGTTGATCTGCGCACTTTTTGTTCGCCACTTTAGACCCCTGGTCCAAGCCGGTCATGTTTTTGTAGCGATGCCTCCTCTGTACAGAATCGATGTGGGTAAAGATGTTTACTACGCTCTGGATGACAGCGAAAAACAGGGTATTCTGGACCGCATAGAAGCCGAAAATAAAAAAGGCAAAGTCAATGTTCAGCGGTTTAAGGGGTTGGGTGAAATGAATCCGCTGCAATTGCGTGAAACCGTGATGAGCGGTGATACTCGCCGACTGGTGCGATTATCCATTGAATCTGGCGATGAGACCAACCAACTGATGGATATGTTGCTGGCCAAAAAACGCTCTGGGGATCGCAAAATTTGGTTGGAAGAAAAAGGTAACTTGGCTGAGGTTTAATGACGCCGTAAATGGTCCCAGTCGGAGAATTGACAATCGTTAAAAGCGGTTGGCGATTAAGCAGCGAAGTTGGAGACCATAATTTCTAGTTCTTCAGCTGACTCCAGCATGGTGATAATAGCGTCCTCGGCTCTCTCTGGATCTAGCTGCAAACGTACATATAATCCTGCTGGAATATCAACTAGCGGAGCGTCACCCATGCCGTGCTTGCGCAATAGCCGCTTGGCGATAAATAGTAAATTTGCGTATGCACCGTGCTGTTGATCAAATTCAACGTCATTTTGAAAGCGAAGTGCTGAACTGACCTCTTCCGGCATATCCCACAAACGCATTAGCCATGAGCCTAACTGATCACGATCTACGCCTAATAAATGCCGCTCAATGTGGCAGTGATTGGAATACGGGTTTGCTTTCTGATAGCGGTAAATGTTGGAAAAATAAGGGGGGGAAACTTTTGCTAAAATGGCCATCGTTGGCGACTGCCTCGCTAATGCCAAAAACGCTATTTTGTTGGCTCAGTCGTTCTTTTATGATTGCCGCAACAGGCATTTGGTGCTCCTTAGTTATAACGGACTATCTTCCGCTATGGGGTCATGCCTGTTTAACTGCAGGTTATCGGCGCTAGATTTTTTGCCATATACACCAAAAATTGTAGACCATTTTTCCATCCGCGAGGAATGTAACGACGTTAGGTAGGAACCTATCAAAAACTGATAGGAAAAATCCTGATAGGAGGCGGATTAAACCTGTGCGTATTGTTCGCCGTCCGCAATCCAGCGCTGGATCAGCGGATTAACCGCAACGGGATGGTCGTTGATCATTTGTCTTGCTACGATGTTTACCGCTTCGAGCAGGTGACTATCTCGTTCAAGGTTGGCAATACGAAGTTGCATAAGCCCAGTTTGACGGGTGCCTAATAGCTCTCCAGGTCCTCTTAACTCCAGATCTTTTTCTGCAATCACAAAGCCGTCGCTACTCTGCCTCATTATTTGTAGTCGCTGTTTGCCTAACTTCCCAAGTGGTGCTTGATACATCAACACGCAGTGACTAGCGGTAGGCCCTCTGCCCACTCTGCCGCGCAGTTGGTGGAGTTGTGATAGCCCCAGTCGTTCTGCGTTTTCGATGATCATCAGACTGGCATTCGGAACGTCCACACCCACTTCGATGACAGTGGTGGCGACTAGCAGATCAATTTGATCGGCCTTAAATGCAGCCATGATGCTTTCTTTTTCACTGGGCTTCATACGTCCGTGAATCAAGGCAACCTTTATATCGGGCAATGCCAATTTCAACTGCTCACAGGTATCTTCTGCGGCTTGTGCTTCGAGCGTATCAGATTCTTCAATCAGCGTGCACACCCAATAGGTTTGGCGGCCTTCCACGCAAGCATTACGCACCCTGTCGATAATTTGACTGCGACGGTTATTATCGATAACCACCGTGCTGATAGGTGTTCTTCCCGGGGGCAATTCATCGATGACCGAGGTGTCCAGGTCAGCATAGGCACTCATCGCCAAGGTGCGGGGTATTGGCGTCGCTGTCATGATCAGCTGATGTGGTTGGCCGATATCCTGGTTCGCTTTTTCTTTTAGGGCGAGTCGCTGGTGGACGCCAAATCGGTGCTGCTCGTCAATGACAGCTAATCCTAGTCGGGCGAAAACGACCTCCTGCTGAAATAGTGCGTGAGTGCCGACAATAATATCGACACTGTGTTCAGCAATAGCTTTGAGTTGTTGTTGGCGCTGTTTTCCTTTGACTTTGCCACTTAGCCAGCCAATATCCAATCCGAGTGGAGTCATCCACCGAGTAAAGTTTGCTAAATGTTGCTCGGCCAGTATCTCGGTGGGCGCCATAATCGCAACTTGATAGCCGCTGGCGGCGGCATTAAGTGCCGCCAATGCTGCAACGACGGTTTTTCCTGAGCCAACATCTCCCTGAACAAGCCTAAGCATCGGTTTGGCACTGCTCATATCCCGGTCAATTTCAGCGGCGACTCGTTGCTGAGCCCTAGTGAAATCGAATCCCAGTTGGTGCAAAAAACGCTGATTGAGATCGCTGTTCTTGGCAATAGGCGGCGCTCCGTGTTTTAGGGTTTGATTGCGCAGCTTGAGTAGACTGAGATTGTGAGCAAGCAGCTCCTCAAATGCTAGCTGTTGTTGATAAGCATGTTTGCCTTCGCGCAGTAATTCAACAGGTGCATCGATTGGTGGAGAGTGCAAATACTGTAAGGCATGTTCGAGGCTTATTGGGAGCGTATCGCCGATATTGAAACTTTGTGGAAGCCATTCAATCAGAGTGTTAGGCTGCAGCATGGTTAATGCTTGCAGTGCTAACTTGCGCCAACCTTGCTGGCTTAAGCCTTCGCTGCTTGGGTAGATGGGCGTTAATGATTGCTCATTAGGTTCCGGGTTTAGTGGATCAACGGCGTGGTATTCGGGGTGGTACATTTCCAGACCACTAGCACCTCGGCGGGCCTCACCAAAACATCGTAATGTTACTCCGTTAGTTAGATTTTCTTTTTGGGCTGCACTAAAATGAAAAAATCGCAAAGTTACTGTGCCGGTATGATCCTGCAGCCTGCAAACCAGGCTGCGGCGGCGACCAAAAGCAATGTCGGCAGCTCGTACTTCGCCCTCAATGACCGCGTCTATGCCTGGCTGCAGAGCGCCAATAGGCGTTATTCGAGTACGGTCTTGATAGCGCAGCGGCAGATGGAACAGTAAATCCTGTACGGTATGAATACCCAAGCCAGCAAGCTTGTCAGCCATTTTTGGGCCAACGCCCTTTAATTCCCGAACGTTGACCTGATCCAGTGTGCTGTTGGGTCTACTCATTCTCTGATTATAGTACCTAGCTTGCACTGGCGAATGGCCAAACTCAGTGCTTCGATAGCTTGATGACGGGGAAAGCTCGCTCGCCAGGCTAACGCTACTGTGCGCTTAGGGCTCGAATTTGCAAAAGGTCTAGTGACTAACGAACCGTTGACATATTGATCTAGCTGCGCGGCAGAGGCGGGTAGAATAGTGATGCCGAGGCCTGATGCAACCATATATTTTAGCGTTTCAAGGGAGCTGCCTTCAACAACCGACTGCAGTGCGTCGTAGTTTTTAATCATGCTTTTTTTCAAGCTTGGGCAGGCTTCTAGTACTTGGTCGCGAAAGCAGTGCCCTTCTCCGAGCAGAAGCACCTGCTCTTTCTCCAGCTGTTTTGCGGTTATCGATTTGCGGGCAGCAAGGTGATGATCCTTGTTGAGTACAACCACAAAGGGCTCCTCATATAAACGCTGGGTCACAACATCAGGTTCGGTAAAAGGCAGTGCGATAACAATGGCATCAAGCTCACCTTGGCGCAATTTTTTTCTCAGTTCGGCGGTGTAATTTTCCTCAATGTAGAGTGGCATTTTTGGCGCATTTTTCTGTAGGCGGGGAACAAAGTGAGGAAATAAATAGGGGCCGATGGTAAAAATTGCGCCGATTGATAGTGTTGTGCCAAGAGGGTCTTTCCCCTGCTGAGCCAGTTCTTTGATCACACTGGCCTGCTCCAGTACAGTTTGTGCCTGCTGGATTATCTGTTGCCCCATCGGTGTCGCATTCACTTGATTTCGACTGCGCTCGAACAGGGGGACGTCTAGTTCGTCTTCCAATTTCTTAATGGCGACACTCAATGTTGGTTGGCTGACAAAGCACTTTTCAGCAGCTTTGCCGAAGTGTTTAGTCTGGTGCAATGCAACGATATATCGCAATTCGGTGAGCGTCATGGTGCGTGTCCAGTATCAATTAATTCAGTAGGTTAATATTTTCTATTGGATGTCGCCATTACTATCGCATAAGTTATTGATAGCGTACTGTTAGAGATATATTGAGTGTGCTTAAACTATAGACCATTCGGAGTTATTTTTTGTCGACAAATAAGGTATTGATCGTAGGCTGTGGTGACATTGGTATAGCGCTGGGGCTGCGTCTGGCCGCTTTAGGTAATGAGGTGTGGGGTTTGCGCAGATCAACGCGCTTGCCGGCTCCATTAAAGACAATTACTGCGGATGTCAGTGATGTCCAAACTCTTGGGGCGCTCATTGAGCTGACATTTGACTATGCCGTGGTCATTCTTACGCCGGACAGTGCTACAGATGAAGCTTATAAGTCGGTTTATGTAGATGGTCTGAGCAACGCTTTAGAGCAGCTTAAACAGGCTCGTTCAGTTAAGCGACTGCTGTTTGTGTCAAGTACTAGCGTCTACCATCAAAGTGGTGATGAGTGGGTCGATGAAAATAGTCTGGTGCAGCCGGAAAATTTTTCCGGCAAACGCCTGCGGCAGGCGGAATTAGTATTAGCAAATAGCGGCATCAATTATTCGATCATTCGTTTTGGCGGTATTTATGGGCCGGGTAGACGACGATTAATTGATCAGGTTCGCGCCGGGGTGGGATGTGCCAGAACCCCTGTTAGCTATACTAATCGTATCCATCGTGATGATTGTGTTGGCTTCCTGCAGCATCTTATCGTGCTGTGCCAGCAGGGGAAAGAGGTTGATTCACTGTATGTTGGTGTCGATTGTGAACCGGCAACAATGTGGGATGTTAGACGTTGGTTGGCCGAGAAAATGAATATTGACCCTAGCCAATTGGAGCCGGCGAATACGCGGCGAGGAAATAGCAAGCGCTGCAGTAATCGGCGTCTACTAGCAACCGGTTATCAGCTGCGCTACCCTAATTACAAGCTAGGCTATGCTGAGATACTCGATGGCCTATAAACGCCTTGTTGCTAGCGGTGAAAAGGTGAATAATAGAATTTGGATCAATTTTAAGAACAGGGCAAAGCATGCAGGTTATTATTAGAACAATTTTGGTAGTGTGCACGGTGCTTGTGTCACTCAGCGTGATCGCATCAGAAGAACAGGCACGCAACTTTGACGATATTGTAGTGAGTGGAGAGTTGCGAATTGGCGTGAGTATATTTCCGCCATGGGTGATGCGGGCTAAAGATGGCCAGTTAATTGGTTCGGAGATCGATATGGCGAAGCGCTTAGCCGCCGATATGGGATTGAAGCCCGAGCTGGCGCTCTATGAATGGAAAGCGCTAATCACTGCCCTAAACGCGAAAGAAATAGATATTATTATCTCGGGCATGGGCATTAACCCAGCGCGGGCTATGCAGGTTAATTTTAGTCGCCCCTATGGCGATGCTGGCGTTGGGTTGGCGGCAAATACAGCATTAACCTCAACCTTTAAAAGTATGGATGAATTAAAACAGCCTAATATCAATATTGGTGTTATTGCTAATACAGTATCGGCTGACGTAGCCACTCGGCTGTTTAGTCGCACCAATATCAAAGCATTTGCCACTGAAGATGAAGCGCAGGATGCGTTGATCAACGGAAAGCTGCATGCGTTTATTGGAGCAAATCCACTGCCTGCATTTTTAGCGTTAAAATATCCCGGTAAGGTAGACGTACCTTTAGAAAAACCGCTACTCAGCTTTAAAGAAGGTTTAGCTGTTCGCAAAGGCGATTCCGACTTTTTAAATTATCTGAATGCTTGGGTCGTATCAAGATCGGCAGACGCTTGGATTCCTAGCACCAGACAGTACTGGCTTGAAACTCTGGAATGGCAAGAACAGGTACAGTGAGTATGAATTTGCCGAACTTTAGCTTTGAAAAAGTTTCTATCCTTGCTGGTGGAATATGTTTGGCACTGTTATTCAGCATCTCGGCGTTTGCTCAAAACGCCACAAAAGATGATTTTACGCTGCTGGATGAAAGTGAATACCGAGGCGAAATAGAAGAGGTTGTCGTCGTCGGTCGGCAGCCTGAGTGGCGCCGAAAAATTGACCAAGAGGCGGAATGGCGGCCTGAAAGATTTAAGCTGCCCGAAAATTCTTCTCCTTCATCCCGAATTCAGTGGCTACCTGAATACACCGAGGACGAGCGAAATAGTTATCAAGGTGTTCGCGATCGCACTGGAGAAAAGGCCTCTTTGAAACTCTTTGAGTGGAAGTTTTGATAAAAATTACTGACGCTACAACACTAAAATAACTTCAATTTCTACATCGGCCCCCTTTGGTAGTGCAGCAACTTGAACGCAGGCTCTTGCTGGAAAAGGCTGCTGGAATACGCTGGACATTACCTCATTGACGGCGGCGAAATCGTTAAGATCGGTCAGTGAAATATTCACTTTCACCGCATCATTCATCGTGCCGCCGGCAGCGCTTGCGACTGCAGACAGATTGTTAAAAACCTGGGCAGTTTGTGC
>Ga0115561_1001883_pt1 | contig 14478 bp, 11 predicted proteins | sample COGITO_mtgs_1105_4_FD_87201 | JGI IMG/M metagenome (GOLD analysis project Ga0115561, IMG submission 87201) | Pelagic marine microbial communities from North Sea - COGITO_mtgs_110512 | ecosystem: Environmental > Aquatic > Marine > Epipelagic | place: Germany:Helgoland, sampling site Kabeltonne...
AGCCAGTCAACAATCGCTAACCCCGTAAACAGACGCGCCGACTTAATGACCCGAGCCAGTGGCTTTGAGAAAATGGCAGACGAAGATGGATATCAAGGTGTTTTCGTTACCATCACCTGCCCTTCTAAATATCACAATAACTATTCAAAATCAGGTAAGCCAAACCCTAACTGGGGCGGCTATACGCCACGAGAGTCTCAGGAATATCTGAATTCTATTTGGCGCAAAATACGAGCTCAATTGAAACGAGATAAAATTATTATGTTCGGTATTCGGGTTACTGAGCCTCAACATGACGGAACCCCGCATTGGCACATTCTTGTTTTTATCCGTCCAACAGATATTAAGCGTTTTTCAGAGATAATAGCGCACTATGCGCTAATGGAAGATGGTAACGAAAAAGGCGCGGCTGAAAATCGGTATGACATTAAAATCATTGATAAAACGAAAGGTCGCGCTACGGGATACCTTGCAAAGTATGTCTCAAAAAATATTGATGGAGTGGAGCTAGAAACGGGCAGCTATGACGAGCCCATTAAAACGACTGTAAGGCATGTTGAGGCATGGGCTTCATGTTGGTCTATTCGACAGTTTCAGCAGCAAGGCGGAGCTTCTGCGTCCATTTATAGGGAGCTAAGACGTGCAAGGCATGAACAAGCCCCTGATTCACCTTTTGAGGCTGCAAGAGCCGCAGCCGACACCGGAAACTGGGCTGAATATAATAGAGCCATGGGCGATATAAACACGCCACGTAAAGACCATAAGCTAAAACTGGACTACGAAGTTAAGTTTGATACCGACACAGGGGAAGTATCAACCACCCGCTATGATGGAGACATTCGGAAAAAACTAATTGGTGTGAAAGCTGGCGATCAACGGCTAAAAACCCGTCATCATGTTTGGCGGCCTTTACCTAAAGGAGCGGGTTAACCCGCTCCACTTGGAGTACTGGGAATAACTGTACTAAGAGGATAGGATAATATATAAATGTAAATTATTTGTAAAAACTTGGAGCTACCGTGGCAGACTACATACGAGGAAGCATTTTAAGTCAAGCATATATTCACGTCGAAGTTTCTGACTCGTTGTCAGAAACAGAATTAGAAATTATAAAGTCGGAAATAGCTGAGTACGCAAGACAACGAGCAGACTTTTTCTTATACCCAGATAGTGAAATATTAATAGAATTTGAAGAAGGCTCATTAAAGTCAAGAATAACCCTTTTGGGATCTATAGCTGTAATAATACAAGGAGTATCTGCTTATCCTGATTTTCGAGAAGGGGTACGATTACTTTATAATGACTCCAAAAGATTAGCTGAAATAATCAATTACGAATCCCTTTTCAAAACAAATGCTAAACACGACAACTTGATGAGAATGGAAGCTAGAACAGGTGTTGCTGGCTCATTGCACATGATATGCAATCGTATAGAAAGCATTACTAATGGAGCAAAAAGCGGAAACAAGGCAAGCTCCCTCTCGGCTAGCTTGATAAAATTGATTTCTGAAATAGACACCTTAATTGCTCAACTTGAAGACACAACTGATATTCAGCTAGTTAAAAAGGAACTAAAGAAACTTTGTACTAAAATTCCATTGAAGCCACAGCCCCGTCCTCGACCGCAACCTCCCCATGAGCCAGATGCCTTATTTTCGTATAGCAATCGACGCCAAGAAGTTCTAAATTTATTATAAGTAGGGATTCCTAATGAGAATATCAGAGCTATATAACCTGAATAGGAATCAAGACAGTCTAGACTTCCTTGATATCCCGCTTGATACTGACCTTTTAGTGTTTGTTGACCCTCTAGCTATAAAATCATTAAAAAACTCTTTAGGTAACGAATCTACTTACCTGCTTCAAAGTTACTTCTCCGAGGTTCTCACTAGTATCAAAAACGGAAATCATGGCAGAGCTAAAGAGTTACTTGCTTTTTTATCCGAAAAAAATGAATTTCACTTGGGTTACTCTAAGGGAAAATCACAAGGAAAAGGCATGGCCTCCGGGACAGCATCAAGGATCTGGAAATCTTTGACTGGTAGTAAAGCGGCAAAAAGTGGATTGCTAAAAGACTTAGAAGACACAGCATTGATGATACATGGCATTGGACCTGACATGGTATCAGATGCAGTATGTAATATTATTCGGGAACCTCTAATAAAATATACTCAGGAAATGTGTAATTATTACGGTATTCCAATGAAATCGCAGGTGGAGTCAGGACCTATTTGGAATCCTGATAAAAAAATATGGCAAACAAAATACGTAAAACTCCCATGCCACCATGAATTCGGGAAAATCATTCTAATACCCAAAATTTTAGTGCGTCATCAACTCTCAGTAAGTCATGACCACTACTATAAGCACTACTTAATCCCTTATGTGCAAGCGGAAGAGGCTCGAGCAGGTTCTTCTTTAGCTGTTACCTTAAAAGGGAAAAAGCACGTATATAAAAAAGCTCTTTATAAGAAGTACGGGGCAAACAAAGACGCATCAGTATTATTAACAGCCGATAGACAAGATGTTCTCGATTCATATAAAAAGAATGCGCAAAAGAACGTCAAGCCTCCCTTAACCGATTTTGAGCTTAGCGACTCAGAATCTATGGCTCCAGAACACATAAGACAACTGCTTGATGACGTGAAAAACACTCCCCTTGGAAAAAATTCATCTCACTTATACGAAGAACGAATTGAGAAGTTACTATCAGCATTATTTAGTGGTTTTCTTTTTTACCCAAGAAGAGAAAGCAAGATTCATGAAGGCCGGAAACGTATAGATATTGATTACACTAATGAAGCTAAATCTGGTTTTTTCTATTGGCTGAGCTTACATTACGCAGCACCCATGATATTTGTAGAGTGCAAAAATTATGAGAAAAAGGTTTCAAATCCCGAGCTAGATCAGCTCTCAGGAAGATTTTCACCTAGCAGAGGAATTGTTGGGCTTTTGGTACACAGAGAGTCAGATAATAAAGAAGAGCTTTCTAAAAGGTGTAAAGATACAGCTAGCGATAGCAGAGGATTCATCATCACGATAGACGATCAAGAGCTGGGTGATTTAGCAGAAGAGTACATCAATGAAAATGGAAGACCCAAATTCGAGCTGTTACGAATAAAATTTAATAAGCTTATCAGCTAACTTAGAATATGGTAAAAAGCGACACATAAGCGACATGCTACATAGAAAAGAGTTTAAGTTAGTGAAAACTTCTGCTGTAAGCCTTTAAAAGTGGTGGCCCCTCCCAGATTTGAACTGGGGACCAACCGATTATGAGTCGGGTGCTCTAACCACTGAGCTAAGGGGCCATTTTTGATTGGAAGCTGTAAAGCGGCGCAGATTATACGAAGTTTTTACGCTTTTGTCATGGGTATCAGCACGTTAAATCGCGAAGTTTTGTCGACTTTTTCGTAGCTGATGTCGCCATTCTGGTTCCGCAGTGTATCACGCACTACCTTAAGCCCTATACCGTATTGGGTCGGCGCAAGCTCATCGGCATGAAACAGTAAATGTTTGTTTTTATTCTCTATACCGGCACTTTCGTCGCTAATAGCAATTTTCACAAAGTTTTCTTCGGCCGTTGCCTGCAGCATAATTTCTGAATTGGCTGGCACAAAGGTTATGATATGCCGTATCAGGTAATCCAGTGCAAAACGCAGTAATAAGGGCTCTGCTTCAAACTTAAGGCCTTTTTCAGCTATTGCGGTAAGCGTTATGTCTTTAACATTTCCGGTGCTTTCATGGTAGTCGGACAGCTCCTGGAGAAAGTCTTCGGCATCAATGGACGCTGGCTTGCTTTCCCCGGCACCCTCAGTAACTCTCTCAAAAGAACTGAACAACTCAGTCAGCTGCAACACCCTTTCTGTAATGTCGTCGGCGTTTGCTTTGGGTAACTTACGCTTTATTTCTTCAAGTTCAGTCATTGCAAGCGCTGTCATAGAACGAGCAATACGACCAATCAACGTTTTTTGATTAGCCATAATAACTTTGTTCATTTGCTGGCTTAATTCGCGCTCTTTAGACTGAATTTGCTGTCGAGCCTGATACAACAGCATTAACAATGGCTGAATTTCCGGAATTTCGGTGGTGACAGAAACCGCCTGAGAGCTGTCTTCGGCCTGTGCAACAATGCGATCTCGCTCTGAATGCCAGTTACGGTTAAAGACAGACTCGCGCACAATTAAAACGCCGCCAATAACGGCAAGCACCACAAACAGAGCGCTAACAATAAGAGTAAAGTTAGGAGGTACAAACTGGACATGCTTTTTCAGCCAAATACCCAGGTTGTAGTGATTCTTTTCAGGGCAGGCCGCCACGACAGTTGCAAGTTGCTCATTAGACTGAACAGAGACAATGTCCCTTTGCTGCTCTAAAGAACGCTGCACAGCAGAGCGAACAATTGGGATGTCGTCGTTACGAATGCCAACGTCTGTAACGTCACCACCGTTGGTCGGTAAAGAGAAGCCGATAAAGCCTTGGGCTGTATGCCAAAACCCGCCTTTAACGCCATCGACATTGGTTAGTGCTTCATCCAGTGCCTGATGCATTAAATCGGGGTTAGTTACTTGCTGCTGAGGCGACTCCGATTCAGGGTAAAGACTGTCGACAGCAAGCTGAGCATTTTTACAGGCTTTGCCCATTAGCGCTTGATTGCGCTGCAATGTCTCGCCCGCAGAAAACCAGAACGCAACAAGTAAACCGCCAACGGCTACTGCAATCATTGCAATAGCCAGCCAGCGGTTATGTTTTGTGTGGGAAGAGAGAGACTGCACTTACCTCACTCTCTTTTATTAAGGTAGTTTGTAGAAATTTCGGGCATTCTGATAAAACACCTTATCAACCGCTTCATCGTCGTCCAGTGCATTCACAATAGTGGTAATGTCAGAGGGTTCAAATGAGCGAGTACTCCGCGTACCCGGTAAATCGGTACCAAACATTAAAGCATCCGGGTTGGTCTTATTCAGTGTTTTAATGGCGTCTTCTACGTTAACTTCGGTACGACCAAAGCCACTGGCTTTAATTTTTACACCACCTTCAGCTAAACGACGCACCTGAGACAACCCTGATTTTGCCATACCTAAGTGGTCTACACTCAGTTTAGGCAACTTAAGTAAGGTGGGTACCATGTCGTCGAGCTCACGGCTATCGACGTAAATTTCCAAATGCCAGCCGGCTAAGTCCCAAATACGCTTACCAAACTCGACAATACCTTCAATGTCACGATGAACGCCGCGTTTTAAGTTAACGCGTACGCCGCGAATACCATGCTCATTCAGTTGCTGAATTTTTTCATCGCTAACTGAACCTGGTAACTGTGTAACACCAACAAAGTTGCCGCCCAGATTTTCCAGCGCCGCTTTTAAATAGCGTTGCTCGAAGCCCTGGAAGGAACCAGACACAATGACACCGCCTTCTATCGGCATGCCACGCACTAAGTTCCGATAATCATCAATATAAAAAGGCTCAGGGATATGACCTTGGTTTTCAATTAGCGGAAACTCGTCATCATAAATGTGCAAATGAGAGTCAATAATACGTTTCGGCCAATTGTCACGGTTGTTACCCATGCTGCCTCCTGTGTCAGAGAATATCTTACTCATCCAAGAACGATTTAAGCTGCTCAGAGCGACTTGGATGGCGAAGCTTTCTTAATGCTTTGGCTTCAATTTGACGAATTCGTTCACGAGTTACATCAAACTGCTTACCAACTTCTTCTAAAGTATGGTCTGTATTCATATCAATACCAAAGCGCATACGCAATACTTTTGCTTCACGAGCTGTTAAACCGCCAAGCACGTCACGAACCGAGTTACGCAGGCTTTCTGACGTTGCTGAGTCAATAGGAAGGTCCAGCGTATTGTCTTCTATGAAGTCACCCAGGTGCGAATCTTCGTCGTCACCAATTGGGGTTTCCATCGAAATTGGCTCTTTCGCAATTTTTAATACCTTACGGATTTTGTCTTCCGGCATCATCATGCGCTCGGCAAGCTCTTCCGGTAAAGGCTCACGACCCATTTCCTGCAACATTTGGCGTGAAATGCGGTTAAGCTTATTAATGGTCTCTATCATGTGGACCGGAATACGAATAGTACGGGCCTGGTCCGCGATGGAACGGGTAATAGCCTGACGGATCCACCAGGTAGCATAAGTTGAGAACTTATAACCACGGCGATATTCGAATTTATCCACGGCTTTCATCAAGCCAATGTTACCTTCCTGAATTAAGTCCAGGAACTGTAAGCCACGGTTTGTGTACTTCTTAGCAATAGAGATAACCAGACGCAGGTTAGCTTCAACCATTTCTTTTTTCGCACGGCGGGCTTTAGCCTCACCAATAGACATACGACGGTTGATGTCTTTTACTTTACCAATGGTTAAGCCGGTCTCTTTTTCCACATCAACTAACTTGTTGACGCAGCGTTCAATTTCGCCTCGAACTTCTTTCAGTGTGTCGGAGTAACCGGCACCAGAGTCTATTTCTTTATCCACCCAGGCCATGCTGTTTTCATTGCTGGCAAAGGCTTTCATAAAGCTGCGCTTAGGCATTTCGCCCTGCTCGACGCTTAGCTTCATAATAATGCGTTCCTGAACGCGTACGCGTTGCATCATGGCACGCATGTCTTTAACCAGACGGTCAAACTGTTTAGGAACTAAGCGGAACTGTTTGAATAAATCACTGAGCTTGTCAATTTCAACGCGGGCATCGGCACCATCACGACCATGCTTTGCAATAGCCTGACGAGTTGCTTCGTATTGTTCGCGTAGGGCATTGAACTTGCTGCGAGCAAATTCCGGATCAATACCGGTATCCGTTTCTTCTTCGTCATCGTCATCATCGTCGTCTTCATCTTCCAACTCTTCGGTTGGAAGCTCAGAACCAACGTGAGTAGCAGCAACGGGAGCTTCGTCTACTTCGTCGGGGTCAATGAATCCGGAAATAATATCGGTTAAGCGCAGTTCTTCGGCTTCGTAGGAGTCCCATTGCTCAAGCAGGAAGTTAATAGCTTCAGGATACTCAGCAACAGAGCACTGAACCTGATTAATGCCTTCTTCAATACGCTTGGCAATGTCAATTTCGCCTTCGCGGGTCAGTAGCTCAACCGTACCCATTTCACGCATATACATGCGCACAGGGTCGGTCGTACGACCAATTTCACCGTCAACAGAAGCTAACGCCTGAGCGGCCTCTTCGGCAGCGTCTTCATCAGCAGCACTTTCTGCCATCATCAGATCATCAGCATCGGGCGCGCTTTCAAAAACGCGGATCCCCATGTCGTTGATCATGCGAATAATGTCTTCAACCTGATCGGAATCAACAATTTCTTGCGGTAAATGGTCGTTGACTTCAGCAAATGTCAAAAACCCTTGCTCTTTGCCTTTCGCAATAAGGACCTTAAGTTGCGATTGCCGATTCTGCTGCATACAGACGTTCCACCTGTGACTGTGAATGTAGAGTATCCAAAATGACCAAACAGTATAACAGAATACTGACTTTTAAGCTAGCGTAAGACGCACCGGGATGTACTATCTTGCCTTACTTAAGTACTGAATGAGCGTCTGATATTCTTGACGTTCAACCCGGGTTAAAGCCCCTTTTTGCTCTTTCTTTAAAAGTGCGTTTGCACGCTGTTCCACATATTGGTCAATAAGATAAATAAATATATCGTTAAATTCTTGCTCAACGTTGTCTTCGTCGAGCTGATGCTGCCATAAAGCCAGCTTCTGTAAAGGCTGGTAATACTCGGTATCGCGCCACCCTTCTAAAACCTGCGCTGTCGTCATAGCTCGTTCTGCGCATTGTTTATGCAACGCTATGAGTAAATCGATACCATTGACTTGCAACTCCCGCAGTTCCTCTCTAACCGGAATTGACTGCGCTAGCTGAGGGTATTGAACCAGCAAAGCTATCGCTTTACGCAACGGAGTCATTTTAACGCTGTCTTTTGGTCGGGACTGGCGCTGAGGCTTATCAAAATGACGTTCCAGTTGTGAGGTTTCACGACGAAGCTTCTCTGCCAACCGTTGCATTAGGGTATCGCGGTAGTAGTCACTCGCAATTTTCTCTATTAATGGTTTTGCAATACTCAGCAATTGTGAGCGTCCGGCGTCAGAAGTAACATCAATATCCGCCTGTAAATGCTCAAAGAAGTACTCAGTGAAAGGTGTCGCTCGTTTTAATTGCTGTTCAAAAGCTTCTGCGCCATGTTCCCGCACGACAGAGTCCGGGTCTTCACCTTCCGGTAAAAACAAGAACGCCATATCCAGTCCGTCACGCAATAAGGGTAGTGCATTCTCTAATGCACGCCAGGCTGCGTCCCGACCTGCCCGGTCACCGTCATAACAGCAAACCACTCTTGGACTCGTACGGAATAAACGCTGTAATTGTTCACTTGTCGTTGCCGTTCCAAGTGATGCCACCGCATAATCAATACCGGCCTGCGACAGGGCAACAACGTCCATGTAACCCTCGACAATGCAGACCTGTTCAGGCTTACGCACCGCCTGTTGCATATGCCAGTATCCGTAGAGTTCACTGCCTTTATGAAATAAGCGCGTTTCTGGCGAGTTCAGGTATTTAGGTCCGTCGCCATCAATAATCCGCCCGCCAAAACCAACAACCCGACCGCGTCTGTCATGAATAGGAAACATGACCCGGTCACGGAAAAAGTCGTAATGCCGCCCTTTTTCATTACGATTAATGAGCTTTAACTCTAATAACTGTTGCCTTTGCGGCGCCGAACTACCAAACGTACTCAGCAAGCTGTCCCAGGCGTCCGGCGCATAACCAATTTGAAAACGCTTTACCGTTTCACCGCTTAAACCGCGACCTTTTAGATAATCAATAACCCGTTCAGAGTTTTCATGGTGTTTCAGCTGATGCTGAAAAAAGCGGGCTGTTTTGCTCATCAGCTCGGCATCGTCCCGCACTTGCTGTTGTTTCTTTTGAGCAAGCTCTGGGTTTTCCGCCTGTTCGCGCGGCACTTCAACCCCCATGATTCCCGCCAGCTCTTCCACTGCATCAGGAAAGTTTAAGCCGTCGAACTCCATAAGAAAGTCAATGGCGTTGCCATGCTGGCCACAACCAAAGCAATGGTAAAACTGCTTGTCCTGGCTAACCGTAAATGAGGGGGTCTTCTCGTTATGAAAAGGGCAGCAGGCCTGATGGTTTTTGCCGGCTTTTTTCAGCGGCACACGGCTATCTACTATCTCGACAATGTCTGCTCGTTCAAGCAAATCATGAATAAAGCTTTTAGGGATCAAGCCTGCCATATTGTCTCAATATTAAAATTTTAAAAGCGTGAATTGGAAAACAATAAAGTAGCAGAAACACGAAAGCCGCGACAATACAGTCACGGCTTTCAGCACTTTACGAAAAAGTGAACACTCAAATTGTCGTAAGTAATGTCTTAGTAAAGACGAGTACGACGAGCGTTTTCACGAGACAGTTTTTTCGCGTGACGCTTTACCGCAGCAGCTTTCTTGCGCTTACGCTCTGAAGTCGGCTTTTCATAGTGCTCGCGACGACGGACTTCAGACAGAACACCTGCTTTTTCACAAGAGCGCTTAAAGCGACGCAAAGCTACGTCAAACGGCTCGTTTTCTTTCACTTTAACGACTGGCATTAAAAAATCACCTCGGATAAATTATCTGTTTCGGTTAAAAATTAACCACTACGGGTTCAATTGGTGCTGAATTGTACCGACTCAGAATCGCCTTGTAAAGTGTTATCCGATGCATCCCAACCAGAGTCATTATCGCTAAGCAGCTCGCGGACTGGCGTGGACTCGAGTAAGAGTGTACTGACTAAATCCTGTAAATTATTTGGTTTTTCTTTATACGCCAGCCCTAATTGCCAAAGTTGCGGGCCGACAGACTTAACGCTTCTCACCAAAAGCTCCGAAAAGAAGACTGCCTGCGGGGTAGTTTTAACTTTCACCTCAGCCTTAAACTGGGTCATTTCAGTTGCATTAACAGGGGAGGTTCCGCGATAGTTAAAAGCTATTCCCTTATCTGAAATATCAACCACCTTACCAGGCAGGCGATCTCCAAACTTATTGTTCTGCTTCAATTGCAGTGTCGCGTCGCAGTTTACCGCTATTCGTGGAGACGAACGTAACACTTGTACGTCAGCCTGTCTTGGATAGCTGACAAACAACAGCTTTTGTGGGTATTGTGTCATATGAAGCACATCGACAACGCCTGTTATCTGTTCGCCGTTTGGAGAGACGGTCTTTAACCCGATGGTTTTATCAGCAACCAAAAGCGGTAAAGTGTCCTGCCAACAGTACTGCCGGGACAGTTCCAGAATAAGGTAGTCTGGATGTTGCTGCCCCACTAGCGTCATATTCAAGCGCGTATAGCTGTCATTGTTCTTAATCTGGACTTCAACAAATTGCCTGAATCCACTGTTTGCTAAAACATCACTGTCTTCCTGCATCAGTGCTAACCCCTGCTTTATTATTTTTTTATGAAGCTCATCATAGCTTATATCTGCTACTTTTTAAGCACTGGCTCGATTATTTTTAATTGATGTCAATTGACGTCAACCCCAAAGTTAATGATGACTAGCCACTCAAAACCTGTTGTTTGATCATAGTCATAGTTAGACTGGATTTGAGCTTAACCAGTAAGGATACGAATTTGGCTGAAGCACATCCGGACAAAACATTTCCTTATCCAATACCGGCACGATACCAGTGCATAAAGTTATTGGGGCATGGTGGCAGTGGTCTGGTCTACAAAGCTTACGACCAGCGCTTAAAACGTGAGGTCGCAATTAAGTTTGCGCGCTCCCCGTCTATTGTCAGTCGCCATAGATTAGTCAATGAAGCGCGCCTTTTATCCAGCGTTAACCACCCTGCATTGTGCCGGGTGTTCGACATTGGTGAGCCTGACGTTTCCTCGTCGTCATTGTTCATGGTCTTAGAGTACATTGATGGTGAGCCCCTTAGTAAAGCTAAGGGCAGTATGTCGACTAACGAGGCTATAAGTGTTACCAGCTCTTTAGTGGATGCGGTTTGCCGTATGCACGAATCTGGTTACGCACACAACGACATTCATCCTCATAATATTATGATTCGCTCATCGGCGGAGGCTACCAAGGAATACCACAATAACGTTGCATTAGTTGACTTAAGCATTGCCGCTCCAAGCTCTCCACTAACCATTCAACGAGATATTTATCAGTTAAGTGCGTTGCTGCTGTTTTTGTTAACGGGAATGAAGCCCGAACCATTTTTTCAAAATTCAGTCGTACAGCGCAACCGGCTTCCATCGGGGCTGGGAGAAATTATAAAACGTGCACTTTCGCTGGAGCCGAATTCCAATTTTCGCAACTGTCGAGATTTTCAAAAGGCTCTGAACACCTGGTTCCATCGTTATAAATTGAAGCAACGTTTCTTGAAACTTGGTGCCGCCAATGCTGCCGCTCTGATTATCGTACTGGTTATGTTCGCGTTTTTGCGCGAACCAACCAATGCCTTTCTTTTTAAAAATTATTCAACCGACAAAAATCAGTATGCGCACGCAGTTGTTTTTGCACATTATTCCATACACTTAGTTAACGATGGTTATATTCAGCAGGCAACAGAGCAGGCTGAGCTAGCTTTGACGCACTTTGACGACGCTGTCAGTAATAACCCCGACAAGCTTCAATATCATGTTGAGCGCGCAAACTTCATCTTAAACTCGGAGCGTATTTTTAGTCAGGCCCAAATCACCACTATGTTACTTAACGCTGTTAATGAATTGGGTGAACCTGAACATTATGAAGATAAACCGGGAGCTTTTTATTTGAGAGCCAGAATGTATTTAGGCTTAGCCAAGCTTAATAGTGAACAGCCTCACCTGGTAAAACAGTGGGCGGACTCGGCATCGCAATCCGCTAAAGCAGCGATCAACAGTCAACCGAATGTCGATCGCTACCAAAAATTACACCGTCAAATAAGTCAGTATCAGTCCAGTGGTGGTACTGACTGATCTCTTAATCGATAGAACTCTTCTACGAACTCATCAAAGGTTCCCGCATCTAAAGCGTCACGCATGTCACTCATCACTTTTTGATAAAAGCGTAAGTTATGGATGGTGTTCAGGCGTGAGCCCAGCATCTCGTTAGTACGATCCAAATGATGCAGATACGCGCGAGAATAGTTTTTACAAGTGTAGCAGTCACAGTTTTCGTCTAACGGTGAGGTATCTGTGCGGTGCACAGCGTTACGAATTTTTACCACGCCCGAACTAATAAACAAGTGGCCGTTACGTGCATTACGGGTTGGCATAACACAGTCGAACATATCGATACCACGACGCACCGCTTCAACTAAGTCTTCTGGTTTACCCACACCCATTAAGTAGCGAGGTTTTTGCTCAGGCATTTGCGGCGCAGTGTGCTCTAAAATGCGCATCATGTCTTCTTTAGGCTCGCCAACCGACAAGCCACCAATAGCATAGCCATCAAACCCGATATCGGTCAGGCCTTTCAGAGAAATATCACGCAATTCTTCGTACATGCCGCTCTGAATAATGCCGAAAAGCGCGGCGTTATTGTCGCCGTGCTCCTGCTTAGAACGTTCGGCCCAACGCAGCGAAAGCTCCATTGAACTGCGGGCTTCTGCCTGCGTCGCAGGGAACGGGGTGCATTCGTCAAATATCATGACAATATCGGAACCCAGCTCACGCTGAACCTGCATAGATTTTTCAGGCGTTAACAGAATCTTCTCGCCATTAATTGGCGAACGGAAAGTCACGCCCTCTTCGGTAATTTTACGAAGCTCACCCAGACTAAAAACCTGAAAGCCACCTGAGTCGGTCAAAATAGGCTTGTCCCAGTTCATGAAGTCGTGCAGGTCACCGTGCTGCTGGATAATTTGTGTTCCCGGACGCAGCATTAAATGAAAGGTATTGCCCAGGCAAATTTGTGCGCCGGTTTCTTTCACTTCCTCTGGTGTCATGCCTTTTACCGTACCTAAAGTCCCAACAGGCATAAATGCCGGCGTTTCTACGGTTCCGCGTTCAAACACCATACGTCCGCGACGCGCGCGACCACTGGTTTTATCTAATTCAAATTTCATTGTCATAAGTATTCACTTCAGTGTATTAAATTTAGCGCTGTAACAGCATGGCATCGCCGTAGCTAAAGAATCGATAGCGCTCTTTAATGGCTTCATTATAAGCCTTCATAATTAAATCACGACCCGCAAATGCTGACACCAGCATAATGAGCGTGGACTCAGGTAAATGAAAGTTGGTTATCAAACTGTCGACAACTTTAAATTCATACCCCGGAAAGATAAAAATATCGGTGTCATCAAAAAACGGTTCAATGTCTTCTGACGCTGAAGCCTGAGCAGCTGACTCCAGCGAGCGAACAGATGTAGTACCAACCGCCACCACCCGGCCGCCCGACGCTTTAGCTTGCTTAATAGCATGACAGGTTTCGGCACTGACTTTGGCGTATTCGCTGTGCATTACATGGTCGTTAATGTCTTCAACACGCACTGGCTGAAAGGTTCCGGCGCCTACATGCAGGGTGACATAGGCAAAGTTCACGCCTTTATCCCGCAACTGCTGCAAAATTTCGTCGTCAAAGTGCAGGCCTGCGGTAGGTGCTGCAACGGCACCGGGTTCGCGGTTATAAACGGTTTGGTAGCGCTCTTTGTCAGAGCTTTCATCGGGGCGGTCGATATAAGGCGGCAATGGCATGTGCCCGTATTGTTCCAGCAGTTCCAGTACCGTTTCTTCGTGTTCAAATTTCAGTTCAAAAAGCGCATCATGCCGGGCCAGCATAGTGACTTTTACGTGGCCTTCTAACAGCAGCTCAGCACCTGCCTTTGGCGCACGATTAGCGCGAACATGAGCCAGTACACGATGGTCGTCCAGCAAACGTTCAACTAACACCTCTACTTTACCGCCAGAGACTTTTTCACCCAGTAACCGGGCCGGAATAACCCGGGTATCGTTAAACACCAGTAAATCACCCGCGTTTAACTCATCAACGATATTCCTGAACTGTTTGTGAGCAATGCTGTTTTCATTCGCATTCACCGACAATAGCCGGCTTGCACTGCGCTGCTCCTGCGGATAGCGGGCTATAAGCTCATCGGGTAGTTCGAATGAAAAGTCACTGACTTTTAAAGAAGAATGATTGGTATCTGACATGTCCGTGCTGCAATTGCGAGATGTAATGAAGCGCGGATTTTACTGGAAAGTGGACAGCCTGTCACTGTTACAGGCTGTCCGTTTATCGCAAGCTTAAGCTACACCGAAAATTGCTTTCAGAATGTAGAAGAAGATGATGGACATAATGGCCCCTGCCGGCAAGGTAACAACCCACGAAATAACAATGTTGCGAACAACACCAAGATTCAGGGCCGCGATACCGCGGGCCATGCCAACACCCAGTACTGCACCAACCAGCGTTTGCGTGGTTGATATTGGCAACCCGGTACCTGACGCCAGAACCACAGTGGAGGCAGC
>Ga0115561_1001889_pt1 | contig 14450 bp, 20 predicted proteins | sample COGITO_mtgs_1105_4_FD_87201 | JGI IMG/M metagenome (GOLD analysis project Ga0115561, IMG submission 87201) | Pelagic marine microbial communities from North Sea - COGITO_mtgs_110512 | ecosystem: Environmental > Aquatic > Marine > Epipelagic | place: Germany:Helgoland, sampling site Kabeltonne...
CGTGATTGCTTTGTACTTAGTTGTATGCGTCCACCCATTGGCTTAGCAGATACTCTTCCGTTTCTCATTATAATCTCCTTTGTTGAGGGTTTGTGTAACAGACACATATCGTGAGCAACCCACCCGAATTGATGGGTTGCTAGTGTTTCGGGTATTAAACCCTCGTCAGTGTTACTTTTTAGCCTTAGCTAATTCCGATTTCATGTGAGCCAATAGCTCTGCTGATGATGCACTACCTGCAGACTTATTAGCCTTGCCCATACGACCAGCAATGTTGATGGCATACTGCCCGTTCTTCAGTGGTCGAATAGTATTCTTACTGAAGGACATTGTTCCGGCTTCACGATGCTTGCTGATAAGCTCCAAGCTTGCATCGATTGCATCATCATTAAGATGGCGGGATTTGTATACTTCATTGGCTTCACGCTTAAGCTCAATCCATTCCCTACTCCCGTTGAGTACTGAGATGTCTCGCTCAACGAAGAACAAACCATCGAACTCGATGCCGTCCACATGATGCTCGTTGGTAGGTAAACGCTCGCCGATTGGAAGGGTGAACGCTTGCCCGTCATTGATGGCGTTAAGCTTAGCGACTAATGTCTCATTGCTTGCAACCTCAGTGGTTGCCAACTTGAGCGACTCAGTCGCTTGCTTGCCGTCCTCAATAGTGTACCCCAACCCCACAAGCTTTTCAGCCTCTTCGAAATTGCCTTCGTTCATGGCTTGCTTGAATGTTGGTAGTGTATTTGCGATTACTTGTGACATAATATTTCCTTATTGTTTGGATTATAAATGTTACGATTTGTAACAGACACTTCCCTAGTAAGTGGTGGATTTGCTCTCCTTGTTAATATTCTCTTAACTTGTTTAAGAGTTGAGATGCCTGCCTTGATGGCGTCCTCTCCCCACTTGATTGACGACCTTGGTTTCTATCCGTCCGTTATTGGCTTGCCTAGCTAGTCTTGCACGAAGTGTTCCTTCCCTCTAGGCATCATTCTCGAATTGTCTCAAATTCAAAGGTGAATTGTACTTTGCCCCACTGATTGTATGAGGCTTTTTAGCTGACTTGTAAGGGTTGAGATAAAGTGAACTTAAATTCACCCTAAGCTTTCCGCTCCCTTGTCATAGGTTGCCCAATTAAGACAACCGCTCGTACTGCTAACCCCGAACCCTAGTCTCGCCCGACTCTTTCCGAGTCGCTAGGATGCCCCACATTCGGCAATCGAGTCGTCAATTCTACTAACCCGACCAAGGGTGTTCGTCTTGCCCCGAATGGTTCACCATGTCGCATGGATGAATCGTGGGTGGATGTTGACCAATGGTCGGTCAGAGTCAGCTTCGGTCTCACCGCTTGCTGTGTCGGTACGCTACTATTATTCACTCGTTGACTTACTCGTTCCTTGCAGACCATTGCATGGATTGACTCTAGGTTTTGGTGAACCCTTTGCCTTAGGAAGGTGGTCGACCTTCCCGACGCCCCATCGTGGCGACATTGCTGAACTGTATGTGTGTTTAACATTGTACTACTATAAACCCCACGAAATCAGGGGGTTATGGCATTCCTGTTACTGCTTCAGCACTTAGTAACACCCCCCCCCTTGGGGGGGAAAGCAATTTTTCTATTTCGCCTATATATAACCCTTTTCTCGGGTTTCCATGAATTTGGAATTTGCCTATTTTGCCATTGTTAATCACAAGGATGATTTTTGAGAGACAAGTGACTGCATATAAGCAGTAACAATGTTAATTGACTAATGGTTTTTAAGGACTTAGAATGAAACAAGTGGCTGAGGTAGCTGAAAGACCAAGATATGAGCTTCGGGGTAAGCCTGAGGTACGGGAAGCTATGTCCCAACTTGAGAAAGAGTGGGAGAAAGGTGAGCATGTTAAGGGTGATGCTTGGGTGGACGTTGTGGACGGCGGCTTAGAACATCAATTTATCAACGGGTTGTATGTAAGAATGGTAAGATTACCAGCGGGAATGACCTTCACTACAAAGATTCACAAGAAGGAACACCCATTTTTTTTGATGTCGGGCAAGTGTCGTGTCATGACGGAAGAGGGAGTTGTGGAGATGGTCGGACCTATGATGGGAATTACACCTCCAGGTACAAAAAGACTCATGCATATCGAGGAGGAGGTTGTGTGGTACACAGTACATCGCACCGATAAGACCAATCCGCAGGATGTGGAAGAAGAAGTTATAGCAAAAGACTTCACAGAATTTGAATTTTCAAAAGAACAATTAATTAAAATACAGGAATAGATATGGCATTTGTAGCAATTTTACCGGCAGGCGGAGCAATTTTAACAGGATTAGGAGCGGCAGCATCTAGTATCCCACTTATTGGAGGTAGTCTTGGGGCAATAGGTGGTGGACTAGGTGGGGCAATGTCTGCACTAGGAGCTGGAAACCTCGTGGGTGCAGGTACATCTTTAATGGGCGGTCTTACTGGTGGACTTGGAGGATTATACACGGGAGCAGATAAACTGCTTGGTGGATTTCTACCAAACATTGGGGGATTCCCAGGTGGTGGTGTTGGAATTACTCCACAAGCTGGATTCTTAGGAACAGAAGGTCTTGGATTAATTGGTGGACCCGGTCAATTTCTTGGTGGCCCAGGTGCAGGACTAGGACAAGTACAGGCAGGAGCCGCTCCAATTGGACAAGTTATGCCGGGTGGTACGACAAGTGGTGCAATGCAAGGCCTACCGGTAACACCAAGTAGTGTTGGTGGAAGTATGACTGGTGCCGCTGAGAACATAGTAGCCGGAGCGGGTGGTCGTCCTGATGGCGTCGCAGGCTTTGTTCATGACCTTAAGGGTGGAATAGGTGGAATAAAAGAAAAAGTTGACCCAGTACTTGGCCCGATAGCAGATGTTGGCGTAGCTACTGGTCAAGTTATGGATATGTACAATCAGTTGACAGGGGCAGGGCAACCCCCCGCAGGTAGAACACAATCTCCTGCACAGGCCGCACAGACTCCAATTTACAATCCGTATATACCCACAAAGAAAGTTCAAGCTACATCAACTCCTGTTAATATCGCTGCAGGTGCAATGCCTGGTGTTCCGGGTGGAATTGCTCCACCTGCTCAGATGTCACAAGGTCCTGTGGCTGCTTCTTATGTACCAATGAGCTCAGCAACTAATGCAGGGATGGCGAAAGAACTTTCCGAGGAAGAGATAGAAGAGTTTAAGAGAATGCTTCAAGGAAATGGCAACTTCTTATCAGGGACACAACCTAGAATGATGGCATGATTTCCCCGAAGAGATTTTTCCAATGGGTGAAGATATTACACGGTGGTGCCGTATCTATACCACAATGGATAAAAATACTTCGAGCAAGCTTACGCTTGCTCATTAATGGAAGGGTTACTCGTCCGATTTGGAGAAGTCGAATGCAGGCATGTTTCCGATGCCCACTGTATAATGTAAGCAATAAGCAATGCAAACCTCAGGAACGACCCGACATGGGATGTGGGTGTTACGCGCCGTACCTAGCCCTAGTTAAGGAGAATCAATGTTGGGGTAGGGCACAGTTTGGAAAAGCTTTTGGATGGAAAATATAGATAACAATAATCGCCTCAAGGAGGACTTGAAGGCAGAACAGAACGTACTCAAGACAGAGTATGAATATCTAATGAATCGTGAGAAACGAGTAGTTAGACAGAAGGAAGTTCTGCTAGATAAGCTTTTAAAACTAAAAGCAGTTCTCTCTGAAGTGAAGTAAGTTCTTGAAAGTCGAGCACTTGGAAGCTCGTCGCTATTTAGTGACGAGTATGAGCAACTCTGACAATATTCACTTGGCCGACCTCGAGGAGTTCTCCGGTTACGGAGAATGCTCCTGCGAGTATTGGCACTTTAATTTGGGTCCTAAGCTGAAGCTTGGTCAGACTCCTTTTCGGAGTTGTCGCCACCTTCGGGCTGCTCGGGACTTTGAGAGGAAAATCGAGAAGCAAAGTAAATCTCAAGGCCAGCAAATACCAGTGCCCCAAGAGCATCACTAAGCTTTACCTTCTCTCCCTTATCTCCGTATTGTAGTACGGTACGGAGTATTTCATCCGCTAATGCGTTATCTTTTAATGGTTCTTGTATGCTCTTCTCAGTCATAGTTGTTTGATTTTGTTTGCGATTGCCATAGCACCCTCTGCGTTCTTGGTCATTATGACCTCCCCATTAGAGAGTAAAATTTTCCAGAACTTTTCTCTACGCTTCACATAGATTACATTCCGTGGGTTAATAAAATATTCTTCGTTATTTGCGTCTTCGATTATCATACTAAGTAATTGTTTGCTCTCGCCCATATTGGTTGTGCGTGGATTTGTGTGTGGCATTCGCGACACACGCTTAACCAAGTATCCACCTCTAAATAGTTCTTTCCTCTCTTGTCCTTGTGGTGAACATCGGTTGCTTTCTTCTTGGTACACACTTCGCAGATTGGAAATTCTTCAAGGAACTCCTTTCGCAGTTTAGTGTACTCTTTTTGTTCCCTTACTCTTTTTGGGCTTACTCGCCGTAATGGAGTCTTCCTTTTGAGTGGTTGCTTTCTCTTCATTTAAATCAATCTCCATAGTGATTAGTTCATTAGTAACTCCCGCTTCGGAAATATGTTCATCTCCTCCACCAACACCATCCCTAGACAAGTTCCATACCTGACCACCCATATCGAGAATCATCTTTGCTTCATTATCGAACCTTACATCGTCTATAATGAAAACCTGTGCTTCCGATTCTTGGATTCTATGCTTGGCAATATTTATCCATATTTCAGAATTTATAATATTTCTCCCCCATTCCGTACCCAATGTCTGTAAGCAGTACCTTGCGGATACCCCCAAATGAGGGATTATTCGTTCCTTGTCTTCCTTGATGTAGTCATCATGGACGATGCACCCTAACATCTCCTTGAGTGGAGTAGCGAAGCTCATGAGTCTTACAATGCTCTTCAGTCCATCTTGGTAGTACTCAAAGGCTAATTGATTAGCAAAAGTTGACTTCCCTACGCCTTTTGGTCCCGCCAATCCTATAATCCGTTTCTTCATATTTAATCTATGTCAAATTTTAACATTTCCCACACCTTGATGTTCTCCTTGCAACTATCCCATGCCTCATCAAAACCCCTGCGTCTCCTTATGGTCGCGTAGTCTTTCTTTAGGTCTAGTGTATAATCAAAGAGGTTTGTCTCTGTTAAAGCATCAAGTGGTGTGAGTATTAGGCAAGTTCTCCCGCCATCTCCACCCATCGTGTGAGTCCATGCTCTTCCCTGACTGAGGAGGTTCTTAAGTATGTACTTCAGCCTACTAACCTCCCACATTCTTACCCCAGAACTAAGTTTATCGTTCGAGGGATTAACAAGTACATTCACCCACCACTTTGCCTCTGTAGACATCAATCCTGTTCTTTGATACCCATCAGGAGACTGCGTACATTCCCTAGCATACTCAAAGCATAGGTTCTTTGTCTTCGCCCACATCTTATCCGCTTTAACCTCAATAGACCCCTCCCCCTCGAACATTCGGCATACGATGCGTTCCCACATCTGACCGAAGTCGAGGTCGAGGTCAAAGTTTGACTTAGGAGGGGTGGTTGGCATTACCAGGGTTCGTTAGAAGATTCTCTAGAAGGTTCGTTTGAACCTTTCTCATCTTTAGAACCACCTAAGAAACGGAATTTCTCCATCCTTAAGCGCGTGGCGGTAATCTTGTCTCCGCTCTTCCCTTCGTACTGTTCTGTACTCATGGAAGCAAAGATAAGGAGAGGTTCACCCATCTTAATCTTAGAGAGAGCTGCTTGGTTCTTTTCGTTCCAAACATCCACATTATAGAAGGACGCGTGTTCCCCGTTCTTCCGGCGTTCATTTACTGCAACTCTGAGTTTCATCACATCACCACCTGAGGTTTTTGTTACCTCTGGGTCTGCGACTACTCGTCCGAGCATTGTTACTTCGGCTGTTCCTAGCATATCGTTATATCCTGTTTTGAGTTTTCCCAATGAAGTCGGATTGTGAAGCAGGCTTTGCCTCACCTCCATTGAGCCTTGGTTCGACTAGCTCAACGAAACGCTGAGTCTTACGGTCAAATTTGATTTTATCCCTAGAGTGACCTGAGCGACCGAATCTATTCTTCGCTACAATAACTGCACACTTCTCAGGGTCGTCGCTTAAAATCTCTCTGTGTAGAAGGATTACCATATCTGCATCTTGCTCAATAGCGCCCGATTCACGGAGGTTGTGCATTCCTGGTTCTGTCTTAGCCTTCTCGGATTCACGATTCAACTGACAGACTAGAAACACCACACATTCTAATTCCTTTGCGATAATCTTACATGTCCTAGAGATGTGAGCCACTTGTTGCTCTCTCGGCATCCCTCGGTCATCGGGTGTCAAGAGTCCGCAGTAATCTACCACTACTGAATCTAGGTGTCCTCTTCTCTTAAGTAGCTTACATGCTGAACGGATTCTAGCGATACTCTGAGATGAATCATCATCCACATGAATGGGAAGTCTCGCTATATTATTTAATCCTTGCTTAAGAAGCTCCCTGTCGTTTTCGGTATCAAATCCTGATGCGAACTTGGAAAGGTCGACCCCTGAATCAATGGCTGCAATTTTCTTCCATAACTGGTCTGCTCCCATCTCTAGTGAAAATATCGCAGTTGTCTTACCTTTCTGCCCTGCATGATATGCAAAGTTCATCGCTAGGGTGGTCTTACCAACTGACGGGCGGGCTGCTACGATTACTAATTGGCCGGCACGGAACCCACCATCAAGTACCCCGTTTAACCAAGGAAGGTGAGTTACAATGGATGCACCTCCCTGCTTTCTCTCCTCCTCAATGCGCAATGCAGTGTATTCGGTGAGTTCCTGTGCCGAACGCATAGTCTTCTCCTTCAAGTCCATGAGCTGATTGATTTTGTTGTCAATCATGACGCAAATGTCCTTTGGGTCAGTTGCACCATTTGCATCCATCAACCCATCTTGAATTTGCTTAGTCAGTTTGTTTAGTTCCCGAAACTTTTTTGCCTTTACCAATCGGTCTACAAATTCCCTACCTCTCATGCTTGTCTCGCAAGCATCTAGCACTCGGTCGTTCCATTCGGGATGCTCAGAGTCCCAAGCTTCTCTACCACCAACAATTCGCTTGTATGTTCCGAACATTCCAAACTCGTCATCTACATCTGCTTGCTTGGAAGCTATGTACCACTCCTTGTGAGCCTTATTGGTGAAATGTTCCTCGTTAATTCCTTGCTCTAAAGCGTAGTTCCAAATGTCTAAGCTGAACGATTCAATATCCTCAGGCCACTTGGTGACCGAAAGGAAACCTCTCTCTGCGTCTAAATCCGTTTCCACTTCTGCTCCAAATATATCGAGTGCTCTTCTGTCATCTATCCGTATCATATATAGGTCCTCCAGAACCTTCTTCGTAGTTTTCGTTTAACCAACCATGGTTTGTAATCCATGAATTGGGGTGGCAGAACTCCCTGCCTGCAGATTGCTCTGCTTTACAATAATCCCCGTAAAGTTCCGCAAGTATCTCTGCGGGGATTTGTGACTCCTGAATATCGCCCCAATTATCCTTGATTGCTTTGGCAATCCTTGGAGGGAACTTACAATTCTTCACACTTCCAAGAAATGCCTTGGTGAAGTTTTTTCTTTCGGAGTCATCTTCCATTCTATTTTCCGTAAGTGGTACAACTTCCTGTACGACAGGCTCTCTTGGTGCAGACATAATCTGACCAAAATATGGTGCCATAACTTGTGCTATTCCTGCACGAACTACCTCGGCAGGCTTTTGACCTGTGAATCGGCAATAGGTATCTAGGTTGCACTTTGCTTCCGCAGTTAAGCGGACGGATAATCTAGCGTCGTTCATAATACTGTTACTTGTACCCACGTTTCTTCTTTACTGTACGAGGGGACTTTCTCTTGGCTGACTTCGAGCGAAATTGCTTGCGGGGTGTCTTCAGGAATAACTTCCGCAGTCCTGAGCGCATCAAGGAGATACTTGACTCCCCCAACGAGGTTATCCGGGTCACACAACCTAACCCGACGGCTAACAATGCGGACTCTATGGCGAGCATTACCGCTCGGTTCATGTCCGATTTCTCTGCCGACCTCTCCCACCGATTTAATCTCAGCATGGTATTCAATGAAGGGGTTTTCTTCTTCACCCTCAGTGTTATCTTCTCTCCCTTTTGCATTCACTTGATTCGGGTTACTGAGGATGCTTTCGGTTTACTTATCGCAACTTCACTTAGTCGTGATTTTAAATCCTTTCTTGCATCTGCAATTGTTTGCTCTGTCTTCTCTGCCCATATCGGAACAAGTCCCTCAATGGAAAACTTCATAGATTCCAATAGGTCTTCCCACTTAATTAGATTAGAATCCATAAGTTGCTGAGCTACCTTGCTTGCATCGTAGGATGTCATATTTCCGCTATTGCGAAGTTTAAAACCAGGGATTTCTACATCATCCTTAAGTTTTGCTTTAACGGCAGACTTCACTGCCTTAGTGAACGCTTCCATAAGTGGAACCATTGTCATTGCCTCAGAGAGGTCTTTGGGGTCTTCAAGCCAATTCATAATTTAAAAGTTTGCTAGTTATTAGTTCTCGTAGGGCAGGGCAGAATGGTTGCGCTGAACACCACTTACATTGCTTTGCTCCCGCCACAGGTTTTGGATTTTCTTTTAGTGCATCCAATGATGCCTTGGTGAACTCCTCTCCTTTTTTAAGAAGAAACTCCCTAGAGTAGGAAATCGTTGTATAGGTTGGGTCGTTGAATGGCTCGATAAGTGCAAGGAATACTTCTTCAATATTAGGGTAGTTCTTTACTACCAATGCTCCTTGGGCTTGTAGCTGAACATTTTTATCGGCAGGCTCATGGTCACCTCGGAGCATCTTGTAATCTGCTATGAAGCATCGATTGCCATCTGATTCCATATAGTCAAGTTGCCCACTCCAATGCCCGTCCCACCAAAGACGAGCTTCCCGTTCAATAACGCCATGAATCTCTAAGGTCTCGCGACACCATTGTAGTGCTTTGCGTGATTGAATAGCACACTTCCTTCTGTCTTCGTCACCAATCTCATCAATAGGAACCTCGTTCTCCTCGTTCTCATGACGTGCAGTTCCTTCATTGGCAGCCGACCTGTCCCCCAACCATTCAAACTTTTGATTCGCTTGAAGGTATGCAGGGCAGAGTACAACTGCTTCCACCTTTGAGGCGGACATTTTCCCATCACGCTCGTCCATCACCCCGCTTTCTTAAAGCCTTGTTTGCCGTTTCCGTTCAACTCCTTCGCAGAAGCATCGAGTGCCATCTTGAACTCAGGAGTTTTAGCCTCCATATTCTTGGCCATCCACCCCAAGTAAGCAGGGTCATTCTTGAAGATTTCTCCCATAAGTTTTCCTTTGTGCTTACCAACAGGGCAAACAACTTCCTTCCAATCAAGAAGATGCTCATTTCCGGGTTTTACTATGTTAGCCTTTACCCTTTTTGGCTCATCTACTGGTCGCGAATCGCTTTTAGTCTCTTGTCGTGCAATTGCTTGTCCGACTTCTTCTGAAGTTGCGATTGACGAGTCCACTCCGATACCGAGGAAACCCAAACATCTTCCGACTGCCGAGGTTTCGCAGTTCTCGACATAGCTTGTCGAATTAACCCCATGATTGGTCTGCACTTCTTCAGCATGCCCTGTAGCACGAACAAGACCCGCAGAATCAAGAACCTTGGCGACCATGAGTACACGATTTTCAGATATGTCGATAATACTCGTCTCAATCGACATGTTTGCGAAATCAGGATGAGTCCGAAACGCTCGCACCCTTTCATTAACTTGTACATATTCTTTGCCCTTTATATTTGTGGTTTTTAGTTCCATGATTGCCCCTCCAGAGGCTCGAAGGCAGGAACGCCTTCATGTTTAGTGTCATCAATAAGTGCCTCGACTTCTTCGCGAAGAAATCTTGGCTTCGAAATTCCGGGCAGAAACTTCTGCCGTAAGATGTCGTTTTCGACTAGGTAATCGACATACCTGTATCCACTACTTGAAGAATATCCTAGAAGTTTAACAACTTCACCTTTCCTCAAAAGCATCGCCTTAATCTTTGTTTTTCCCATCTGAAATCCATTTTAGGAAAAACAAATGCAATGTCATGCAAATTTTATTAACTTGTGCAGACTTAATTAAAACATGGGAAAAAAGTAGAAAAAAAACTATTGACTATATTATATTAATTTTGTGTATATGTTTATATATGAAGAAAGAATATGTATCCGTAAGCGCCCGAATCCCAAAGGAAGTATTTGATGAAATGGTTGAGGTTCGAGATAAGCTTGAGGTTACTACAAATCAGATGGTAACCCACTGCATCCAAGACTGGGTGGAGTTAACAAAAATGAAAACACCTTGCCTAACTCATCGGCTGGAAGTCGCAAGATTCAGCCTGAACCAAATCAATAAACCAAACACGAAGCTTTAAGTAATGTCTACACGCTCTTCCAATAACTGCATAAAAGTAAATCTCATAAGTGAAACCCACGATATTTACTTCGAGCAACCTGTTCACTCCGTAGAGTTTAGTGATGGTAGTAGCGTGCCACTTAACAGAAAAGCTATCAGAACAAGAAATATATTAGGCTCTTTATTATTCATTGCCGTAATTACCAATTTTTACTTTGCAAATGAAAACATGAGGCTCAAAGGAAAATTAATCACCGCCACCGATGTGGTTAATAAAATTAAAGCTGCAAGACCTCGATAAGTCGTCAACAAATTGTCAGCATCGCATTGAGTGTCAGTAATAAAGCCAATGCTTTCCTCATTACAAGTGAGGCGCTCTACCAACTGAGCTAAGGTGGCGAACCAAGGAAATCACACTACAGGAATCCGCATACAATGCAACCTTAATAGGATAAACAAAGGGCATCCCGCTAAAATAAAGGATGTCCCGTGAAAGGTATTCTTTTTTTATTTGTGTTTTATTTTTCAACCTGTTTCTACTTTTTTAACGATAAATGAGGGTTCATTTGTCAACAAACGTGTCAACAAAATGAGAATCTATAATGATAAGAAATTAAACCGTCCGGCATCTTGGTGTGTCGAGATAAAATACAGAGGTATTCGCAGGAGGAAGTATTTCAAGAATTATGTGGATGCAAAACATTTTGATGTCACGAATTGGCTTAAGCGATTTGATGATGAACCTGACGGATATGATACGAGCGTTAAGGTCGCCATCAAAAAGTATCTTGAAAATTACCAAATCCGATACCCCACCGCGGACTACAAAAAGATTCAGTCAAGATTAGATTATTTAATTAAATGGGGTTTTGGTGACAGAAAGGTCGATAAGATTGATGCGCAGGTACTTTCACGAAAGGTTGCGGAACAAGAAACTTGGAGAACCGCTTCGAGCAAGTTCACATACAAGAATCAATTTGTTATATTTTTGAATTGGTGCGGACTGATGGGCTACTGCCAAAGGATGGAGTGGAAAATAAAAACACTTAGGATGCCACCAAAGGATAGAGAGATTGGAGTGCTGACTCCTGTGCAAACAGAGGAGCTACTCAATGCAGTTCTCCCACAATACAAACCTGCCCTGGCAATTATGTTGTTTGCCGGAATTAGACCTCAAGGAGAGATGTCGAAACTAGACTATTCAAACATTAAGCACGGAGATTCAATTAGCGTGCCTGCGTCGAAGACTCCCGCCCGATTGATTACCGAGTTACCTGAGAACTTATGGTCTTGGGTTCCGTGTAGGTCAAAAGGAAATGTAATGCCATCGTGGAATGCCATGAGGCAACACAGGGCACGAGTATCAGAGAAGCTTGGGTTTAAGTATCCAGCAGATGGTGCAAGACATAGTTTTGGTTCTTATGGATATTGGTCATATGGATTGGAGTGGGCGATGCACACAATGGGTCACATGGATTATCAGACCTTCAAAACATATTACATGAACAAAAAAGTTACTCCTGCCTCTGCAAAAAAATATTTCTCTATTACGTGTGTGTCGGACATTAATGTCTGACATGCACATATTTATTAGTATCTCTTTAGAGATACGGTATGACACGCGCGCGTACGCGAGGCATTTGTCTGACACGTGTATGACAAATGGCATATTTTAAATCTGCATAACTCTTGGTTGATTTTAGGTAATTTGGTTTTTAGGATTAATAAATGGCAACAAGAGATGAAGTAGAAGCACATGACCTTTACGAACGCTTGCGGCCGGTACTGGAGGAGTACTTTGATAACTGGTTGATTGTAGGTCACCGCGCTGGTGACAAAAAAAGAATAGCGCTTGGGCACGCAAAACCTAAGTGGAATGATATGCAACCAATCAGAAATGAAATTGAACGATGGCAAAAGAAACCCTTGGAAAATCCTAAGGAAATTCCCCCCCGTACTGGTAAGGCTACTAGCTAAAAAAGCAGTAGCTACTAAGCATGTAAGGGCAGTTAGTGACGAAGAAATAGCAATTATGGCAGGTCTCTCCTTAGATAAGGTGAGGCATATCAGTAAGCAAATTAAGTGGGACTCGGTTCCAATTGGCGACGCTGAACAATTCTGTATTGGTTGTGGGTTTGACCCATTTAACTGTTACGACAGGAATCGAGCTATGGCATATAATAGGACTCAGCCTAGCTATACCTATCTAAAGGTTAGTCCATATTGGTCTACTACCTTTAAACCTTTAATTGCTATACTCAGTGCCGCGAACACCTAAAATCAAATTTGATTCGCTTGCTCGTGCCCTAAAAGATTTTGATGGGGACTACAAAAAAGTATCAGAGCATTTTGGAGTTAGTGCTAAGAGTGTAAGGGAGAGGGTCTATAAGGAACCACAACTTCGTGCCATTTGGGTAAAGAATGGAATGGAAGACCCATTGCCGAACGAGAAGGAATTAATGGTTAGAAAGCCAATGCCTGTAACCGTTCCACAAGATAAGGAGTTGGTAGAGGCTCTAAATGAAAACTCTCGGGATGTATTTAATAAAGACCTAGAGTCATTACTCACGAACCCCGATAATGTAGAGAAATTACAAATCTTTAAAGAGTTTGACGATTCCGTAGGGCTGCTCATGGCAGAGGCACTAAGGGTTACTCAAAAGGTAAACATCCGGCAGAACATGACTTTGTTTGAGGTAACTGAAAAACTCAAGGAAGACTTAGAAGTTGGAGGCATGGATGCAGAAGAGCAAATTCTTAAAACTAGGTTAATGCTATCTGCCTGTGAGCAGCAGGGTAAATTTTTCGACAGAATGCTCAAGGGATTGGAGACGATGCTTAAGTTGACTGAGAAGAGTGAAAAGAAACAGAAAAAGAAGCCTGGGTTTATGCCACTTAAGGAACTGAAAAATCTTGAAGAAGATAAATAGTAAAGCCTTAATTGAGCAGTTCGAGGATGACTCAACTGAGGAAGAAGTTAAGAATGCAGAGCCTTGGATGCCTAGCCTATCTGTTACTCAAAGGAAGATATTTGATGATGGGTCAAATTACATACTGGCGTATGGTGAGCGTGGCTCAGGGAAGACTTACTCACTTGGTGGTCATAAGTTAGTCCGTCATTGCTATGAGAATTTTAATGCACTCGCCTTAATTATTGTTGGTGTTCGTTCGCAGGCAACAATGGGTGGTGTGTGGCATAAGTTGCAAGTAGAGATTTTGCCCGAGTGGGTAGATGGAATCGACTTAGAGCATACTGACGAGAGGCAGGACACTCAGAAAAACCTATACATGGATATTAAGAATCGCTTTGGTGGGTATTCCCGGGTGGTACTTATATCTGTTCCTTATGGTTCTTTCATCAAGGATAGGATTAAAGGTTTCGAGCCGAGTTTGGTATTTGTGGACGAGCTTACCAACTTGGATACCGATGATTACTTTAATGCGGTCGTTCAGCAGTTGGGTCGAAGGCAGGGCATTCATGGCCCTCAACAATATCTTGCTGCTTGCAATCCTGATGGGCCTGAGCATTGGGTGTATAAAAGGTTTTTTGAGGAACCATACGATGATGATGGAGTGTGGAATGAGGACTACTCTGTTTATCATGTTAAAATAGAGGAGAACCTAGATAATCTACCAGCTGGATATTATGACCGAATCCAAGAGGCAGTAAAGTCTGACCCTGTTGAAGAAGCTAGGATGGTAAGAGGTGAGTGGGTTGACCGCCCTGCGGGAAATGCAATATTCACCCCATACTTCAATAATGCACTTCACTTAAAGGGAGATGCAAAGAAAGGACTATTACCATCTACTAAATACCCGATTATATGCGGTTGGGACCCGGGTTCTGTAAATAACGCAGTCATATTCATGCAGAATATCGTAGGAGCAAAAGATTCCCCGTGGATAGTATTTGATGAGATGGTTACAATAAATAAAAAACTACCATACACCACTCTCGTCCCGCTCGTAATGAGAAAGATGGCATA